>Ga0302322_100000669_pt1 | contig 26729 bp, 29 predicted proteins | sample Fen_T0_2_FD_203757 | JGI IMG/M metagenome (GOLD analysis project Ga0302322, IMG submission 203757) | Peat permafrost microbial communities from Stordalen Mire near Abisko, Sweden - Fen_T0_2 | ecosystem: Environmental > Terrestrial > Soil > Wetlands > Permafrost | place: Sweden: Abisko...
ACGGGCTGATGACCTTGGAGCCGGCGAAGTGGTACCAGTAGCTGTCCGCGCGCACGCAGTACGGGGCGCCGTCGTTGTGACCGCCGGTCCACCACTCGTTGTACTTGATGTGGTTGTTCGTCTGCTAGTGGAGGCCGAGGTCGTCGGTCGCCAGGGACAGTGCCTTCTTCGACAGCGGCACCTTCGCCGCGGCGGCCTTGGCGGCAGCCACGCGCCGGTTGCGCGCGGCGCGGTACGCCGGCGGGAGCGGCTTCTCGCGCTTGATGAGGTCGAGGAAGTTCTGACCGGCCACCTGATCCTTTAGGTGCGGGTCGATCGTGCCCTTGGCGTAGCCCATCCAATACTTGAGGCTGTGGATGGCGGACATCGTGCGCGCGCCGGCCTGCCCATCCACGGCAAGCCTCGCCTTGAGCGGGTGGAACGTGTTGGCGTTGATGGCGCGCTGCACCACCTTGACCTTCTCGCCCTTGTCGCCGTAGTCCACGTAGAACGCCATCAGTCGCCCTCCTCGCGCTTGGTCACGAGCTCGATGCTCGCGCTGTCTCCACCCAGTGGGTTCGCCATGTTCGTGGCATAGATCGCCGCGGCGTCGCCGACATCCTGTGGATTGCCCCTGAACGATACAAAGGCGTAGCCCTCGCAGTCAAAGAACGTCGCCGTCACCTGAGTCCTGCGCGCCACTTCCCCTCCTACTTCCGCCTTGCGCTGATGTACCAGCCCGCCAGAGTGACGAGCGGCATGAGGATGAGCAGAACGCGGCCGGCGACGATCTCCTGGTCGTAGAACTCGAGCCACGCCGCAGCGCCGAGAACGATGAGGATCCCGAGCACGATTATCAGTATGGTGACCATCCTCCGACGCTCGTCGCCGTTGTCCCTCTTCGCCTGGAGCGCCTTGGCGACGCTGACGTCGATGAACTTGGGGATCTTCGCGATCTCACCGCGTAGTTCAGACTGGCCGTCGAACAGCTTGCCCACGTTCTCAGTGATGTGGGCCTTCCACACCATGTCCGCTTCTCGCGCCTCGTTGCGGGCCTTCTCGCGGGACTCGTCGCGGACGTCCAGCCTCGCCAGGGTGATGGCCTGCTGCATGATCGCGTCCCTGATCGAGCCGAGGCCCGTCATGTCGTCTACGCCGGTGATCTCTTTCTCGTGTGCGTTCACGGGCTCGCCTCCTTCACTCGCTCCGTTTGTCGGCCATTGGCTGGTTCTGTCTCAGGTTGGATGATGGCGGCGGTACTTGTGCGGCCCGTGCAGCTTCGATTTGTTCACGGCGCCGGCGTTCTGAAGTTGGTCGAGCAAGGCGGTGGCCGGCAGACCGACCTCGAACTGGGTGGTCTGTTCATCGATGTTGACGACGGAGCGCGTCACGACCAGCGGGCCAGTACCCGAGTCCTGCTCACACTCCACAAAGTCGCCGCCCTGGACGTAGGCGTAGGGCACCGGGTTGTTGTCTTTGTTCTTGAGCGTCCGCAGCCTCGAGTCGCAGATGCCGCTCGAAGTGCGCGCCAGGCCCAGCTTCGTGGCGAGCGTGCGCGCCATCCCGAGGGCTGTCTGGTCCTTGAAGTTGTGCTTGGTGAACGAGACGTTGATCACCGGCGCGGTAGCGCCTTCAAAGGGCTTTCCGCTGGCGAAGCCTGGGTTGGACGGCGCGATGACGGTGGCCGGCGTACCGCCGGGGAAGCCGCTCTTGCGCCCGATCCGGCCGTAGTTGAGGCGTACCGCGGCGACGACTCCGTACTCATCCTCTGGGTGCGGGCCGACCTCCCAGGTGACACCCGGCTCGGCCGACACCTTGTAGTAGTTGATGAGGCCGCGGATGGTCGTCGGGTCCGTCCGCATCGGCCGCGCGCGAAACTCGATACCGTTGCTCGCGTTCGGCCACCAGCCCCACTCCACGATCTCGTCGGAGAGCACGGCAAGTTGGTTGATGCCGGCGCCAGGGTCGGTCGCCGGGCGCACGAAGATCTCGGGCGAGACGGTGTTGACGGCCGAGGTCACGGTCGTTGTGTGCAGACCGATGAAGCTCGCGATGTCCACCATCGCCTGGTCGAGCCGGTGCGTCGCCATGTCGGGGTAGATGCGGAGGTTGTCGATCCGAATGAAGCGGTCGGCGGTCATCTTCTTCTTGTCGCCAGCGACGTCGGTGCAGTACATGCACAGGGCCAGGTACTTCTTGCCACCGGACGGCGAACTCCAGAAGGCGCTGGTGTCGAAGTGGACGCTATCCATGTGCATCTCGTTGCCGGCGTCGCCCCAGGTCTTGATGGTGCTGTAGTCACCGCCGGCCACCTCGCGCTGCGTGCTGTAGGCGTCGGCGACCACCAAGCGCGCACGCATGTTGTCGCCCAGGTTGGAGGAGACTTCGCCCTCGAGCCGGCGGATACCGTTCATCGTCGGCATCATGTGTTGGGCGCCGAGGTAGGCGACGTAGCCGACGAAGCCGCCGCGGTTGTTGGACGGCACCTCCTCGCCCTTGTCCACGGAGATCTCGAGGCAGTCGCTGGTGTCCACCGAGTAGACCTTGTTGTTGCGCTTGTTGACGATCCAGTTGTCGGTGCTCGTGTCGGAGAACCAGAACTGGCAGTCACCGCGCCACTTGGCGACCTCGAGGACGCCGCCGCACTCGACCTGGACGTAGGGCATCTTCTCGCCGGCCGGGCCACGGCGCGGGTCGTTGAGGATCCAGCCCTTGAACAGGTAGGTGGTGGCGGCGTCGTAGGTGTGCGAGACGCTGACGTAGGCGCCGCGGTAGAGCAGGCTCGGCGTGTTCCACGGCGACGACGCCTCCATCCAGAACGAGAACGAGGCGCTGCCGTTGAGGGACGACTCGAGGACGCGCCCGAAGGTCGTGGCCGCGCAGTCGGTCCCGCCGGTCCAGTTGGCCGCGCAGCCGATCTTGACGGAGAGGCCGCCATCCAGGAGTCCCGCGTAGGCCACTACCCGACCTCAGAGATATTGTCGGCCTTCGATCCAGTCTCAGCAGCGATCGCATTACGAGTAGCTGCGTCTCGTAGCTCCTCGATCTCGCAGAGCGCGATCGCCAGTTCTCTCTGAGATCCTGCGAGCATCTCGCTCAGCTTGTTGATGACCTTTGTTGCGTCAGCCATTCGATGTCCTCCACATCAGGTGAATGCTACATAGTGTGTTTCGTTGCCACCCTTGAGCGACACGTAAAGGCGGTCAGTTCCATTGTCGTAGTAGAGCTTCCAACGATAGGCAACAGTAGCCCTGTCCTGGATATAGACGCCGTCGTAGGACTGATACGTGCTGAAGTCAGCACTAGGGTTGAAGAAGACCGCCGTGCAGAAACAGCCGATTGCCACCGTGCCACCAGCCGAGTTGACACTGGCTGCCCAGAGAGTGCCGGTTACGCCGACATCCACGCTGATAGCCAAAGATCCGGTGATCTGGACATGGCTCGCAGAGTCTCCAACCTCTAGCGCCGCACTGTTGCCCGTCAGGTAAACATGCTTGTCCTGACCGCTGATCTGAATGTAGGCAGCGCTGTTATCGGTATGGTTGGCGAGCAGCGTGATCGTCTGCTGACTGTCCGACGATGTCTGGTCGATGTACGACGCAGCCGGGTCACCGTTGGTGGCGTTGTTGAACCGCGGCCCCTTCCAGCGGGTGATGAGTGAAGACCCTCCGTCAGCGACGTAGATGGCGCTGTTAGCAAGCTCGCTGGTGTTGCCCGTGTAGAGGTTGAGGTAACCAGCGGCACCACCGGACAGCGACACGCGAAGCCCGCTGCCAGCAGTCTGGATGGTCGCTCCAGTGATGAAGCTAGCGGAGTCGATTGTCGCGCCGTGGATGCTGCCGTCAGCGTCGATGTGCCAGACCGGGGTTGTCCCGCCGCCGCCTGTGTAGGGCCACTCCTCGAGGACTCCCGCCCTGACAGTGAGGCCCGTGATCATGTTGCCGGCGATGGCGTCGGCCGTGACGGTTCCCTCGACCAGGAGGTTGCCGGCCAACTTGCGGCGGCAGAGCATGTCATCGAAGTAGGCCGTGCGGGCCGATGCGTCGGAGCGACAGACGAGCTGCGCCTTCATAAACACCGTGGTCGTCTGGGTGACTTGGGCGTCGATCGAGATCTCAGCCCATGTCGTCGTGTTGTTGTAGGCCGAGATATGGCAGTCCGTCGCCACCTCCGTCGTCCCGTCCGACTGGAGGGCCACGAGACGGACGGCGGCGCCGTACCCGGCGGCAACGGCCGCGCTGGCCTTCGCCCACGCGACGAAGTGGTACTCGACAACCGCCTCTGGCGTCGCCGCCGCGCCAACCCTGACCGGCCACGGCCGCGTGACGTCCACGTAGGTCGTGGTGCTCGCCGTGCCGATGATCTGGCGCCCGTGCGCGCCGCGGTTGTATGTCGTGCAGGCTCCTCTGAACTCGATGGCGGCGTTAGCCTGGTCAACGGGGTAGGAGAGCCCGGCCGGCAGCGCGAGCTCGCTGTTGGCGTTCTGGATGAGGTTCTCGTAGTCAGCGATGACGAGGTTCTTGGCGTAGACGCTGTCCGCCGCCAACTCGTCCGCGGTGATCGCGCCGGTCGCGATCTGGCCGGCGGTGATGGAGTTGGCAACGACGTCGTTGGCACCGATGAGTTTCGACCAGGAGGATCCCAGCGACTTGTACAGGTTGCTGTCGTTCGTCCAGTAGAGGATCTTGCCGGTGGGGTAGTTGGTCGCATCAGGCAGCGTCGGCAGTGAGCCGCCGGTGTAGATGGCCGGCGGGACCAGGCCCGTCGCCAACTTTGCCTGCGAGATGGCACCATCGGCAAGGTCGGTCGTCTGGTTCTGGAGCGAGGTCTGCTGCGTCGTCGCGCCCGAGTACGCGGAGGTGGTGCCATCAGGGTCGATACTCTTCACGCGGCAGTAGACGCCCGCCGCGCCGGCGGACAGCTTGTGGGTGTACATGGTGTCACCCACGGTGGCGACCAACGTCGTCGGCGTCGCGGTCCCATCGATATAGACCTCGTACCGCTCGCCGGGGATCGCCAGCGACGTCCAGCGGAAGATGATGGCCCCGATGGCCGGCGTGCCCGTCACGGTGATGGTCTTGCTCGCCACCATGTTCACGTAGACGACGTTGGTCGGCTCGACGTAGCCGTCCTTGCCGACGCTCCAGAACTCGACCTTGTGGGAAGCGGCCGTGGTGGTCGCGGCGATGGTGAACGCCGACGAGTATTTCTGGTCGGCGCCGTTGTCGAGGCGGTACCAAGTCGCATCGACGGAGCCGGACGGCATGCCGCTGTAGGTCGGAGACAGCGTCACGGCAATCGTGCCGGCGGTGGTGATCCAGTTCTTGTACGGCGACTCCGCGACGGACCCAGAGGATAGTGAGACGGCCGTCTTGAGGTTCTTCACCGTGGTCGTTCCGTAGGTGAAGGTGCGGTTGTCGGCACTGGTGCCCCACTGGTTGACCACGTAGACGTTGACCGTCGTGCCGACGAAGGTGGCCTCGCCAGGGACGACCACGCGCATGCTGGTCGAGGAGTCGATGTAGAAGCCCGCGGAGAGGGTTCCCCACAGCACCTCAGTCGTCTCGAGGAAGTCGGTGCCGGTCAGGATCACGGTGTCACCGGGGAAGCCGCTGGCTGGAGATATCGAAGTCAGCGTCGCCACCGTGGAGCCGGGATAGACGAAGTCGTTGTTGGCGCTGTCCGCGCTCGTGCCGTAGGGGTTGCTGACGAAGACGTTGACGGTGCCGGCGCCAATCGGCGAGATCGCCACGATGGTCGTGTCGCTGGTGATGCTGAAGACGGCGTCGGTGGTCCCGAACAAGACCTCGGTCGCGGTCATGAAGTCGGTGCCGGTGATGGTGACCGTATCGCCGCCGGCGCCGTCCGTGCGCGCACTCGTGTGCAGCGACATGGCGGTGACCGTGGGCGGGTTGCCGGTGCCGCCCTTGTAGGTGGCGTACGTCCACGCGGCCCCGGTCGAGTTGGTGCCGCCGGACGTCGTCACCTTGACGATGTGCGGGCCGCCGGTGCCGGCCGGAACGACGAACGAGATGTTGGTGTCGCTGATGAAAGTGTAGTTCAGGCCGACCTCGTATGAGCCGACCTGGATGCGCGAGCAGTCGATGAGGAAGTCGGTGCCGGTGATGGTGACCATCGTCCCGGCCGGCCCGGCAGTCACGTCCAGGGCCGTCACAACAGGAACGGCCACTACGGCCTCCGCATCAGCACGAGAGTGAACGAGGCGCGGAACTGGAGCTCGTAGGTCGTGTCGCGCTGCACCTCTTCGGGGAGCGCGCTCTCAACGATCGTGAGGGCCGCCTCAGAGGCGATCTGGAGCGTTCCAGGGTCCGCGTAGGTACATGTGTCCACCAGCGTCCAGAGCGCGCTCAAAGCGGTGTTGAGGTTCGCCACAGAGTTGCTCGCCACCCACATGGGGATGGGGATCGCGACGAGTCCCTTCTTGTTCACGTTGACCTGGACGACGCCGCCGTTCCATCCGGGCACCTCGTCCCAGGTCTTCTTGCCCACGTTCGCGAGGTAGGGGCCGGGGTTGAACCCCTCCTTGTCCACGAAGTAGTTGGTCTGGTCGTTCAGGTTGATGCTGGCCGGCGTACCGCCGTGGCCCAAGGTGACTGCTGTCGCCATTAGAGTGCTGCCACTCCTCTCATGCGCCGGCGCTCGGCGGTAGCCAGCTGGTGGTCCTGCCAGGGCGCCAGCCGCTGGGCGAAGTCCTGGGTGTCGTCAACGACGATGCCGCGCGGCACCGTGACGTGGCTGTGGTAGTGGACCTCTGCCGGGCCAGAGTGAGTTGGCGCCGAGGCGGTCGGGCTCGCGTAGGTGGCGCCGGCGCGGCGCATGCCGCCGCGGTTGTCGGTGAGGTTGGCGATGCCGGCCTGCTTCATCAGCGAGAACATGCGCGCCGGCTTGGTCAGCGGCAGGATAAGCTCGGGGCCGGCCTCGCCGACCAGCACGACCTCGGGCCTCTTGATGAAGCCGCCCATCGCCTTCGGCGGTGGTCCCTGCGCGTCGATGTAGACCTTGACGTACTTGTCCTGGATGGACTGGATCTGCTGGTTCACGTAGGCCACGGAGCCGGCGACGGTGCTGGTATCGACCGAGATCTTCGGCTTGGTCTGCTGCTGTGCCAGGCCCTTCAGGATGCCCTTGGCGCCCTTGACTCCGGCCTCGAGCATGCCCTTCTCGGCCTTCAGCTTGGCGGTCGTCGGGTGGTCGCCGATGACCTTCAGCCGTGCCTGCATGCCCTTGACGGCGTCCTGGACGGTGCTGATCTTCGCGGTGATGGTCAGCTTGCGCGTCTTGGTCACGGCGTCGAGGTACTTGCCCATCCCCTGCACCGCGACCTTGGCGCCCCCGACCTCGACCTTGGGGAACTTCATCTTGCCGGCCCACTGGGGCACGGGAATCCGCAGGCCGCCGGTGCCGCCGCCGACCCAGTCCTTCATGCCGGGGATCTGCAGCGTGTTCGCCTGGTTCGCGAACGCCTGGCGCTGGCTCTTGGTCTGGATGCGCGTCAGCTTGGCCTCGACCTTGGCGAGCTCCTCGTTCGTGCGCGTGAGCCCCTCGAGGTCGCCGAACAGGGTGAAGCGCGCCTGGTCCTGCTTCAGCTTCGAGATCTTGTCGGTGAGGAAGCCGACGCTGTTGCCGACGTTCTTCAGGGCCTTGTCGGTGTAGGCGACGCCGGGCCCGAACATGGTCCGCATGACCGCTTCGGCTTCCTTTTTGCCGATGTTCAGGTTGTCCATGAGCGACGTGCGCCACTCGCGGAACTGGGCCGCGCTCTTCTCCACATTGAGATCCCCGAGGATGTTCTTGTTGGCCTGCACCTTGGAGAGATCGTCACGCAGGTAGCGGTTCATCAGGATGGCCTTGCCGCCCGTCTTGGCGAACTGGTCGAGGCGCTTGCCGGCCGTGTAGAAGAAGTCGAGGAACGCGGTCTGGGCGTCGTTCCCGCTGACGTCGGAGAGCCAGTTGCCGGGAGCCGTGAACATGGCCTTCGTCTCGGACCAGAAGTTGTGCCAGCCCCATCCGTCGCCGTTGGCGGCGTCAGCCTTGGTGTTCTCGGCGGCCTTCTTCATACCGGCGCGCACGGCGAGCGTCACCGCGGTGGCGATGCCGGCGGCGATGGCGACCACCGGGACCGCGGCGGCCAGGCCGGCCGCCATTGCACCAAAGCTCGCGGCGCCGCCCATCAGCCCCGTTGAGCTCAGAGCACCTGCGGTGATGTCGAAGCCGGCCATGCGCGCGGCGAAGGCGCCCATCTGCGGGCCGATGCCGGAGAGCGCGGGCCCGATGAGGCCGATGCCACGCAGCAAGGAGCCGAACATCATCGCCAGTGGACCCAGGACCGCGCTGACGGCCAAGAAGCCCAGGATGGCCTGCTTGGTGCCGTCAGGGAGCTTGTTGAAGGCGGACACCACGCTGGCGATCTTCTCGGCAATCTTGGCGAACGTGGGCAGCAGCATCGAGCCGATCTTGATGAACTCACCCTGCAGCGTGGCCCAGGCGCGGCGCAGCTTCTGGATGGTCGTCTGCTCGGTGTTCTTCATCGCCTTGTCGAGCATGCCCTGGGAGTTGGTGACCTCCTGGGTGATCTCGACGTTGCGCTTGTAGTTCTCGCCCAGCAGTGAGAAGACGCCGTTCAGCGCCCTCACGTTGGGGATGATCTTCCGCATCTGGAGCATGTTGCCGTCCGTCTTCTCGTACAGCATCTCCAGGGTGGCGATGAGCCCGTTCTTGCCGATGGACGCGGTGACGTCCTTGTACGACAGGCCGAGCTTCTTGAGCTCATCGATCGACATCTTCGCCGGTGCCGCCAGCGACACCATCGTGCCGCGGAGGGCCGTGACGGCTTCCGCGCTCGAGAGGCCGCCGAGGGTCAGGCCGGCGATCATGCCGCCGACTTGCTCGAAGGGAACCTTCAGCTGGGCGGCGACCGGCATGATGCGGCCCAGCGAGTTGGCGAGAGCGATCGGCTCCGCCTTGCCGACTTCGATGGTCTTCATGAGGATGTCGGTGGCGCGCGCGGCGGTGATGTTCTCGTGGCCGTAGGCGTTCAAGACGGACGTCAGAACGTCGGCCGTGGTCTGGACGTCTCCGAGGCCGGCGGCCGATGCCTTGGCCGACACCCTGAGCACGTCCATCGCCGCGGCGCCCTTGAATCCCGAGCTCGCCACGAAGTACAGAGAACTCGCCAAGGCGAGGGGCGTCTGGCCCGTGGCGGCGCCGAGCTTGATGATCTCCTCGCCCCAGGCGGCGGTCTGGCGCGCGTTGGTGCCGGTGAGGTTCTGGATCTTCATCAGCGAGTCTTGGAACTTGAACGCGGCCACGCCGGCGACGGCGAAGCCGGCGACCACCGGGAGGGTGACGAACTGAGTGGCGGTACGGCCGAGGTTCTGCAGGCCCATGCCGACGCGGTTGAACTTCTGGGCCATCGTCTGTGAGGAGGCACTGACCTTCTTGCCAGCGGCCTCCACCTGTGCGGCGGAAGACTGGAGGCCGCTGGTCAGGCCTTTGGTGTCCGAGGTGATGCGGACAATGAGCTCGCCGTAGAAGTTAGCCATCAGTCAATCTCACCCTTCGCTCGCTTGATCTGCACGAGCAGCACCCTCTCCATCGCTGGTGACTTGGTCAGCTTCTCCTGCGGCGTTCCAGACTCGACTTCCTGCCACGCCTCCGCGAAGCGGCGGAGTGACATGATCCGGCGGCACCGCCAGGGATCCTGCTTGTCCGCCTCGGTGGGCGAGCAGCTGAACTCCTGGCAGATGCCGCTGGTGAACCATTCGTCCGGCTCCTCGGCTCCCTTTACGCCTCGGAGGTATCGGTCGAACTCGGCCCACTCGGCAAAGGGCGTTCTTGCTCTCCCAGGCCGAGGGCTGCCGTGAGCGTGAACATGTACTTGTAGGGCAGCGCCTGGATGTTCTCAGGCGTCACAGGGGCTGTGTCGCTCCAAGCGACGATGCAGGCCTCGAGCGCGAGCCTTGAGAGCTCGAACCCCTGTGCCTCGTCTGCTTCCTCACCGCCGACCGCCTGGACTGTGGCGGACGCACGGCGCATCTCACGCAGCGCACCGATCGAGAGTGACCGCAACTCGACCCACTCTTTGGGGTCGCCTTCGTTTTCGGGCTCGAGCTCGATGCGCTTTGTCTGGTTCAGCAGTGACATGTGGGTTTACGCCTCCGTGATCGTTCCGGTGTACCTGAGCGACGCGCTGAAGCCGTGGTACTCGCCCACGGACATCGTGCGGGTGTACTTCTCGATCCAGACCTCGCCGGTGATGGTCTTGCCGCTGGCGAAGGTGAGGACGGTCGAGCGCGTGGCCGCGTGCGTGATGCGGCCGATGTTGAGGATGGCGTCGGGGCCGTTGGTGGCCGTGTCGTCGTAGAAGCCCTCGATGACGAGCGGCTCCCGCTTCTTGATGACGCCGATGATGTACTGCTCGTCCACGACGCCGAACGGCGTGGCCTCGACGGCCTCCCGGTTGACGACCGAGTCGCCGATCTTGGTCAGGTAGGTCGAGCCGAAGCTGGTCGAGAGCGAGCCACCATCGCTGATGTCGATCTCGAACGAGACCTCGTTACTGCCGTGCTTGCCTGCAGCCATGTGCTACTCCTTTGCTTACGGTGCGACGTAGACGCCGAGGGCGAAGGTCACGGTCGGCGCGGTGCCGCCCGTGTACGCCCAGGACGCCGAGACGTAGCGGTTGAGGGCTCCTGAGAACGGCACCCAGAGGCCACTGGTGGCCGGGATGGCCGTGAACAGGATGACGCCGGTGTCGATCTTCGCGGCGTAACCACTGCCCGAGGTGGCGCTGTGGCGCAGCCCGATGGTGATGTTGGTCGGGGCAGCGGTGCCGCCGGCCGCGGTGATGTGGACGAAGATGCCGCCGCCGTTGCCGGGGCCGGCCACTCCGAGGTCCACGTAGGCGCCGTCCGAGTTGCCGGCGGTGCTCTCCGTGGCGAGCTCGTGGACGATGGTGCCCACGCGCTTGCCGTAGTAGATGCCGTACTTGCCCTGGGCCTTCTGCACGTCGCCCACGGCGATCTGCTTGGTGTAGCCGACGCGCTGGACGGACGGGTAGCCATCGAACATGCGCCCCTTGACGTTGCCGTGCGGGGCGATCGACATCGGCAGGGCGGTGACGGGCAGGCCCACGAGCGAGTCGTGGATGCTGCCGACCGAGTCATCGAACCAGCCGTCCTGCGTGACCTCCGTCTTCTTGGCACCGCTCGACCAGTAGGACTCGTCGGCCTCACCCAGCGCCGGCGTCTCGTTGAGATTCAGCGAGACGGTGTCCTCGATCTTGCTCGTGGCTCCCAGGACGCTGTAGCCGCCCAGGAGCATGAAGCCGACGTCCTTGGATGCGTACTTGCTCATCCACTACCTCCTGAACTCGTAGCCGCAGTCGTCACAGCGCCAGTGCTCGACGGTGCCGAACGTGGGCAGCGGAGTGCGGTTCTCGTGCTTACAGATGCCGGACGTGTCCGCCGGCTCGGGCTCGGGCGCCGGCGCGGACTCGGCCGGCGCGTCTTTGCGGGTCAGGGCCAACAGGGCGCTCTCGATGGCGGCCTTGGCCGATAGCAGAGCGGCGATGAGTTGCGTGTCATTCGCCGTCATGCGAGAACCTCACGTCCACGTCGCGGCGGTTGATGCCGCTGGTTGCCTCACGGTTGCCGCGCTCGTCCTCGATGACGATCGGATAGCCACAGCCATTGACGGCGGCGCGGATCTCTTTCGCGATGGCCTTGGCGGCGCCGTAGCCCCTCGCGTAGATGCTGTACTGGATGCGCGGCTTGCTGACCGCCGCGGCATTGCCGAAGGTGGCCTCACGCGGCGTCGCGAACTCGTACCAGACGATGTAGGGCAGCGCCGGATCGGGCGGCGCGCCGTTGGGGTACAGGCGGTCGCCGATGAGCGCGGTGAGCCCCGCGCGCGCCATGAGGATGTTATCGAGGGCGGTCTGGAAGTCAGCCATCACATGCCCCCGAAGATCGCACGCAACTCCTTGAAGAAGTAGCCCAAGATGGGCACCAGAGCCCGGTACGTGCCGTTGTAGACGTAGCGGTAGGCGATGTTGCCAGGGTGCTGCACGCTGGGACCGATGAAGAGCTCGCCACCAGGAACGCCGGCGTTGCCGGCCGCCGAACCCTGAGACGAGTGAGCGTTGCCGTAGCCGCCGCTCTTGGCGCCCTCCCACATGAAGGCGAGCAGCGGGTTGCCGGTGATCTCGTGCGCGGCGGCTCCGAGCTCGAGGGGCTCCGCGTACTCGAGCCCCTTGCCGAAGCCGATGCTGATGCCGTTGGCGGTCTGGTAGAAGACCCGGCCGCTGTAGAACAGGGCGCCGGTATCCTCGAGGCCCTGTTCGATGATGCTCTCCTGGATGGAGAGCTCGACCAACTCGCCGACGTCGCGCAGCCAGGTGGGCTTCTCTGCGACGACCTTGGCGGCTGCTGCGTTGAACTTAGCCGCCAGCGCCTCGTCGCCGATGAGCGTGGCGCGCACCATCAGATGTCTCCCGGCTCGATCGACTCGCAGAGGAGCTCGGTGAACGTCCCGGTGACGTCGGCAGCGATGGAGACGATGGCCCAGTCCTTCTCGCCGATGCGACAGCGGTCAGCCTTGTCGATAGTGCTGTCGTAGGGGCCGGTGAGCAGGATGCGCTTGTAGTCCGCCTCGTAGGTGGTCTGGTTGGTGCGGAACTCCTGCTTCTTGAGGCGGACGGAGACGTCGCCGCCGGCGATGAGTGCCGGGAGGTCAACGTGGTCGAGCAGCGGGGCCCAGGTGGGAACCTGCTCACCGTAGTCATCGCGCGCCCTGGTCGAGCGCATGATGGTCACGGTGGAGTTGAAGAAACCTGAGAGGCTCGAGCTCATGGCGGAGCCGCCGGCCTGGGCGGAGCGGATCATCAGTAGCCCTCGGACTCGATGACCTTGCGGAACTTCTCTTCACGCGCCTCGGGGCCGTCCACCAGTTCGATGGAGAGGAACCCAGGGCCACCGTCGCCGAGCGTCGCGTACTCAGTCCGCAGGGTCTTGGCCTGCGCGAGAAGCTGCTTGGCAGCCGATGCGGAGTCGGTGACGATGGCCCCCATGAGGTTCACGACCTTGAGGCACAGCACCTCGTTCACCGCGATCGCCTCGAGGGCTTTCGCGGCGCCGAGGATGGGCGAACCGCCAGACAGGTCGAGGAACCCCTGGATGTCCTCGTCGTCCATGATCTTGCGGCTCATGTCGGTGTCCGCGATCTGCATGCGGACCTTGCCGATGTCCGTGCTCGGGTCGTAGCTCCAGGTCATGCTGGCTTCTTCCTCGGGGCAGGCTTCTTGGCCTGCGGCTTCCGCTTGGCGGGAGTCTTCTTCGGGGCCGGCGCCGGCTTCGGTTCCTCGACGTGGTCGATGTCGGGGTCGGGCGCCGGGATGTCGGCCGTCTGGTGTTCGTGGGTGGCGAGGACGCTGGCTGCCACTGAGGCTTGCTCATCAGTCACCACGGCCCCTGGCTCCACCGCGGTGGGTGGAGCCAGGAGGTCGCGGATCTCGACCAGCGCCGAGTAGATGTGAGCCAGGATCTCGTCCGACTCAGTCCGCGGCACTATGTCGTCAAAGTGGCGCATGCTTACGAGCCGGTGCCGTTCGAGGCTACGGTCGCCCGTGCGTCCACGACCACGCCGCCGTAGCAGTGACGCACCTTGTGCTCGATCTCGTCCGTCTCGAACGACTCGGCCACGGTGCCGCCGCCGACGCGAGAGGCGTTCGGGGTCTTGATGAAGAGCTCGGGGCTCTCATGGCCGCGGAGGCGGTCAAGCTGCAGAGCCGGGCGAGCCGCGCTGGTGCTCGCGAACATGAACCAGCTGGTGGCGGCGTTGGCGCTCGTCGCGACCAGACCGATGTAGTCGTTGATCACGAGGTTGAGCTTGCCGGCCATCCAGTTCTTGGCGACGATCTGGTCCATGCCGTTGTACGCGCCGCCGCCGGTGCCCGTCTCGATCTGCAGAGCGTTGAGCAGGTTCTCTGCGGTGACCTGGAGGGCACGCGGGATGACCAGCGTGTAGGCATCGATCATCAGCGGGAAGCCGTCCACGTCGGTCTGGCCGGCGAACTGCAGGAAGCCTGCAGCCAGGCCAGCGACGCCGAGGACTGGGTTGCTGGTGATGATGTTCTTGTTGCCGGCGGCGTAGACGCTGGCGTTCGGGCCGTTGGCGCCGACGAACAGCTTGGTGACGGCCAGGGCCTCGGAGCGGCGCGCGGCCACGACGAGCTTGTTCGGGAGATCCCGAAGCGCGTCGAGGTCGTCGTTCACGATGGACTCCCAGCTGAGTCCGAAGCGCGCGCCGTACTTGGCGACCTGGCGGTACTTCGGCGTCTCTTCACTCGGGCCACGCTCGGGGTACTCAGCGCGCTCCCCGACCGGGTCCAGGATGGCGCCCATGCCTTCGATGCCGAGCGCCTTGGCCTGGCGGAAGTCCTTGAGGGTGCCGGTCTTGCAGTAGGAGCCCCACTCGGGCAGCGACGTGGACCACTGAGCCATGAGGCTGCGATCCAGGATGTCTGCCATGAGGTAGGGGAAGTCGGCCGTGGCCGAGGCCTCCTGCAGGATGTACGTCGCCCGGCGGTCGCCCGCGTAGGCCTCGTTCAGGATCTTGGTGAACTCGGCGAGAGAGCTCTCGGAGACTTTCGCCTTCGAGAACCCTTCGCGCTTCTCGCCGGCGAGCAGCGTCTGCGCCTGATCGGAAGCGACGCGAGCCTCCTCGACCAGCTTGATGATGTCTGCCATGTTGGTTCCTCCTGCCGGCTCAGTAGCCGAGCTTGACCTGGATCTTGCGAGCGGCCGGGGCCACGGTCACGGTGCCGCCGATGCGCGCGGTGCCCGTGATGACGAGGTCGGCGTTGTCGCCCGCAAGGGTGATCGTGCCTGTGACGTTCGTGGCGGTGAGGCCGCGGATGCCGTAGACGGGATCGTTGATGCAGGCAGCGAGCTCGTCGCCGTCCGCCGTGTCCGACCCGCTGATGCTGAACTCGTGCTTGGACTTGGTGGTGACCGTCGCGTGGGCCGTGAACACGATGCCGTTGATGATCACGGTCTGACCCGAGGTGACGCTCGCCATCGTGAACTTACGGTCCACGATGCCGCCGGCCTCGGTCACCTTGCCGAACTGAGCGGTGCCCGTCTCGGCCTTGCAGTTGAGCGTGGACGGCGAGGTCCAGTAGACCTTGTCGCCCTGGTCAATGTCGCGCACGCTGACAGCGGCGTGATCGACCGTGGCGGTGGCACCGGAAGCCGTGCCGGTCACTGCCGAGATGACCTCGGAAGAGGTAACCGTGACGACCGCAGCCGCGGCCTTGGCCCGGCAGAACGGCACCGGGGCGAGGACGGACACGGTGGCGTGGGCCGCCAGGGTGACGTCGATGACCGGAGCCGGATAGGCGGCGGTCGGGTAGAGCGTCAGCGGCTGGATGAGAACTTCAGCAGCACCGCCGGCCGTGGCGATGTAGCCGAGCGGGACGATGCCGTAGGTGGCATCGTTCAGGACGGCTGCGAGCTCGGTCGCGTCCGCGGTGTCGGCACCGGCGATGGAGAACTCGCGGTTGGCCGCCGTGGTGGTGCTGGTGTGAGCCGTGAAGGTCAGGCCCTTGACGACGATCTTCTCGCCGGCTGCGACGCCCGCGAGGGTGATGATCTGGCCGCCGTTGATGGCCTTCGCCACCAGGAGCGCGTCGGCGGTGTCGTTGCCGGCGATGGAGACGGTGCGCGTGCTCCAGGTGTTGACCGTGGCGTGCGCCGTGACGGTGACGCCGTTGATGATGAGGGTCTGGGTCGAGGTCACGGTCGCGAGGGTCAGGGTGACCGCATCGCAGGCCGGATCGACGGTGACGTCCACGACGCCCTTGGCGAGGCACGTAGCAATCTGCGTGCCGCTCGATCCCGTGGGCGTGAGGGTGACGACCGGGAGCTTACCGACGCACACTGGAGTACGTGCCGCCACGCTTGCGCCGACCGTCAGCGGAATCTTGATCCCGCGCTTGTACCACTCGTTCGTTGCCATCTCAGGTCACCTCGCTCAGACGCCGAGCAGGACGGGGATGGTGGTCGTGGCGCCCGAGTTGACGGCCGCGAGGGCGTACCCGAAGCGCACGGCGGACGCGCCGTCGCTGTACTTCGAGAGCTTCGGCGTCTGGCCGGGCACGTAGTAGAGGATGTCGCCCTGGGCGATGGCGCCGTTGCCGCCGCCGGTCGTGATGCCCTTGCAGGACAGGTTGAAGACGCCCTCGGTCGCCACGGTGGCGATCTGGGTGCCCGAGGACAGGGTGGCCGTGAGGGCCACGCCGACCAGCTGACCCACAGCGACCGGGCTGCGCGCAGCGACGCTGGCGCCCACGGTCAGCGGGATCTGACGTGCTTCCTTGTAGACTTCATTCGTTGGCATGTTGCCTCCTAGCGACCGTTGGCGGCGCGCTTGGCGGCGTCGTCGGAGAGGTTGAAGAACGAGCCGATGCCGCTGGCGAGGCTCTCCTTGACTTCCGCGTCGCCCGACTCGCTGCTGGCGGCGCCCTGATCGGTGACCTTGCCGGTCACGCCGAGCGACTCGAGGTAGTCGGCTTCGAGCTTCGCCTCGGCCTCGACGGCCTCGGTGAGCTTCTCGACGTCGAGCTTGCCTTCCTTCATCGGCGGATCGGCACTTACCTTGGTGACCACGCGCGTCTTGGCCGCGGCGGGCAGGCTGATGTTCTCCATCGCCTTGCGGGCCTGGCCCTGAGCTTCGAGGATGGCGAGGGCGCCCTCGGCGCGGTCAGCGCGCGCGGACTCCTCGAGGTTCTTGTCGTTGGCTTCCTTCAGGTCCGACTCGAGAGCGGTGATCTGCTCCTGTGCTTCCTTCAGATCCATACCTTCTGCCTCCTGGTGGAGAGTGTCGTCGTGGGACTCCTGCTGCTCGGATGAAACCACAGCGGGCTCCTCGGTCTGGCGCAGGCTCTCCATGATGGCGATGACCTGTCCGCCGGCGCCGGCCTTGGTGACGAAATCGATGCTGTTGCGAGGACTGGGATTGATCTTGGTGATGACGCGACCCTTGCGGCCGTCCGCCTCCCCTTCCTTGAAGGCACCAGCGGCGCGGATCGAGACGCCGATGTGCGGCGCCAACGCCCTGATGGCCTCCTTGTACTGGGGCATGACGGTGGCCTTGGCGTAGAGCCCAGGGCCCTTGATGCCGTTCTCCTGATACACCGGGTCGGAGATCGTGACCGCCGCGAGATCCTTGATGCTGCGCTCGGGCCGGTCCTTCGCCTCCTGGGCGGTGGGATGGTCGAGGTACATGTGAGTCCCGGCCTGCCAGGCGGTCGGGCCGTCTTCCTTGAGCACGTCGGCCGGATAGAACCCCGAGGAGCCCCAGCCTGGCTTGATGATCTTCAGGTCGATGGTCGCCGGCGCGTTGGCCGCCTCGTGGAGCTCGAGCTCGTAGTCGGCGTCCTCGGTGAACGACTCCTGGGCGCCGCCGCCGACTGGGACGTAGGTGGTCTTGCGCTTGACCTCGACGGCCTCGCCGAGGTTCGCCTTGACGACGCCCGAGCGGTCGAGCGTGTAGGCGGCCTGGAAGTAGCACGCCGGGGCGCTGTCAACGCCGCGCGGGCTGACCTCGTAGATGACCTTGTCGTCATAGAGCTCGGCGACCCAGGTCCACGAGTTGGGCTTCGGGTGCCGGTCGTAGAGAGCGGTGCGGACGATCTCGGTGAGCTCACTCACAGAGAGGCCGGCCACCTCGGTCAACTGGACGACCGCCGGCGGCATGCCGTCCTTCTCATGGGTTTGCATTCGTGTCTCCTTGGTTGAACCCAGGCGGGTAGGGGATGAGGCCACCGACCGCGGTTCCCCACGGCTGCGGCTGGCCGGCCGCCGGGTAGGTGATGATGGAGCAGCCGCAGTTCGGATGCTGCGGCGTTGCCATGTCTCCACTCGGGAACGGTTGCTGGAGCGGGATGGCGCCCGCCTGGTTGTTGTCGTCGCAAAGGTCCATGCGCTCGTGCAGCGGGCCGAGCAGCCACTCCTTGACCATCATGAAGCCGGCCTGCTCCATGAGCCCAGCCGTCTCAAGCTCGGCGAAGCTCCACGCCTTGCTCGCCTCGGTCCTGGCGATCTTGAGCGCCCGCGCTGCGCTCATCTCATCGAAGGAAGCCATGATGCGGTTCGCGATGACGTCGAACGAGTCGCCGCTGGCGAAGGCGTCGGCCAGCAGCGCGCTCATGCGCTCCCTGGTGTAGGCGTTCAGGCCGGTGACCAGTTCGCCCCCGTGCTCCAAGAGGTAGGTCTGGGCCTGGATGGAGCGGATGTCGCCGGTGATGCCGTACTTGGTCAGGCCCGAGTTGATGACCGCGGCCTCGAGCGCAGCGAGCAGACCAGGGCGGAGGGTGAGCACGTCGCGAGTGACGCGCGCAGCCAGCGCGGCGGCGATCGCGGCGAGGATGATCTCGATGTTGCGCTTGTCCTTGCGCGACAGCGCCTCGGTCATATCCGCGGTGAACAGGGCCATCAGGATGTCGTAGCCCTGCATCGCGAAGAGCGCGCTGGCGTCGCCCTCGATCTGCCGCTCGGCGCCGAGGAGACTCATCACCCGGTGCGCGTACAGCGTCTTCTGCAGCGCCTTCGTGAGCGTCTCCTCGAGCATCAATAGACCGTGATCGCGCCGGCGCGCAGGACCGGGATCTCGGGGTTGTCAGAGATCTGCACGAAGACGTTGTAGGTGCCGGCGGCGAGTTGTACGACGCCTGGGCTGGGACCGACGAGGCAACGCGCCATGTGGCCGCCGGTCATGTCCTCCCAGGAAGCGGCGTACCATGTCGGCGCGACGCCCAAGTGCTCGGTGAGCGAGAAGGTCATCTTCACGGTGTCGGAGCTCGGGTCGTAGGCGACGCCGGCCTTCTTGGCCGTGACGGGAACCTTCACGTATTCGGTGGACAGTGTCCTGATCTCGAACATCGCGCCTCCTACCTCGGCTTCTTGACGGCCCAGCCGCCTTCTGGCTCGGCCGTCTTCCAGCCACCAGTCCGGTCCATGATGGACGTTCGCCACCCGCCATCTGGCGCAACCGCCGCCCAGCCGCCCTGCGGCGAGCCTGTAGACCAGCCGGCGGTGGGCGACCCGATGACGAAGACGATGTCCTTGGCGAACGTCCGCGTCGGCGTGACGGTCACACTCGACACCGACTCTACGGTGAAGCTCATGTCGTAGACGAAGACGGCGTTCTTCTGGCCGGTGATGGTGACCGCCGACACGGACTCGACGGTCGCATTCATCGCCCAGGTGGCGTCCGTCTTGGTCGGCGTGATGACGACCGCGGAGGTACTCTCCGCGCCCAGCGTCATGTCGAGGACGGCGTGGCTCGCGGAGCCGGCGACGGTGACCGCCGACACGCTCTCCTTCGTCATCGTCATCTCGAGTGTGGCATGAGAGACGGACGGCGCGATCGAGACGGCCGACGCGCTCTCGACCGTCAGCGCCATCTCCCGCAGGCCGGCGGCGCCGACGACCACCGTCACCGCGGAGACGGACTCCGCGGTCAGGCTCATCTCCCAGATCGGATGGACGACCGCCGCCGGCGTGACGCTGACCGCGCTGACGCTCTCTTTGGTGAGCGTCATCTCGAGGGTCGCGTGGGTGAGCGACGGCGCGATGGTGACCGCTGACACGGACTCCTTCGTCAGGGCCATCTCCAGAGTGGTGTGGGCCACAGAGGGAGCAACGGCGACGGCGGATACGCTCTCGTTTGTGAGCGTCATCTCGAAGGTCGCGTCGGTCTTGGCTCCGGTGATCGCGACGGCCGAGACGAACTCGATTCCGAGCGACATCTCCCAGAGGTTGACGCCGGTCTTCTGCGGCGAGATCACGATCGCTGAGACGGACTCCCGCGTCAGCGTCATCTCCCAGACGGCCTCGGTGAGGGTCGGCGTGACGGTGACGGCCGAGACGCTGGCCGGCGTCATCGTCATCTCCAGGACCGCGTGAGCGACGGATGGCGTCACCGTCACGGCCGACACGCTCTCTGTGGTCAGCGTCATCTCGAGCGTGGTGTGCGCGACCGCCGGCGTCACGCTGACGGCGGACACGCTCTCCGACGTCAGCGTCATCTCCCACGGCGCGGACTCGGCCTTCTGCCCTGTGATCGCAACAGCCGAGATGCTCTCGGCCGTCAGCGTCATCTCCCACGCGGCTCCCTCGACCTTCGATCCGGCGATGGCGACAGCAGACACAGACTCGACCGTCGCGCTCATCCCCAGCGTCTGGTGAGCCACGGACGGTGCAACAGCGACCGCGCTGACCGATTCCTTGGTGAGGGTCATCTCCCACAGAGCCTGGGTGAAGCTCGTCGCGACCGTGACCGCCGACACGCTCTCTGTGGTCAGCGTCATCTCGAGCGTGGTGTGCGCGACCGCCGGCGTCACGCTGACGGCGGACACGGACTCCTTGGCGAGGCTCATCTCCAGGACCGCGTTCACCAGCGTCGTCGCCACAGTGACGGCGGACACCGACTCGGCGGTGAGCGACAGCGCCAGGGTCCGCTGGTTGACGACCGTGACCGCGGAGACGGACTCCTTGGTGAACGTCATCTCCCAGACGGCCTGAGCCAGTGAGGTCGCGATGGTGACGGCCGAGACGGACTCGGCGGCGAAGCTCATGGCGAGGATGTCGTCGGTCTTCTGGCCCGCGAGGGTGACCGCGGACACCGACTCCTTCGTCAGCGTCATCTCCTGGACGGCGTGGGCCACCGACGAGGAGATCGCCACGGCGCTGACGGACTCCTTGGTCAGCGTCATCTCGAGGAGCGCGTGGCTCACGCTCGGAGTCACCGTGACCGCAGACACGGCCTCCTTGGTGAAGGACATCTCATAGGTGACGGAGCCGCCGGTCGTATCGAACTGAACCTCGCCGCCGTAGCCGGTGCCGTCAGGGTTGGTGGCGTAGAAGCGGACGTAGTAGTGCTCGCCGGCGGTGAGTCCTGTGAGTTGGCTGATGACCGACTTCGCCCAGTCGAGGGTTACGGCAGAGGCAGACTCCACCGTGAAGTTCATCGCCAGGACAGCGTGGGTGACGGAAGGAACTATGGTGACCGCGGAGACGGACTCCTTACCGAGCGTCATCTCCAGCGTTACGTGCATGACCGATGGCGCCACGGTTACCGCGGAGACGGACTCCTTGGTGAGGGCCATGTCGAGGACGGCGTTCCCCAGCGTCGTCGCCACGGTTACCGCAGAGACGCTCTCCTTGGTGAACGTCATCTCCCAGGTAGTGGCGGACGAGGCCTTCTGGCCCACGATGGAAACAGCGGAGACGCTCTCCGCTGTGAGGGTCATCTCTCGTGTGGCCGCCGCCTGCGCGAAGCCGAACCAGTCGCCCCAGATTGTCGAGCGGGCATCAGCCATAGTTGTCGATCCACGGGTAAAGCTGGTTGACGTCCTGGAGCCACGAGGACTTCAGGAGTGGGCCGTCGCCCGTGTCTGTACCGGCGCTTGGCGTGTAGTGCGAGACGTACAGCCGCGGGCTGATGGCCCCAGCGTTCTCCGCGAAGTTCATCGAGGCCGACGACAGCGCGGTCGGAGTGGTCGAGAGGCGGTTCCCCTTCGAGGCGACCATGAGATAGGTGTGTCCGGTCTTGTTGATGGCGCCGGCGAAGTCTGCCGTGCTCGTGAAGCGCGCGTCGGTTCCGGTGTCCCATCCCATGCTGTCGATGTCATAGGAGGCGAGCAGCGTCATCGCAGCGAGTTGCGTCGGAGTGCGCCAGCTCGCCGTCGTCAGTGTGCCGCCCCAGTTGAAAGCGTAGAGCTCGAGGACGACGCCCGGCTGTGTGACGGCAGCGTATGGCCGCAGGACGAACCCGGCTCCCTGTACGGCGTCGCCGTCAGGGATGACCGCGGTGTCGAGGTCGAAGAACATCTGGCGGATCGTGTAGGTACCGCCGCTGTACTCACAGCCGCAGGCGCCGTAGTAGCCGGTGGCGTTGACGCCCAGAGCGGCGCCCGCAAGCGCGGTCGCATAGGAAGCGTCCGATGACTGGACGCGACCGTCGTTCGTGCTGACGATGCCACCCGTGACCGGCACGGTCAGCCCTGCGCCACGACCATGCGCCCCGACACCGTGGGAGCGGTGGTGGTAGCGGGGATCCAGACGAGGAACGGCACCGTGTCGTTCCACAGCCGCGGGAACCCGGCGGTGATGGCGTCGATGCCGGCGCCCACGCCGGGGATCGGCAGACCGAGCACCGCCTTCACCTTGTAGAGCACGAGGTGGTAGGTGCCCGAGGTCTGGGTGGCGTTCTTGGTGTGCGAGGCGACCGCCCTGACGCCCTGGTCGCCAGCCGCCAGCGGCAGCGGGATGAAGGAGCCCGCGATCATCGTCGTGGCGAGAGTGATGGACGGAGTGACCTGACCAGCCGTGCCCGCGCTGTTGACGTAGGTGGCCGTGAGCGTCGGCGTACCGGCGCCCATGACGCCGCTGACCTCGTAGGCGAGGAAGACGTCCTTGCCGTTCCTCGAGCCGTCGTCGTCCCGTGGCGGGACGCCGATGTAGACGGTGCCCGCGCTGCCCGAGCCGGTGACGTTGACCGGGATGGTGAACGTCGTGGCGCTGGCGTAGGTGGCGGTGTAGGTGCCGTCGATCGAGGGCGTCGAGTTGCTGCCCGTGATGTGGACGGTGAACGTACCCGACGCCTGCCCGTGCGCTGCCGTGGTGACGACGGTGGGGTTGGCGACGCTGATGGACGATGCGGCGACCGTGTGCGTCTGCGCCGAGGTCGAGGTCGAGGAGTTGCCGCTGTTCTCCCAGAGGCGGTCGCAGAGCAGCAGGGTGCCGTTGTTCGCGCACTCAGCAGCCAGCCGGGCAAGGTAGCTGTTGCCGGCGCCGGGGTTGGTGAACGCGAGTTGCCCAGCTTTAGTGGTCAGGCCAAGTCCCTGAAGGCCGCCGGCCGGCGCGTTCATCGCACCGGGAAGGCCAGTGGCGTAGGCGAGAGAGTACATGCGCCCGACCACCTGGGTTCCGGCGCCGATCTTGTAGAACTCCTGCGCTCCAGTCATCCCCGCGAGGAGCCCGTCAATCGTCGTGATAGCCATGCTCAAGCTCCTTCTGGGAGGGTCAGATCCCTGAGTTTCCTGTGGAGGCACCGTCGAGGTAGCGAGTGCCGCTGCCCCAGTTCATGCCGGTGAAGTTGTTGTTGTCGCAGTTGGTCATGTAGGTCATGTAGGAAGATCCGCCGCTGGCTGCCCGCGCCGCGACGCCCGAGAACGACGCCGCCTTCATGTCGTGGGCGTAGATCGGGTGCGCGCCAGAGATGCGCTGAACCACCTGGAGCGAGTCGTAGTCTGAGCGCAGATCGAGTCCGGTGAACGTCCAGCCGCAGTCGGCTGCGGTCGCATCTGCGCCGCCCAGGTTGAGGCCGCTGTCGCGGCCAGGATGGACGGTCAGGTTGGTAACGGTGAACCCGAGCGGCCCATTGATCTCGAAGCCCTGCCCGAAGTCGAACGGAGCCGAGGTGCTGGGGTTGTTGCCGCTGCCGAGGATGACCACATCCTGCACGAATGAACTGGTGGTCATCTCGGGGCCGTCGAAGCTGATCGCCTCGTTCCCCATCGGCTGGAAGACGCAGCGGATGAGCCCGATGTCCTGGTAGATGTCCGACGCGCCGGTCGGCGCCGGCCGCCCCGTACACTCGAAGCCCATGCGGTTGAGCGAGTAGCCGGTGCCCGACTCGTAGTTGCCCAGGAACAGGCAGTCCTGAAAGTAGATGTGGTTCGCCTTGTAGGTCGCCGTGTGGTTGATCGAGGCACAGTTCCACGAGTTGAGGTAACTCGCGTAGCCGGCGTCGATGATGCAGTGGTCGAAGAGGATGTAGCTGCGGTTGGCACCCGTGAGGTCGATGATGGCCTGCGAGGTGGAGCCACGCACGAACCGCTTGTACGAGTAGGTCGTCCAGGATCCCGACGATCCGTTGGTGAAGGTCGGGTTGGTGACCAGCGTGAACAGGCCCGGCTGCGAGTCGCCATCAGAGGGACTCCAGCCGAGGTCATCGGTGTGCGCGTCTGCGATCGTCGGCGTCCCGGTGGTGTTCCAGCAGACGCCGTAGGCGGTGAGAGCCAGACCACCATCATCGGTGATCTGGCCGCCGCCCTGCGCCGTGGTGTCAGCGATGTTGGTGATCGAGGCCGTACTGACGGTGGGAACGGCCATGTCTGGCTGCCCTAGTCGATCTTGACGCTGAACTGGCCGGACGCGATCGAGAAGGTGTCGCCAGTGTTGACGGCCACGCCGGTGAACGAGTTGCCGGCGTAGAGGTTCGTCCAGGTGCTCGACGCGGAGTCCACAAGTGCCGCGCCGACGATGGTGCCCCAGTTGGCGCTGGCCTGCGACCAAGTGTTGAACGCGGTGGAGTTGGTGCAGATGCCGGTCGAGGTGTTGGTCGCGTTCCAAGCTGAGTTCATGGTCACGGCGATGCGCGCGTAGCTGCCGCCAGACACCTCGGTGAAACCGCCGTAGGTGCCGGTCCTGAAGTTGCCGTTGGTGGTGAACAGGGCGATGTAGGCGGTCGCCGGCGCGGTGTACGCCGAGAGGTTGAACAGGTGGTTGAGCGCGGCCGTCTTCCAGTAGGTCGAGATCCCAGCGTCAACAGTGACGTCGAGGTCGCAGGCGAAGGCGTTCAGCGCGGCGCGGATCGTGTCACCGTTGTAGACCAGGCGGCTGGCGTCGATGTTCTTGCCCCAGAGCAGGTTGGTGCCGGCGTTGTCGAAGAACGCGGCTCCGACGATGCTCGAGCTCCAGTCCGCGTTGGCCGTCCACGAGAACGCGGCGGTCTGCTTGTTGGTCACCCGCATGCCGTTGCCCTGCGTCGCCGGCGCGTTCCAGTTGGTGGACGACATCGGGACGGCCTGGCCGCCGGTGGTGTAGCCGCCGGCTCCGGTCTTCTCCGTGCCGCCCGTGCCGGCGTCGTAGTCCGGCGCCGCGGTGTAGAGCTTGAGCTTGTGGTCTGCGGTGTTCGTCCACGAAGCGGCGTTGCCGCGGATCATGTGGTCGAGCAGTTTCGCCTGCGCGTAGTTGCTGATGCCGCCAGCCATGAGGCCTCCTTACGTCATCTGAGCGACGGCGGCCAGCGCCTCGCTGCGGAGTTGAGTCAGTGCGGTGATGAGTTCTTTGCGGTAGTCGTCGTCGTCCAGCAACTCGGCCTCGCGAGCGCCAGGCGGCGCGGCAGCGGCCTGACCACCACGGCCCTGCGGCGCCTTGCCTGCGCCGGCCGGTCCCTGGTTGTTTGGCTGGTTGCCGAGCGGGCCGCCGGCGAAGCGCGCGGCGGCGTCGGCCTTGTCCTGCGCCGACTTCTCGGCCTTCGCCTTGTTGTCCTCGAGTTGCTTCTGGAGGTCGTCCTCGACGTCCTGCGGCGTGACCGGCGGCTCGTAGGTCTTGATCTCCTTGTTCTTCGGGTCGCTGCCGTCCTTGGGGTAGAAGATCTCGATGATCTCCTCGACGTTGTCCACGCCGAGGGCGGTGAGCGCCATGCGGTAGATCGTGGGCCCGTCGTTGAGGGTCTGGAGTGCCTGGCCGTTCAGAGTGAGCAGACCGACCAGCGCCTGCATCCAAGACTGGACATCGACCTGGAGGATCGGCGGGAAGTCGATGTCGAGCTCGATCTCGACCTCCACCGACTTGCCCTCGTCGTCCTTGGTCTGCAGCTTCATCAGGCCGTTCGTCTCGTCGTATCCGAGCGACTTCACTTTGTCGTTCTTGGGCGCCGCGGCGGCGGCCTCGATGGCGAACGTGATGACGTCCTCGAAGATCTCGGCGTGCATCCCTTGGCGGTCGAGGAACTGGAGCTCGGTCGGGCGGTCCATGCTCTTCGCGGTGGCGAAGCTGCCCTCGGCGGCGCCGTAGTAGATCTCGGGCATGCCCATCGCGGAGGCGGCCATGAGGAGCAGGCGCCGGAAGCCGTCAGGGTTGACCGCGGCCTTGGAGACGTCGATGGCGCGCATGTCCATGTCGCCGGTGTAGGCGAACGCGGCGCCCTTGGTCGGCGTCGGGTTCTGCTCGTTCCACTGGTCGCCGGACTCGGGGTTGCCGAAGGTGGTGCCGAGCATCTGGGCCGCGGCGTTCAGCTGCGCCTGGCCGCCGCCCATCTTCATCTTCCAGGCCCAGGTGGCGAGCGAGCGCACCGTCTTCTTGTAGTCCTCAAGGGCGCTCTTGTAGGCCTTGGCCCAGTCGATCGCCGCATACGTCTCGGGGATGCCGAAGTCCATGTCGCCGAAGCCGCCGGTCTTGCGGTGCATCACCGGCGTGTCCCACTCGATGACGACGTCCTCGGGGAGCCCGGTGACGCCGCTCGTCTGGATCTGGAAGATGATGTCGCCGCCGTTCTCGCTGGCCTTGTCCACCTTGCGTTGGCGGGCGTAGCGCCAGTCGGGGTAGGCGACCTTCTTCTCGACCTCGCCGCGCTTGAACTTGCGGATGTAGAACCAGGGTTCATCGCGGTCATCGGGGTTGTGGACGATGGCGCGGACCTCTTCGACAGGGATCTTGCGGACCTTCACCCGGCCGGTGCTCGGGTTGGTGAACAGGCGCAGGAAGAGGTTGCCGTCAACGCGGAGCCGCTTCTCCATGTCCATCTTGGCGTCGTGCCCGGTGAACGAGATGCGGTTGGCGGGGTCGCGGAGGAAGCCCTGGACGACGGAGTCGATCGCGCCCTCGGCGTGGATGCTGACGCCCTGGGCCCAGACGTAGAAGGCCTGGAGCTCGACG
>Ga0302322_100000670_pt1 | contig 26723 bp, 10 predicted proteins | sample Fen_T0_2_FD_203757 | JGI IMG/M metagenome (GOLD analysis project Ga0302322, IMG submission 203757) | Peat permafrost microbial communities from Stordalen Mire near Abisko, Sweden - Fen_T0_2 | ecosystem: Environmental > Terrestrial > Soil > Wetlands > Permafrost | place: Sweden: Abisko...
CGGATTGCCGCGCACGAGTAAAACTTTCATGCCGTTGGGCTGAAAAGCGGCCGTGCCCGGCGCGTCGTGAGGCAATTGGGCCAGGATTGGGTTGGGTTCGTCATGTCGGGCATTGCGTTCTGAGGCGCCTGCCAAATGTGGTGCGCACGAGAGGACTTGAACCTCCACGCCTTACGGCACCAGATCCTAAGTCTGGCGTGTCTGCCATTCCACCACGCGCGCATTATTGATTCATAAGGATTTACGAAAGCCTGCATGGACTCGGTTTAGCCCGGCCCGCGAAAAACCGCCCCGTACCGGTTGTTTTCAAGCAATCTCATCCGCCTGCACAATAACAAAAGGGCGTGGATGCCCGCAAGCGGCCAATTCAGTGCCGCGGCCGCAAAAAATAATTTTCCGCTTTGGCCGCGTAAAAACGCATGCTTAAAGGGAATACCCCATTTTATCATTCGTTTTCCATGCCTATTCAAATGAAGCTTCCATCGCTTCAACTCGCTTCCTGTAAACGCTCTATGGCGGTCAGCCTGCTGTTGCTGGCCAGCCTGTTGAGCACCCCTGCGGCCAACTTCGTCATGACCACGAATGACGCGTATGGCGAAACCAGCTTTAACGCGGCCGGGCACTGGAATTCTGCGGCTGCACCCTCGGCGGGCAATGACTATTACACCACCAACTGCATCGTGCGCACTCCGGCCAACTCGACCAGCGCCACCTTTGCCGGCAACTCGTTGAGTGTCGATGCTGCTGGCGGACACCTGCTCGGCAAGACCACCGGCACCACGCAGATTATTACCGTCAACAACCTGATTCTGAACGGTGGACTTTTGGATCAGGCCACCGCCAACAGCGACAACTATATTATCACCATTGCTGGCAACATCACGGTCAACGCCCCTTCGAGTTTGGGCGCGCTTGGCGGCACGGTGAATGGGAGCGGGTCCTTTGAAACCATGAACCTGACGGCCCCCATCAGCGGTTCCGCCGCCTTGCAGGTCTCCGGTGCGGCCATCAACAGCGGCACCGACACCGGCGTCGTGCGCTTGAGCGCAGCCAACCCCTACAGCGGCACCATCACCGTGTCCAGCGGCGTACTTAATGGCAGCGGCGTGATTGCCAGCAGCATCCAGCGCATCTTGCAGCTGAACAACTTGAACGCTCTCAGCAATGCCACCCTCAATCTAAACTCCACCGTGGCAAGCCCCATCTCGTTTGCCTCGGGAGTCAATACCGGCGCCTTCAATCTCGGTGGACTCGCCGGTACCACCAGCCAGACGCTGACCGATACCGCCGGTGCCGCCGTGACCTTAAAAATCGGCGGCAACAATTCCAGCAGCCAATATGCAGGAACCCTGTCTGGTCCCGGCGCTTTGGTCAAAGTGGGTTCCGGCACCTGGACCTTCTCCGGCGTGAATTCCTGCACCGGTGGCACCACCGTTTCCGGCGGCACCCTCATTATCGGCGACGGTCTGTTCGATCGCCAGTTTGGTGGCAGAATCACCAATAATGCCACCGTGAACTTCAATGTGGCAGTCAAGCGAACCTTGGGGGTGATCACGGGCACTGGCGCTTTAGTCAAAACCGGTACCGGCCTTTTGATCGTGACGAATAATTATCAAGCCACGGGGCCGATAACGATACAGGCAGGCAGATTGTCGGTTGTAAACGATTTAACACTGAATAATGTATCGTTAAACATGCTGCCGGATTCATCCCTTGAAGTCACCCACCATGCCAATAATATTTATGGCTTTACCGTTGGCGTCTGCAGTTTAACGAATGCCATTCTCAGCTTGGACCTGGGCGGCAATTTGACCTCAGGATCAACCGTGGTCACTGTCGTGGGGGCCTTGATCAATGATGGCGTGACCACCGTAAATATTCTGAATCCCGGCCGCCTCGCCATCGGGCGGTATCCGCTCCTTAAATATGGCAGCTACCAGAGCAATGCCCTCAGCGGTTTCGAGGCCGTCGTTGCGCCCGGTATCATCGCGAATATCGAGGACAACCCCGCCAACCACAGTCTGGATCTCGTAATTACCTCGCCCGCCCCGGAGATTGGCGCCGTTGCCACCGCCCCCGGTGCCATTTCCCTCTCCTGGCCCGTCGCCTACCAGGGTTGGAGCCTGCAGTGCCAAACCAATCCGCTGGGCGTCGGTTTGAGCACCAATTGGGTCGATATTACTAATTCAGCCACCGTCAGCGCGTACGAAATCGCCTCTAGCCCCCAAGCGCCCGCCGTATTTTACAGGCTGATATATTCAGCGCCCGCCAACGGCGGTCCAGTTCCCATTTATGAGAACAGCGCCTTCCGCTTCTTCCCCGATCGCTTGGAAGAATGGGACGCCTACCCCGGAATTTATCGTTCCACCAACGGCATTACCCTCACCAAAGACGGTGATTCCACCTATGCCTGGACCAACGACGTTCGGGACAAACTCTATTTGCAGACCCCCTTCCCCATTCTGGACGCTTCCTACTCGTTGGGCGTCAGCCAGATGTTTACCGTGCGCGCCCCCGCCGGTACCACCAGCGCCCAGTTGGCCGGCGATATCCCGGGCGGCCAATATTATGTGCCGTATTATTACATGACCCATGGCAGCGACACCCGCGAGTACTCCCGCGATTCATCCCAGCATATTCAGTTGGGCGATTCCGTCATCATCGACCCCGTGGCCACGCGCGGTTCCCTCATTCGCCGGTGCGATTTCAGCAGTAGCCTCATCCGGGACGACGCCGTCCTGACCGGCGACAACATTCATTTCATCCCCGCCGCCTGGGAATATTTCAAGATCACCGGCGACACCAATTTCCTCTCCACCTGCTGGAATTGCATGTCCAACACCATATTTACCAAGGAAGCAACCTACCTGGATGCCAGCGATGGCCTGTGGACCGGCTCACCCTGGAGCGACAACGTCTCAGGTTTCCTCTCCTCCACCGAGTTCAACAACCGTCAGACCTCGGTGAAAAGCCTCTATGCCAACCTCATGGTGGCCATGGCTTGGCGGGACCTGGGCAATATCGCCACCGTCCTGGGGCGAACCAGTGCCTTACCCCTCTATGCCGCCAAATGTACCGCGAGCAAAAATGCCGTGAACACCTGGCTTTATCGCCCGGAAATGGGCACCTATTGCTACTACAAATACCAGCCCAGCGGCACGTATTACAACTACCGTGAAGACATGTCGGCCGGGCTGCTGAATCTGTCCGACACCGCCACCACCCAGCGCTGCCTGGCGTATCACGCGAGTTTCACCGCCACCCCTTATGGCTTTCGCAACGTGGACCCCGTGCTGCCTTCCGGCGCCACCAGCTACCATGGCGGCAACGTCTGGGAAAACGAAGAAGCGTACCACGGCTGGGCCATGGCCCGGCTGGGCCAGGCGGATGAACTCATGCCCTTCATCTTCTGGCATGCGCGGCTGGGTCTGCCCCAAAAGAACTGGCGCGAGGGCACCATTGATCCCGCCACCGGCGCGCTCCATTCCAATTATTCGCGCATGATTTGGTCGGCGCTGGGCTACACCAGCTACTGGTCGCGCGGCGTGTTTGGCATCAGTTATGAATTGGATGGCATCCACTTTGCGCCCTGCGTGCCCAACAACTTCGGCCGGCAGTTCTATGCCGTCCTGAATAATTTCACCTACCGGAATGCCAATCTGCGCCTCATCCTCACCGGCTGCGGCACCCAACTGCAGCAGGTGCTGCTGGATGGCGTGAGCGTCACCGCGGTGCCGGTTGATTTGTCGGGCAGCCATGTGGTGCAAATCATCATGGCAAATGCCGGTTCACCCGTCATTCCCGCCCCGCGCTACTAGCCCGGATATTTCATGCGGCTGGTTTGCCTTTCATTAGCACCGGGCTTCCAGCCCGGTGGCGGACTGGCGGTGCGCCCACAGCCGTTTTAACGGCTTCTGCCACCCTGCCAAAGCCGCTGAAGCCGCTCCAAGTTTGTTTGGCCTTGCCAGACCGCGTTTCTGGCCACGTTCCGCCCACCCGCCCGGTAATTCGGGTGATTTGGAAAATAGTTTAGCGAAATTCAAAAATAATTTTCCGTTTAGGCAACACCTTTGCGCATTGCCTTGTAGACGTGTTGTTTTCTCGATTTAGCACTGCTCTGTCTGCCTCCTGCCGGGGCCGTCAAGGCCAGTGTTGCTGTTTTGACGATCACACGGAATGAAACCTGAACGATCCATATGAATAAAACCAAACCCGCCCATCCGCAGCCCCTGCCCGGTGATTTTCAGCGCCCTACCACTGGCCTTCCTTTCTTGATGCTCTCGTTCAAACTTGGTTTTGTTGCCAGCCTGTTATGCTTGGCCGGTGTGTTCAACGCTCAAGCCGCCGCCATCACGCTGACGACCTCGGATGGCGGTGGCACCACCAGCTTTAATACCGCCGGGCACTGGAGCAATGCGGCTGCGCCTTCGGCTGGGAATACTTACGCTGTCAATAGTGGAATTACTCTGAGAACGCCCAATCCGATCACCTCGGGGAACAATTACATTTTTCTGGGTGATTCCTTGTCGATCAATTCCGGAGGAACGTTTCTTGGTAAAATCGGCAATAATACTGCTAATAGCGCGTATTCGGATACCATTACCATCACCAACCTCATTTTAAACGGCGGCTGGTTTCATCAGGCAGATGTTAACAACGACAGCTCGATTTTAACGGTGGCTGGTAATGTCAACGTCACGGCCGCCTCGACCGTGGCCGCAATTGGTGTCACAAGCGGTAACGGCCTTTTTAACACCTTGGAATTCACTGCCCCCATCAGCGGTTCGGCGGCGTTGCTGGTGTCGGGGCCGGCCATCAACAGCGGAGCCGATTCGGGTCTTGTAAAGTTGAGCGCGGCGAACCCCTACGGCGGCACCATTACGGTTTCCAACGCGTTGACCGGTGGCAACAGCGTGATTGCCAGCAGCGTCAACCGCATAATGCAATTAGCTAACGTCAATGCAGCCAGTAATGCGACCCTCAACTTGGTTTCCGTTGTGGCCAATCCAGTCTCCTTTTTAGCCGCCGCCAACACTGGCGCTTTCAATATTGGTGCGCTTTCCGGTACGGCCAATGAAATATTGGCTGATACTGCGGGTGCAGCGGTGACTCTGAGTCTCGGTGGCAACAATGCCAGCACCGCATATGCGGGTATTTTGAGCGGTTCTGGTTCCTTGGTGAAGACGGGTTCGGGCACGCAGACGCTTTCAAATCCGAATACCTACACCGGCAGCACTGCGATCAATGCGGGCACCCTGAAATTAAGCAATAGCGGCAGTCTGGTCAGCAGCAATATTACCATTGCCGCCGGCGCCACGTTCGATGTCTCGGCCCAAACCACCCCGGTGCTGGCGGCTAATCAAAATCTGCTGGGCGCTGGTGTGGTGAATGGCTCGCTGACGACCGCCGCTGCGTCAAAAATCTACCCCGGGGTCAATGGCACGGCGGGCACGCTTACCTTCAACAATAATCTCACGATTGTTACCGGCTCGACGTTCAATTTGGACGTGAGCACCTCGGCCAGTTCAGGCAATGACGCCGTCACGGTCACGGGCGCATTGGCGCTGAACAACACCACGCTGAATGTTCAGGCCTTGGCCGGCGCGGCGGTCCTCGATACGAGCGCCGACTATATCTTGATCACCGCTGCCAGCATCTCCGGTGCGCCGAATTCCACGGTGACGTGGGTGGGGACACCACCCGTCAATGCCAGCAGCTTTACCGTCGTCACCAGCAGCACCCAGGTGAAACTTCATTACAGTGCCGGCACGCCGCTCGCCGGCACGGGGGCGTCCAGTCCGTCCACTGTCACACGCAATGAATCCACTTTGCTGACCATCGCCGTGACACCCGGTACCGTTCCAGCCAGCACCGGCATCACGGTTGCGGCAAATCTGACGGCCATCGGCGGTTCAGCGGCGCAAGCTTTCTACGATGACGGCACGCATGGTGACATTACCGGCGGTGACGGGACATATTCCTTCAGCGCAACTGTGCCGCCAGAGATCGCAGCGGCAAATATTACCATCAACAGCACTGTGACCGATGCGGAATCCCGCCTTGCCACTCCCACGATTGCCCTCTCGGTGGTGCCGGCCAGTCTGACTTGGAACGGCGGCGCTGCCGATGACAACTTGAGCAGCAATCCAAATTGGTTGGGCGGGCTGGCTCCGGGATATGTCGGCGATTCCTTGACGTTTGCCGGCACAACGCGCCTGACCCCCAACCTGCAGGCCAATTATAGTGTGCCCACCATCACTTTTGACAGCACGGCGGGAAGTTTTGTGATTGGCTCGGCTGGCTTCGGATTAACGCTGACTGGCGGCGGGGTGATCAACAACTCGGCCAGCGCCCAGACATTCAATCTGCCGATTACCACTGCGGCGGCAGGAATCTTCACCGCTGAGGCTGGAGATTTAACGCTGGAACAGGCGGTTACCAATGCAGGCAATGCCGTGACCGTGGCTGGTTCGTTTAACACCACGATTAACGGGGCCATCTCCGGCACGGGCAGATTGATTAAAACCAATGGCGGCTCGCTGATTCTAAACGGGGTCAATCTTTATACCGGTGCCACCGTTATTACGAATGGCACGCTGCACATTGTCGGTGCCGGTTTGCTGGGCGGCGGCAATTATGCCGGGAATATTTCCAACGCTGGGATTTTGGAATTTGGCAGTTCAGCCAACCAGACCTTGTCCGGGGTGGTTTCCGGCAGCGGTTCAGTGGTCAAAGATGGTTCCGGAACCTTGATCTTGGCTGGCGTTAATACTTATGTTGGCGCGACAACCATTAGCAGCGGCGTTTTGCAGGTTGCGGGTTCCGGCTCCTTGGGCGGCGGCAATTATGCCGGCAACATCACCGATGACGCGACCTTCCAGTACAGCAGCGCTGCGGCGCAGATCTTGTCCGGTATCCTCTCTGGCAGCGGTGGCGTGGTCAAAGACGGTGCCGGGACGCTGTCTCTGAACGGTCAAAACACGTACGCTGGTGCCACGGTGGTCAGTGGCGGCACCTTGGCTTATAGTCCGGTTACGGTGAGTTATCCCACCGTCAACACACTGTCGGTCAGTAATGCGGCGCTCACGATCAATGCCAGTTCCAGTTCTACCCTGTTGGTCAGCGACCTGACGTTCAACAAAAATTCCACCTTGAATTTGAATTATGATTTTGCAGTGGGCACTCCCACTGTCGCCGCGATTGGCGCCACGACGAGCCTCTCCATTCTCGGTACCGGCTTTACCATTAACATCAGCGGATATGGGGCGACAGTGGGCCAGTTCCCCTTGCTTGCCTACCCGGGCACGCCCTTGCCGGATCTCAGTAATGTCAGCTTGGGTTTGTTGCCGCCCGGAATTACTGCCAATTTGGTCAATAATCAGGCCAATAATTCCATTGACCTCGCCGTGACGGCGGTTTCCCAGTCCACTTGGATTCCCCTGACGGGGACGGATGGTTTTGGCACCTCAAGCTTCAACTCGGCTGGGTTATGGGCCGATGGCATCGCCCCAAGCGGAGCGAACGGTTACTATACCAAAACCAACGGGCTGCGGACGCCGGCGAATGTGAATCCTTATACGTTTGGTGGAGCGGCATTGAGCGTGGATGTCGGGGGACATCTGCTCGGCAAGACCTCTGGAACGACCCAGGTTATTACCATCAACAACCTGATTCTGAACGGTGGATATCTTGATCAGGCCACAGCGAATAGCGACAGTTTTAGTATCACCATTGCTGGCAACATCACTGTCAACGCTCCGTCGAGTTTGGGCGCGATTGGCGGCACCGTGAATGGGAGTGGCTCCTTTGAGGTCCTAAACCTTACCGCACCCATCAGCGGTTCAGCCGCCCTGCAGATTTCCGGTCCCTTAATCAACAACGGCGGGGAGGACACGGGCGTCGTGCGCTTGAGCGCGGCCAACCCTTATAGTGGCACCATGACGGTGTCCAGCGGCTTCATTGGCGGCAACGGCGTGATTGCCAGCAGCATCCAGCGCATTTTGCAACTGAACAACTTGGACGCGGTCAAGAATGCCACCCTCAACTTAAATTCAGTGGTGGCCAGTCCCGTGTCCTTTGCTTCTGCCGTAAATACAGGGGCCTTCAATGTCGGCGCACTCGCCGGCACCTCCAGTCAAGCCTTGAAGGATACCGCTGGTGCGGCCGTCCAGTTGAGCGTCGGCGGCAACAATACCAGCAGCACCTTTGCCGGTGCCTTGACGGATTTGGGCTCCTTGACCAAGACAGGCAACGGCACGCTGACTCTGAATGGCGCAAATACTTACAGCGGTGGGACCGTGGTCAATGCCGGCACTTTGGCCGGCGTGGGCAGCCTGGCCTCAGCGGCCACCGTAGCCGCCAATGGCACCTTGTTTGCCGGCACCAACGGGGTGGGGACGCTGACCTTTGCCAATAACCTGACCTTGAATGCGCTCTCGACCAATGCCTTCGCGGTGACCACGGTCGGCGGCGCCAGCAACCATGTGGTGGTGGCGGGTACTTTGTCGCCCAATGGCAGCGTGATCAAGATCACTTCAGGTGCCACTCTGCAATTCGGCACCAACCTGCTGTTCTCATATGGTGCCATCAGCGGCGCCTTTAACCCGACGCCGGTGTTTGACGTGGCCCCGATTCATTCGGGAGCCATCCGGGATGACGGTGCTGGCCATATCAGTTTGGTCGTCTCGAACGCCGCTCCGGTCGCCGGGGCCACCTTCACCCTCGGCGCAACGGCCGGCCAGCCGACCTCAGTGAAGATTGTCGGTGGCAAATACTCGCCAACGGATGCCGATGGCGATGCGCTCACCATCACTGTGGGCGGTGCTGCGAATGGCACCGTCACGACCGATGGCACCAACGTCATCTATACCGCGTCAGACACGGTTTCCGGACCAACGGCCGACAGCTTCACTTACACTGTGAGCGATGCCTTTGGCGGCACCGCCAGCCAGACCGTCTCGGTCAACATCAGTGCGGCCGGTGTGGGTTTCAACCAGATTTCCGCGCCGCATGACAACGGGGATGGCACCTGGACCATCGGCTATCTGGGCGTGCCGAATTACAACTATGCGCTGGAAACTACCGCCAGTCTGACGGCGCCGGTCGTCTGGACGCCCGTGCTCACCAACGCCGCTGCGGCCAACGGTCATCTGGACTTTACGTTCAGCACCGCCCAGAGTCAGGGCTTCTTCCGTACCCGCCAGGCCGAGTAAACCGCCACCCTTATCCACCTTGACCATGCAACTCCGATTATTGTTGCCCTTGGCCTTAACGGTCGGCTTGTCCGCCACCGCCGGCGTGTACACCAGCTCGCCCGGCATCACGATTCCGGATCAAAATGCCAGCGGCGCCGTGGACTCCATTACCGTGAGCGGCGAGACTGCGGAAACGTGGGCGGTAAGCGTGCAGTTAAACCTCACCGGCGGTTACAATGGCGACTTGCTCGCGTATTTGACCTATGGTGGACAGACTATAACCTTGCTCAACCGGGTGGGCACAGGTAGCGGCAGCTCTTACGGGTATGCGGATGCGGGCTTAAACCTCACCCTGGTGGATGGCGCGGCCAACGGGAATATCCACAACTATCAGACAGGGGTGGGTTACGCGCCGCTGATCGGCAACGGCAGTGCTTGGCAGCCGGATTCCGGCGGCACCACGTTTGCCAGCACGTTCAATGGCCTGAATCCAAACGGGACTTGGTCGTTATTTATATCCGACTTGTCCGGCGGGGGTCAAAGCACATTGGTCGATTGGAGCTTGGGTATTACGCCCGTGCCCGAACCGGTCAACGTGGCGCTCGGCCTCTTTGGTGTGACGTTCGGAGGCCTGGCCGTCATCCGCTTCCTGTTAAAGCAGCGATCACTGCACCGCGTGAATCAGTCGGCCTGCGCCGAAACCCTATAAAATAAACCTCATGAAAATCAAAATTGCCCTGCTGGGACTGCTGTCAGCCCTGACCTTGACGGCGTGGAGCCAGTCGACCGTGACCACCAATGCGACGGTGGGCGCGCTGATCCCAGACGGTAACCCAAGCGGGCTTGCCAGTTCCTTGACTTTGAGCGGGAGTGGTGGCCCCATCAGTTCCGTGACCGTCAGCCTCAACATTTCGGGCGGTTACAACGGCGATCTCTATGCTTATCTGGCCGGACCAGTCGGTCAGTTCGCCGTGCTGCTCAACCGCGTGGGCGAAAGCAGCGGCAACGCCTTGGGCTACGCCAATGCCGGGTTCAACATCACCTTGAGCGACACCGGCAGCGACATCCATACCAGCGGCAGCTACCTGTTGGGAAGCGGCGCCGTGAGTGGCAGCTATCTCGCCGATGGCCGGAATATTAATCCCCTCGCGGCTGGCAGCGCTTTTGACCCGGCGGGTACGGCAGGCTTGAGCTCGTTTATCGGCACCGACGCCAATGGCATCTGGTCGCTGTTTGTGGCGGACATGTCCGGCGGTGGCCAAAGTACGCTCGTCAGTTGGGGATTGACCGTCGTGACCGTCCCCGAACCGCAGTCTTGGGCCATGCTTGCCGGCGGCTTCATGAGCCTGTTCCTGCTCCGACGGAATAAATTCGGCCGGAAATAACCAGCCTGGTTTTCAGAGATATTCGGAAATAGTTTTCCGGTTTGGTGGTGTTAATACGCACTACCTACCGGAATCTATTTGTTTTCGCATGACGAAAACTATTCCAGCTGGTCCGCGTTGGTGCTCGTATTTAATCAATAAACGACCCCTGCCGGGCGCGCCGATGCCAGATCATAACGCCATTTTAAGCAATAATTTACGCATTAAGACATATGAACATCCTCAATCCTACCCCAGCCCGGTGTGTTGGTTTCCAGCCTTCCTCTGTGCTTTGTCCCACGCTCTCTGGCCCCAGGATGTATCTCGCCGCCAGCCTGCTGCTGGCCGGCCTCTGCACCGCCCCCGCCGCCAACATCAGCCTGAACAAGGATGATGCGAGGGGAGACTCCAGTTTTAATTCCGACGGTAACTGGAGTTCCGGGGCCGCCCCGTCTGCGGGCAAAACCTACGCCACCGAAAACTTCACCCTGCGGACGCCGGCGGATGCCAACGATTATACATTTGCCGGCGATTCGTTGAGCGTGGATGCGGGCGGGCGGCTCATCGGCAAGACCAAGGGCACCAAACAGGTCATTACCGTGAATAAACTGATTCTAAATGGCGGAGTTCTGGAACAGGTGACGGAGAACTTCGACAATTTTATGAGTACTTGGGATGGCAACATAATCGTTGAAGCGCCTTCTGGTTTGGGCGCGATTGGCGGCATGTCGAACGACAATAAGAAATTTGAAGTTCTCAATATTACCGCGCAAATCAGCGGTTCAGCCCCGCTCATGGTGTCTGGCCTCACCCTCAACCACGGGGAGGACACCGGCGTCGTGCGCTTGAGTGCGGCCAATCCTTACAACGGCAACCTCACCGTGTCCTGTGGTGTGATTAACAATAAAGACGTGATTGCCAGCGAGGAGAATCGTATTTTGCAACTGAACCACTTGGATGCCTTGATGGAGGCGACGCTCACACTGAATTCACGCCAGCCTAATCCGGTTTCGTTCGCTGCGAACGCCAACACGGGAACTTTTCGCGTTGGCGCGTTGGCCGGCATGGCCAGTCAAACCTTGACGGACACCGCCGGGGCACCGGTCGTTTTGAGCATCGGGAAAAAAAACGTCGACACCACCTATTCCGGCGCCTTGACCGGCTCGGGTGCTTTGGTCAAGACCGGGACCGGCGTGCAGACCCTCGCCGGCGTCAATAACTACACCGGCAACACCACCATCCTCGGCGGCACGCTCGCCCTCGCTGCCACCGGGTCATTCGGCAATACCCCCATCATTGCGGTTGCCAATGGCGCCACCTTGGATGTGTGGGCAACCAGCTTCACGCTGGGTGCCAGCCAGCGATTGATGGGCTGCGGCAAGGTTCATGGCTCGGTAAACGCCGTGGGTGGTGCGAGAATTTACGCCGGCGTGGACGGCACCTTTGGCACCAATGCCATCAGCGGCAATCTCTTTCTCGAGGACGGCGTGCAAATCGGCTTGGATTTGGGCGCGAAGTGCAATGGGGCCAACGATTTGATTACCGTGGGCGGTGACGTTGTTTTCAGCAACACCACCTTCCACCTGAAAGCGCCCAGCAGTTCCGCCAACTTGGATGCCGGTGATTACACCTTGATGACGATCGATGGCAACATCAGCGGCAAGGTCGCGGCGGCGTGGGATTCGCCGCCGGCCAATGCCGCCAACTATGCCATCGTGATCGTCGGCAATGCCATCAAACTCTGTTATTATCCGCCAGGTTTTGGGTCGAAATAATCGACCTTTACACCCTCTGCAAGCGGGCCCCAAGCCGGTTCTCCGGGAAGTGAATTTTTGATTCATTTCGAGCGAAACTTTTCCGCTTTGGCGGCCCCAATACGCATTACCAGGTAGAAGCCTTGTTTTTGATGAGAACTGGCCTGGCCTGCGCGTGTCGTTCGCACGCGGTCGCGGTTCTCATCATTTCATTGTCAAAAGCCGCCTCCTTTAAAAACTATGAATACGCCCCATCAAACTGGTTCGCCAGCCCTGTCCGCAGGTGTTCAACCGTCTCCAGTCGTCCCGTCCACCCCGTGGTTGGCCGGCAAACTGTCGCTGGCCGTCGGCCTGACGCTGCTGGCCGGCGTTCTGTCTTCGTCCGCCGCCAACATCACGATGACGGCCACTGATGCGGGCGGCACCACCAGCTTTAATACCGCCGGACACTGGAGCAATTTGGCCGCGCCTTCGGCTGGCAATGCCTACGTCGTCTCTGGCGCTACGGTGAATAGCATTGTTCTGCGAACGCCCAATCCGACCAGTTCGGGGAACAATTACATTTTTGCGGGCGATTCCTTGTCCATCGATTTCGGGGGGACGCTGCTTGGCAAAATCGGCAATAATACTGGTGGCAGCGCCTATTCGGATACCATTACTGTCAACAACCTCATTCTCAATGGTGGCTGGCTTCGTCAGGCAGATGTTAACAATGACAGCTCAATTTTGGTGGTGGCTGGCAATGTGAACGTGCTGACCGCCTCAACCGTTGCGGCGATTGGCGCCACCAGCAGTGGCGGCGTATTTAACACCTTGGAATTCACCGCCCCCATCAGCGGTTCGGCCGCCTTGCAGGTGTCGGGTTCATCCATCAACAGCGGTGATGATACCGGCGTGGTGAAGCTGAGTGCGGCCAACTCGTACAGCGGCACCATTACGGTGTCCAACAAGCTGATTGCCAGCACGGTCAACCGCCTGTTGCAACTCAATCACTTGGACGCGGCCAAGTTTGCCGTCCTCAATTTGAGTTCGGTTCTGCCCAATCCAGTGTCGTTCACTTCGGAAGCCAATACGGGAATTTTCAATGTCGGTGCCCTGACTGGCAAGGCCAGTCAAACACTCTTGGACACGGCCGGCTCCCCGGTGACGCTGCGGGTTGGCGCCAACATCACCAACATCACCTTTGCCGGCGCTCTGACCGATGCGGGATCTTTGGTCAAGTGGGGCAACGGGACGCAGACGCTTGCCGGCACGAATACCTACACCGGCGACACCACCATCAGCGGCGGCACGCTGGCCCTCGCCGCGACCGGGTCGCTGAGCAATTCTCCCAATATCACGGTGGGCAGAACCTCCTGCACCTTCGATGTCTCGGCCAATAATTTCATCTTGGGCGCGAGCCAGAGCTTGTTCGGCAGCGGCACGATCGTGGGTCCGTTCGGTACGGCGGCCGGCGCGAAAATTTATGCCGGTCCGGACGGAGCTTATGGCACGAACACTTTTGCCGGCAACCTGACGTTAACCGCTGGCGCACTGGTCTGCCTGGATTTGGGCGCGACCTACAATGGCGCAAACGATTTGATCACCGTCGGCGGCAACCTGGTGCTCAACAGCACCACCTTTCATCTCAAGGCCCCCGACACTTCCGCCAACCTGGACACCACGGCGGATTACTCCTTGATGACCGTCACCGGCACCGTCAGCGGCAATCCGGCCGCCACTCCCATCTGGGATGTGTCACCCGCGAACGCCGCCAATTATTCCATCATCCTGAGCGGCAAAACCATTAAACTGCACTACACCACTTCGGCGCCACCCACCGGTTATGGCTCCGTGAGCCCGGATACCGTGACGCGGAATCAACCCACGTTCGTCAGCGTCACCGTTGCCAGCAGCAGCCATTCCATCAGCAGCGTGTCCTTGGATGCGAGCAGCTTGGGTGGCTCCTCCACCTTGCTCCTCCGCGCCGCCGGCGGCGGGGTTTATACCAACACCGTGACCGCCAGCGCCAGCGTCGCTCCCGGCCTGAAAACTTTGATTGCCACCATCACCGACAGCACCAGTCTTTCTGGCACAACCCCCTCCTTTAATTTGACCGTGAACCCGGCCAATCAGGTTTGGACCGGCGGTGGCGCCAATAACAACTGGAGCACCAATCCCAACTGGTCGAGTGGCGCGGCCCCGGGCTATGCGGGCGATTCCCTGACGTTTGCCGGTTCGGTCCGCTTGGCCCCTAGTCTCGAAGCAAATTACAGCGTCACCGATATCACCTTCGACGGCTCGGCCAGCAGTTTCGTCATCGGCTCGACCGCCAGCGCGCTGACCTTGACCGGCAGCGGCGTGGTCAATAATTCAGGCAGCGAACAAACTATCAATGTGCCCATCACTACCGCCGCCGCGACGACGTTCAATGCGTCCTCGGGCAATTTGACGCTGGGGCGCGGCCTCACCAATGGCGGCAATCTGGTCACGGTGACGGGTGGCGGCCTAACCACGATCAACGGCGCTGTTTCTGATGCCGGTGGGTTGTATAATTCCGGCGGCAACCTGGTTCTGAAAGGCACCAACACCTTTACCGGTGGCATCTATATTAATGGCGGCACGTTGCAGCTCGCCGGTGCGGGTTTGCTGGGCGGCGGCAATTATGCCGGTAACATTACCAATGCCGGTACTTTCCAGTATAGCAGCTCGGCCGCGCAAACCTTGTCCGGCGTCATCTCGTTCTACGGTCTGACGAAAGACGGTTCGGGCACCCTCAGCCTCGCCGGGGCCAACACCTATAGTACCGAGACGATCATCAACAGTGGCGTCTTGCAGATTTCCGGCGCCGGCAGTTTGGGCGGCGGTTCCTATAGTGCCTCCATTACCGATAACGGCACTTTCCGCTACAGCAGCACGGCTGCCCAAACCCTGTCAGGATCCATCTCTGGTACCGGCGGCGTGGTCAAGGACGGTTCCGGCACCCTGACGTTGAACGGAGGTAACTCTTACGAGGGGGCCACGATCGTTGCGGGCGGCACCTTGGTGCTCAACCCGGCCACCGTAGGCTATTCGACCTTCAGCACCCTCTCTGTCAGCAATGGCTCGCTCACGGTGAATGCCGGCTATAGTTCGACCGTGCCGGTCGGCAGTCTGAGCCTGAATAATAATGCGAGCTTGAATTTCAATTACGATTTCAGTTCCGGCAATCCCGTGACGGCGGCGATCAACGCCATGACCAGCCTCTCCCTTCCGGGCACCAACCTGACCATCAACATCAACGGTCAGGGAGCCGTGGTGGGGCAGTTCCCCTTGCTCTCCTATGCCGGCGCCCCCCTGCCCAATCTTAACAAATTTACGCTCGGCAGCCTGCCGGCCGGTGCGACCGCCACGCTGGTCAATAACACGGCCAACAACTCCATTGACCTCAATATCACGGCTCAAGCCGTTGCCACTTGGGTTCAGCTGACGGGATCCGACGCCTTGGGTAATTCGAGCTTTAATACGGCCGGCTTTTGGTCGGACGCTGCTGCCCCGAGCGCGGCCAGTGGGTATACCACCAAAGCGTTTACGCTGCGCACGCCGGCGGATAAGCTTGCCTACACGTTTGCCGGCGCCGTGCTGAACCTTGATCCCGGCGGCCGGTTTCTGCTGAAAGGACAAAACGGTCAAATCATCACGGTGAACAATCTCGTCATGGCCGGCGGCGTAATGGATTTTGCTAACGACGCCGACTCCTTCACTGAAACTTTGGCAGGCGATATTACCCTCCAGTCGGGCGTAACCAGCTATATGGGAGCGTTGGCGAACGGCCCCACGGAAACGCTCGTGGTCACGGCACCCATTCACGGCGGCGGCGATCTCCAGTTTGGCGGCGCCAACGTCAACACCGGGCAGTCCAAGGGGACGGTCGTTTTGGCCGGCACCAACACTTACACCGGCACCACCACCGTCAGCTTGGGCAACTTGCTCGTCAACGGATCGCTCGGCAACACCCCCGTCACCGTCTCGACCAATACCATCCTGGGTGGCAACGGCCGCATCGGCGGCCCCGTCACGGTGCTGGCCGGTGGAAAGCTCTCCCCCGGCATTCCCGCGATCGGCGCCTTGACCGCTTCCCTCGGCACGCTCACGGTGGCCAATCCAGTCACCCTCGCCGGCACCCTGCAACTGCGCCTCAACCGGGCCTCCGTGACCAACAGCGACCGGTTGGCCGCGACCAGTGTGTTTGTCAATCCCGGCGCGACCTTGACCGTGACCAACCTCAGTTCCACCAGTTTGGCGGTCGGCGATACTTTTACGCTCTTCAGCACCCCCGTCAGCGGCACCTTTGGCACCCTGAACCTGCCGGCCCTGCCGACCGGTCTGGGCTGGACCAACAAGCTGGCGGTCGACGGCACCCTCGCCGTGTTTTACGCGGCGGGTATCAATCCGAACCCCACGAACATTGTGGCTTCCATTTCCGGCGGCAATTTGGTGTTGTCCTGGCCGTTGAGTCATACAGGTTGGTTGTTACAAGTACAGACCAACTCCTTGGGCGCCGGCTTGGGCACGAACTGGGTGGACGTGCCCGGCTCGACGACCGTCAATTCGTTCTCCATTCCCATCCCGAAGACCAACGCCGCCGTCTTCTATCGCTTGAAGCTGTAAATCCGGCCGCCTGACTGAAACTGCAACCATGCTACTGATTGAACGGATTTACCATGTATAAACGCGCTTTTACCCTGATTGAACTGTTGGTCGTCATTGCCATCATTGCCATTCTCGCAGCCATGCTGCTGCCGGCGCTCGCCAGCGCCAAGGAGCGCGGCAAACGCGCGCTTTGCATGAGCAATCTGCGCCAGATCGGCATTGGCGTCACCATTTACGCCGGCGACAATGGTGACCGCGTCATTGAATCGCGTCCCTTTAATGGCACGGGGGTCCAGCTTGTCCTCGAGCCCCCCACGGTCGATGCAGCCAAGAGCGTGGGTTTGGGTGTGTCGACCAATGTACCGAGTATTTGGACCTGTCCCAACATACCGCAATTACCGAACCGTGAAACGGGCGTGTTCAACCAGTATAACTTGGGCTTTCAATACTTCGGCGGTCTGGGTTTCACAAATTGGGTGAATACCGCCGGCACTTTTAAGGGCCGCAGCGCGATTAAACTGGGTCAGGCCAGACCGTTCTGGGTGATGGCCGCTGATAGTATCGTTAAAGTAAACACTTGGGGTGGCAAGGACACCATTCACCCTGAAAACTATGATAATATGCCCCCCCACAAAGGCCGTGGCTCGGTGCCGGTGGGCGGTGATCAGGTGTTCTGTGATGGCCACGCGGAATGGATCAAGGCCCAGGCCATGTATAAGCTCACGACTTGGAATACGGATGGCAGCCGCGACTTTTATTTCTATCAGGATCCTCAGGATTTCGAGACGACCCTGCAAAATGTGCTCGGCCTTCTGGTCTTTAAACCCTGACGCACCACATGCCTTTCATATCCATTAACTCACTAAGCCTCACTTCGTTCCGATTCACCCGCCTGGCTCTGTTATTGGGTTTGGGGCTCGCCCTCCCGGCGTCGGCCGCCAGCATCTCGCTAAACGCAAGCGACGCCGCATCCACCAGCAGCTTCAATGCCGCCGGTCACTGGACCAGCGCCGCCGCGCCCGCTCCCGGCAACGTTTACTTCACCACCTCCTACACCCTGCGCGCACCTACGAACACATCCGCCTTCACCTTCGCCGGCGACGCCCTGATCATCAATACTAACGGCCGCTTTTTGTTGAAGACGATTGGCACCACCCAGATCATCACGGTAAATAATCTAATTTTAAACGGTGGTAATTTCGAGCAAGCTACGCTCAACAGCGACAATGTGATCAATACTGTTGCTGGGAATATCACAGTTCAGGCAGCTTCCGGGGTCGGTGCGCTGGGCGGAGCCGGGAATGGCAGTGCGTCGTTTGAGACCCTCAATTTGACCTCAATTATCAGCGGTTCGGCGCCGCTGGTGGTTTCTGGGGGGACGCTTAACGGCGGGACGGATACCGGCGTAGTGCGGCTGAGTGCGGCAAATCCATACCAAGGGACCCTCACGGTGGCCGGGGGGGTGATTGCCAGCACCGTCAACAGGCTGTTGCAATTGAACAACTTGAATGCCTTGAGCAATGCGACGCTGGCCTTGAATACCACGGTCGCCAACCCGGTGTCATTTTTTGCCGGAGTCAACGTGGGGGCGTTTAATGTTGGGGGGCTGGCGGGTACGGCCAGTCAAACGCTGGCGGACACGGCCGGTTCACCGGTGGTTTTGAATGTCGGTGGCAATAACTCGAGCAGTACTTTTGCCGGGCAGTTATCCGGGGCGGGGGCTTTGGTTAAAACCGGCACCGGCACGCTGACGCTGGCCGGGGCGAACACTTATACGGGCGGCACGACGGTTTCCAACGGCACCCTGCAACTGGGCAGCCTCACGGGTTCGTTTTCGGGGGGCGGCACCGTGGTGTTGATGGCCGCCAGTGCGCTCATGCCGCAAACGGTGGTTGCGGGCAGTTCGCCTTTCAGCGGCCAGTGGATCGTGGCCGGGGGCTGGTTGGTGGGGGGGACGAATAATGCGCTCGGGACCAACAGCAACATTACCATTGATCCCGCCTTTCTGGCTGGCAGTCTTGCCGGCGCGGCGCGGTTCGAACCGCGGTATGATTTGAACAGTGCCGGGAGCTTGACGCTGACGAACGGCGGCCAGATGGTGTTGCACCAGAATTGCGCGTTCAGCAACGTGGTCATTGAAGGCACGATTTTGGCTGGCGGCACGCATGCCTACGCGGAGCTGGCGGCCAATTTCCCGGCCAATTTCCCGGCTGGCGGAGCCGGCTATGTGACCGTGCAACCTTACGGCGCGCTGCCGGAGCCGCCCGTCCAAATTCAGTTTCTCACCCAGCCGGTCTCGCAAACCACCTTCCCCGGCATGACGGCGCGGTTCAGCGCGTTGGCGTATGGCTATCCTGAACCGTCTTATCAGTGGCAGTGCGGTGCGGTGGGCAGCGATGTTTATACGAACCTGGCCGATGGCGGTCAGTTTGCCGGGGCCAGCACGACCAGTTTGACCATCAGCGGCGTGACTGCGGACAATGCGGCGAGTTATGTTCTGGTCGCCTCGAATGGCAGTGGTTCCGTCACGAGTTCGCCGGCCCTGCTGACGCTGATTCCCGGGCAGCCCGTGCTGGCCAATGCCACCGGCCTGACGCTGGCCATGTCGGCCAACGGGACTTATACCATTACTTCCACCGATCCGGCCTGGACCTTTGTTGGCAGTCTCGGCCAGGTGCCGTTTGATTTGGCGACGGTGACCGGTGCGGACGCCATCGGCAATTATTCCGAGTTGCGATTTACTTACCAGGCCAGCGCGCCCCATGCCGCCAACATCCGGCTTTACACCAACCAGCCGGTGGTCTTGTTTACCGACACCGGTCTCTCGGCCAGCGCCAACGACCTGGCGTTTCCGCACCTCACGAGCTATCCGGGCGGCCTCTATCACCTCAGTTATTCCGGCGAGTTTGCCCCGCCCACGTTCAGCAGCCTGGTTGACGAAAGCCCCTGGGTTTTCTTTGATGGCAACCTCAATACTTTCATTCTTTCCCCCGCCACCAATTTTGTAATCGCCAGCGACGTGAAGAACGGCGACGGCTCCCTTGCCTGTGGCATCAATTCCAGCATCGCCCAGCTCCCCGCGGGTTTCACCCACCGGACCTGGCTGACGATTCAGCCCGGAATCAACCGGGCGCTGACCACCTGGGGCAATGCGTTGACCGGGCTCACGGGCAAAGTGCGGCCGGCGAACGATTGCGCCGTGGAACTGAACAAGCTTGGATATTGGACGGATAACGGGGCAACCTATTACTACAACTATTCTGCGGCGCGGGGATACATTGGAACGATGCTCGCGGTCCGCGATGAGTTCGCGGCCAAGGGGCTGCCGCTGGGTTATCTCCAGCTCGACAGCTGGTGGTATCCGAAAGGCACCGCCAACACCTGGCAGGGCGATGCCTCCAATGACCGGGGCGGCGTGAATCAATATATTCCCGACCCGACCCTGTTTCCCGGCGGGCTGGCCGCATTCCGGCAACAGCTGGGCCTGCCCCTCTTCACGCATTGCCGCTGGATTGATGCCGTGAGCCCTTACCGCACGCAATACGCCATGTCGCAGAATGTAATTGTGGATCCGGCGTTTTGGAAAAGCGTCATGGCCAGTCTCAAGGCCGGCGGCGTGACGACCTTTGAACAAGACTGGTTAAGCGCCATGGCTTTGCCGGGGATGAATTTGAACGACCCGCCCGCCTTCATGGACGAAATGGCCGCGGCGGCGGCCACGAACGGGCTCAACCTGCAATATTGCATGGAGCTGCCCCGGCATTACCTGCAAAGTTCGCTCTACAACAACCTGATCACGTTGCGGGTCTCCATTGACCGCTTCGAACGCGGCAAGTGGAACAGCTTCCTGTATTGTTCGCGCCTGGCGAATGCCGTAGGAGCGTGGCCGTGGACGGATGTCTATCCGAGCACCGAGCCGCGGAATGTTCTGCTGGGCGTGCTTTCCGCCGGCCCGGTTGGCGTGGGCGACGCCTTGGGGGCGCTCAATACCAACTACCTGTCCAAAGTCGTCCGCCCCGACGGCGTGATTGTGAAGCCGGATTTCGCCATCGCACCGCTGGATCAAATCTATTTGAGCGACGCCAAGGGCTTGGGTCTGCCCATGGTCGCCTCCACCTGTGTGGATCACGATAACTTGCGGGCGCTCTATGTGTTTGCCTACGCCCGGAGCACCGCCAGCGTCAACGCCGGCTTCACCCCCGGCCAGTTGGGCATCACCGGTCCGGCGTACGTCTATGACTATTACAATCAGGCCGGCTCGGTGCTTGGCAGCGGCAGCACCTATAATTTTTCCACGAGCACGGCCGACAACAACGCGGGCGGCTCCTTTTTTAGCGTCGTGCCGGTCGGGCCTTCGGGGATCGCCTTTTTGGGTGACACCAACAAGTTTGTCTCGCTGGGCAAAAAGCGGATCGCCAGCCTTTCGGATACGGGAATTGTGAAGGCCACGGTGGTGTTCGCGGTGGGTGAAACCAATCTGACGTTATCGGGTTACGCGCCGTCGGCACCGTATGCCTGGACCTTCGATGGCTCGGTCAGCACGCCGGTCTACGACCCCGTGAAGCACCTCTTTTCGTTGAATGTCAATCCGGGCACTGCTCAAACCACCATGCTGGCATTGAGTCTGTCGCCGCCACCCTTTCTGCAGATCACGAACCTACACGGCAAGGTGCAGATTTACTGGCCGACCTCCGCCATCGGGTACAAGCTCGAAAGCGCTCCGATTCTTGGTGTGCCGACCGAGTGGACTGCCACCACCAATCCGGTTGATGTGGCGGGCGACCAGAATGTCATCAACGTCGTGCCTGAGGAGGAAGCGCGTTTTTACCGGCTCAAACAATAGTGGCCTGGCCTGTGCCTAAGTTTTCGGGGGCACACGCGTAAGTAAAGTCGGCTTGGATCAACCAAAAAAAGCCCAATTGGGCGGGGAACAATTTTCACTTGGATCGCAAGTGCCCCGCTGACCGGTGTAAGATTCTGTTGCAAAAAAGGTTCTCCGCTGTTTTCGGTGGGATCGGCAATCAAGAGATTTGAATGGCGTGAAGTTTTGGGACGGAGACGTGAGCCGATGTCGCTCCTACGGAGCTTAAGAATCAAAGGGGACGGTGCAACTACAAATATATCGCCCCTGACGGGGCTACTTGAGCGTGGCCCGGCTCAGCTCGCGAATTTCTCCGGCTGGTCCCAAGAAAACTGAAATCCACATCTCCGATTCCATCGAAAACAGCGAAGAACCCACAAGGTGTTAACTTCTGGCCCCGGGCGAGATTCAAAACGGGCTGCGGCCACCTGAATGAAGGTGTATTGACGCACTGTGAAAACCACGGGTGGCGGTATTGGTGGTACACTAACGGACAAAGAGTGTGCTCACCACCCAGCCGCAACCTAGAGCATTTCCATAAATGCTGTAGCGATACGGCCAGGGGGCTGAAAGCCGCGGTCTTTTTGACTTTTGACTTCGTTTTGGCCCGGTCACAGGCCGCTGCGGGCATGCTCCTGGTCCAAAGCCTCGTCAAAAGTCAAAAATCCTCGCGCCGCATCGCTACATCATTTCTGTCAATGCTCTAGCCTCAAATCCAAGTGCGGGGCCTTTACCAACTTCTGAACCCCCTTTGCGTAGATAGGTTTTTGCCGGATATTTAAAATTAACGTTAAATTAACGTTAACGTTGCAAAAATCTGTGCTTGGAGCTGACTCGACTTGGGGCAGTTTTAAGTTGTGTCCTCCTCCGGTACAAATTCAGGGCTTTCAAGTTGATTCGCTGTAGCGTTCATTTTACGCTGCTGGGGGAAGACAACTGACAAATTTTCCGCATGACGCCCAAGCCCAACCAAGCCATCCCAGGGGACATTACCTGTGTGCTGCAGGCGGTTGAACAGCGTGGCGGGGCCGCGGAAGAATTGCTTCCCTTGGTATATAATGAGCTGCGGCAGCTCGCGGCGGTGCGGATGGCCCGGGAGTCGGCCGGGCAGACGCTGCAGGCCACGGCCCTGGTGCATGAAGCCTGGCTGCGGTTGTTCGATGGCAATCCGCGCGTCTGGCAAAATCGGGCGCATTTTTTTGGGGCGGCGGCACAGGCCATGCGGCGCATTTTGATCGAGCGCGCCCGTCGGAAAATGAGTCTCAAACGCGGTTGCCGGCCGGAGCATGTCAACATCATGGACATGGACATTGCGGAAACGTTGCCCGATGAGCGGGTGTTGTTGATTGACGAAGCCTTGGAACGGCTGCAAGCCAAAGATCCCGAGCTGGCGCGGGTGGTGATGCTGAAATTTTTCGCCGGCCTGACCAATGTCGAGGTGGCCGAAATGTTGGAGGTTACCGAGCGCACGGTGCAAAACAAATGGACCTTTGCCAAAGCGTGGCTGCTGGAAAACATCCAGGAGGAAAGGAACCCCGCGCCTTGAGTTTGCGTGCAATTTTTTTCCGCTTTTCCCCGCCTCCCGGCGCATGAGTCTTTGGTGAGCTGGCGCTAAATCATGAATTTCGGGACGGCCCAAGAACAATCGCTCTTTGACGCGGCGCTGCAAATTGCAGAACCGGTCAAGTGCCAGGCATTTCTGGATAAAGCTTGCGCCGGCAACGACGACCTGCGCTTGCGAATCGCCAAACTGCTGGCGGCGCATGCGCGCAGCGAACGGTTCTTTGCTGAATGCGCCGCAAATTTCACCCTGGCCGACGGCGACAATCCGGTGCTTCCCCATTTGGCGCGAACGGCCCCGGCGGGTGGGGAAAAAATCGGCACCCGCGTGGGCCGCTATAAGCTCATACGCCAACTGGGCGAGGGTGGCTGCGGGGTGGTGTATCTCGCCGAACAGGAGGAACCCGTCCGGCGGCGCGTGGCGCTGAAGGTAATCAAGCTGGGCATGGATACGAAGAAGGTCATTGCCCGGTTTGAAGCAGAGCGACAAGCGCTGGCCATGATGGACCACCCCAACATCGCGAAGGTATTGGATGCGGGAGCGACGGACGCGGGCCGCCCCTATTTTGTGATGGAGCTGGTGGCGGGCGTCAAAATCACGGCGTATTGCGACGAGCGGCAGCTCGAATCCCGGCAGCGGCTGGATTTGTTTGTACAGGTCTGCCAGGCGATCCAGCACGCCCATCAAAAGGGGGTGATTCATCGCGACATCAAGCCATCGAACGTCCTGGTTTCGCGGCAGGACGGGGTGGCGGTGCCGAAGGTGATTGATTTCGGCATTGCCAAGGCCACCGAGGGGCGGCTGACGAAGGACACGTCATTCACGGTGGAAGGCCAGTTCATCGGCACCCCGGCTTACATGAGTCCGGAGCAGGCGGAGTTGAGCGGCCTGGATGTGGACACGCGCAGCGACATCTATTCCCTCGGCGTCCTGCTTTACGAGTTGCTGACGGGGCGGACGCCGTTTGACCAGAATGAACTCATCCGCTCCGGGCTGGACGAGATGCGGCGGAAATTGCGTGAGGATGAACCGCCCCGGCCCTCGAACCTGCTGGCGTCGCGATCCGGCGCGGAGCTGGCGGCCACCGCGAGCTGCCAACACATTGATCCGTCCAAGCTCATCCGTTCCTTAAAGGGGGATCTGGATTGGATCGTGATGAAAACCCTGGAAAAAGACCGGCGGCGGCGCTACGAAACGGCGAATGCCCTGGCTTTGGACATCCAGCGCTATCTCAACAACGAGCCGGTGTTTACGCGTCCGCCCAGCAAAGTTTACCGCCTGAAAAAACTGGTGGCACGGAACAAGGCGGTTTACATCTCCGGCGCGCTGGTGGCGGTCACCCTGGTGGCCGGCCTGGTGATTTCCACCCGGTTGCTTTTCCGGGAACGGGATGCACTGTTCCGGGAACGGGATGCCCATGTGGAGGCGGAACGGGCGCGGGCCAATGAAATGCAACTGCGCCAGGAGGCCGAGGCCCGCGAGAAAGTCACCCAGGCTACGGTACTGCTGAGCCACGGGGAGACCGCCGAAGCGGACGCGTTGCTGGATCCGATTCCCACCGCGCTGTTTTCGCCCTCAACGGAAGCCACCTCGGTGTTCCGCTCGCTGGGGGAGTGGAACTTGTTTCAGGGCCGGTGGAAGGAAGCCGCCAATCGCTATGTGGTGCTCGTGCAAGTGAACCAGGTGGACAAGGCAGATCGGACGGATGCAGCGACGGTTGACTTGTTGATGGCCGCCCCGTTGTTGATCAAAGCGGGTGACCTCGCGGGTTATGACCGCATTCGCCGGATGGAGCTTGCCCGCCTGGGCAACACCTCGAACCCGGCGGCGGCCGAACATCTCCTGAAAACCGGTTTGCTGTTGCCCGCCGCCGAAGATCTCATGGGGCAGATGCCCGCGCTGGCCCAACTCACCGCTGATTCCATCAAGCGTTATGATCCGAAAAGTTACGGGGGTTTTTTCATTGCCTCCTGGCGGTCGTTTGCGCTGGCGCTGTTTGAATATCGGCGGGGCCGGTATGGGGCCACGGTGGACTGGCTGGACAAGTGTTCCAGTTTTCCCGACCAGTCGCCTTCCTGTGTGGCCAGCGTTCACCTGCTGCGGAGCATGGTCCATTTTCAACTCGGCAAAACGGTGTCGGCCGAGGCGGAACTGAAACAGGGACGGGTCATGGTCGAAAACTATTTTCGCCAAAAGCTGGCGTTTGGCGACAACAAGACGGGCAAGCTGCAGGGCTGGATCATGACCCCCATTTTTTTGCGCGAGGCAGCCGGTCTGGCCACAAATTCGCCGCCGGCTTCCCCGTGGTGATTACGGGCGGGCGGTCCGCCCGGCACCAACCGGCCACCTTAATTTATTACCACCGTTTATTACCGCCGCCTACCACCATGGGCGTGGCCTGATCACCGGGGTATGAATGACGAATGAGCGAAATCAGCGGCGACCGAAACGGGCTGACTAACGAACCATCCCGCAACGAAGTGGAGTTGGCGCGAGGGATGGCGGATGACTTCGCGCGAGCGGGGGAAGTGGGTTGGGATGGTGCCTGGCGTTCGGATTGGCGGAGCGCTGCGAGTTGGGACAACTTGCGGTCCGGAGGGAGATTTCGCCGAACCACGGTTTGCACCTTAAGCTTTAAGGTTAACCACGGGTGGGTGCAGTTGAACCCAGTCGTTGGTTGAATTCTTCGCATCCGCACGTAGTGTTTCAAGGCAAAGTATGAAAGGGTAGCACCGATCCCCGGCCCGCTTCCCATTTTGCCATTGCAAAACGCGGAGAAGGGAGGAAGGCTCCGAGCGTTTTGCGAAATCATATCGCAAATCATTCGTTATCGGGGTAAGGACAGGCTCGAGTTGCGGCGCGGCGATGGGGGAGCGGTTCTGGCTGTGAATTTGTTTTTGGATGTGAACCGGTTTGTCGGCCGCATCTTGGCTCCAGCGACGCCGGTCCGGGCGCGGAGATGCCGGGTGGATAATTGCCTGAAGCCCGCCCGCTGCTGGCTGAAGGGGGAGTTTTTCGCGGAATGCAAGTCGTTGGTTTGTTTTTACAAATTGGCTGTGGGTTTTGACGGGCATCCTTTAAGTTGGAATGCGGGTGAAATGAATGGCTCCCGGCGGGCGGGAACAGGCCGCCATCCCCGAAATCGAGGATAATTCCGTCCGGCCGCACGCAGCGCGATGAAGCCGCTCATAATTGCGCCCGACCAATATGAAATCATTGTCATTGCTGCTTATTACCACCTTGTTTGGGTGTCTCCCGGCGCATGAGTCTTTGGTGAGCTGGCGCTAAATCATGAATTTCGGGACGGCCCAAGAACAATCGCTCTTTGACGCGGCGCTGCAAATTGCAGAACCGGTCAAGTGCCAGGCATTTCTGGAT
>Ga0302322_100000671_pt1 | contig 26698 bp, 19 predicted proteins | sample Fen_T0_2_FD_203757 | JGI IMG/M metagenome (GOLD analysis project Ga0302322, IMG submission 203757) | Peat permafrost microbial communities from Stordalen Mire near Abisko, Sweden - Fen_T0_2 | ecosystem: Environmental > Terrestrial > Soil > Wetlands > Permafrost | place: Sweden: Abisko...
TGAGCATCAGGGCAAACGGCGTAATGATCAAAGCGACACCAACTCTAGCGGCCATGTGGCTTACGGCTTGCACGATGCCTTGAAGAACGCTGATGTCATTCTTGCCGACGGCGACGAGCAGGGTAAGCGTAGCGCCAATATAGAGGGCTCCGGACACGACGCCACCCCATGCGACTGCGGGCGGCAAGGTCTTTTGCGGGTCCCGGATTTCGTCGCCCATGACGGAGGCAAGTTCGAGACCGACGAGGCCGAAGCAGATCACCCCGAAGGAATTCAGGACGAAGCGCGGATTGGCGGGGATGTGGAAATCGGCCGCGGTAATTGTGGTTCCGAAACGCGAGAAGACCGTGATACCAAGGCCGATGAGAACCGCTGCCGCCACGAACGTCCCGATCGCTCCCAAGTTGTTCAGCCACTTCCCTACCCCGAGGCCGACGATATTAATGACAGTCAGCAGTACCAGCAGAGCGAGAGACGCAAGCATCGCAAAAGTTTTGTTGTCGGCCAACTCCGCATGTCCCGGACCCAACGCGAATACCGAGACACCGACGAAATAGAGCATGACGGTTGGCACGTAAAGCATGTTGTTGGTCCAATAGCACCAGCCGGAAAGGAAGCCGTGGAAATCGCCGAAAACTTCCTTTGCCCAGAGATACACGCCGCCTTCGCCGGGATAGCGATGGGCCAGTTCGATAACGGCGATGCCCTGCGGCCAGAAGAAAAGCAGCAACGAAATGATCCAGAGCCAGACCGTAACACCGCCGTTAGCCGCGATGCTTGGGACTACATTCAGATTGAAAACGGCGACGACAAACAGCAACACGAGGTCAAAGCGTCCGAGGACGCGCTTGAGGTGAGGCTGGTTGTCGGCGGCTTGAGTCATTGAGGCATTGAGTCATCGGATCAATGGCTCATTTGGCCTTTGAGTCACGACTTGCAATGACCCAATCACCCGATGAATCAATGATCCGATGAAGTTAGTGCGTTGCTACTGCTCCCATGCGTTCTTGCTGGGCTGTTGCGAGCGATGCTGCGATGTCGTCAAAGGCCGCGATGTGCTTATCAACGTCGGCTTCTGTGTGCTGCACCGACATCGTCCACTGCTCATCCCACCAGTAGGGCTGGCACATGACTCCGCGATTGACCATGCCAAACCAGTATTGGCGCCAGAGATCCACGTCGACTGACAGCCAGTCGCGATAGTTCTTGATCTCTTTCGGATACAGCATGAGCGCGCCGTTGGCGCCTGCACTCGCGATGTAAGCCTGCAGGCCAACCTTTGCGACGATCTTGCGATAGCCGTCTACCAGTTTGGTCTCGAGCTTTTCGATCAGCGTATAGTTCGCGCGGGTGAGCACTTCGCGGAACGTCGCAATGCCCGCAGCCATTGAGATCGGGTTGGTGTTGTAAGTACCGCCGTGGAAAACCTTGTGATCGGAGATCAGGTCCATGACGCGCTTGTGCGTACCGAACGCGGCCAGCGGGAATCCGCCGCCAATTGATTTTGCCAGGCAGATCATGTCGGGGATTACGCCGAAGTATTCGGAAGCGCCACCCCAGCAGAGTTTGGCGCCGGTCTTCACTTCGTCGAAGATCAGGAGCGCGCCGTGCTTATCGCACAACTCGCGCAGACCCTGGAGGAAGCCTTTCTCGGGCATGCAGAGGCCGACGTTCATCATGATCGGCTCGAGAATCACAGCGGCGATCTCATTGGGATTCTCGCGGAAGCGGCGCTCGACAGTCTCCAGATCGTTAAAGGTTGCGATCGGCACGTTGGCCAGGCTGGCCTTCGGCACGCCTTTGCCACCGGAAATCGGCTTGGGATTCTTGATGTCACCGAAGTCATCGCCGGGCGGATGTGGCTTTACGCTGACGAGCGCGGCATCGTGGAGGCCATGATACCCGCCTTCGAATTTGATGATCTTGTCGCGGCCTGTAGCAGCGCGCGCGAGACGAATGGTGTGCATGGTGGCTTCGGTTCCGCTATTGCCGAAGCGGCACATCTCGACCGGGAAACGAGTGCAGATTTCTTCGGCGAGTTCCCACTCCATATTGTGGGGCATGCCGTACGCGGTGCCTTTGTGGAGGCGGCCCTCGACAGCCTTGATCACTGCCGGATGCGAATGTCCGGCCATGAGCGTGCCGAAACACAGGTTGTGGTCAATGTATTCGTTGCCGTCGAGATCGCGGAACTTGCTGCCAGAGGCTTCCGCAACAAAGATCGGATAGGGATCGTAGGCGCGATAGTTGCTGGCGACGCCCAAGGGCAGACGCTTCAGGTTTTTCTTATGCGCTTCGGCGGACTTCGGGGTACGGCGCTCGAATGTATCGAGCTCTTTTTGCAGTTCGGGGTACATCGTGATGTCTCCAAAAATGCTCAGGCCGGATGGGCCATTAGATTGGGTCCGGGCGGCGTGAACCGCCCGGATAATTCAGACTAGCTAGAAGTGAAACTTCAACGCAAATTGTACCAGCCGCGGTTCGCGGACTCGTTTGATGCGACCGAAATCCGAGCCGTCGGTAGTATTGCCATCAGGGTTGTTGAACTGCGTGTGATTGAACAGGTTGAAAAATTCTGTTCTGAATTCGAAACCTTTACTCTCCCCCATCGGAAATTCCTTGTGTACGGAGAAATCGAAGTTGTTGATCGGCGGGCCGCAGCAAATGGTGCGTTTTGCGGTCCCGATCCGGCCCAACAGACTCGGTTGATAGCAGTTGAAGATCGCGCCATCGGTGCACGCCGGCTGACTACTGTCGGAGGCGTTCTCGGTGAAGCTGTTCGGGTCAAACCCGTAACCGCCGCTCTTGCGTGGATCCAGTTTGTGGAATGGCGCGATCTGGTCTGGCGCGCCCGGGTACTCGAAGAACGCGCTGTACATCAGCTCATTGTCGGCCGAAGATGTAATGCGGATTGGGAAACCGGTCTGAAACGTGTAGATGCCTGACACGTCCCAGCCATCTATGATCTTCCCTGCAATCCCTGAATACTTGGGGATGGGCAACTGCCACACATAACTCAAAATAAAACGGTGGCGAGCGTCGAATTGCGACAACGAATAAGTGCCGCGGTAGTTGAGGGGATTCAGCTCTCCTTCGAAGCTGGAAGCCAGATCAAAGGACTTGCTGAACGTATAAGCAACGTTCGCCTGCAGGCCATGGGAGAAGCGCTTCTCCAAAGAAGCCTGAAACGAGTTGTAGTTGGAGTTAGCTATCGTGTCCTCGGCGAAGATGCTGGAGAAGACAGGCGTGCCGTCGGCTGGGCAGTTGTTCCCGGTCAGTGGATCGCAATTGGGTGAGGAATAGGAACGCAAGCCGACAAGCGTAATGCCAGCATCACCAATTTGAGTCCCCGCCGGAATCACGGTGTGGTTTTGAGCGTAGGGCAAGGGAAGGTCAACCGGTAGGACCGTGCCGCCCGGAATGAAGAACGAACTGTCCGCGTAGAACTGTCCGCAAGCCAGGTCGGGATTACCTGTGCTATCGGAGATCGCCTGAAGAGCCAAACAGGTGTGGGCGTTGCCATAGTTGATGTCATGACTGGCCAGCAAACGATGGCCTTGTGATCCTACATAACCCACCTGCAGAACCAGATCCTTCGCCAATTCGCGCTGGATATTCAAGTTGTATTGCGCCGAATACTGCGTGCGCAGGTGAGGCTGAAACTGGCCGTACATTAGCAGGGAGCGGAACCGTGACCAGTCCGGGTCCTGTCCCTTCGGGGGTGTAATGATGCCATTGAAGGGATTGGGCTTCACGTCGCCGCCCTGGGTCAGATAAGGGGTGTTGAAGAGCGTATTGGCGATCAGGTTGCTGCCTCCGAACGGCGGCTCGGCTGCAAATTGCTCGAGTACCAATTGCTCCATCGGGTTGTAGAACATTCCCCAACCGGCGCGGATGCTCGTCTTGCCTGAACTTCCGGGGCTCCATGCAATCCCGAACCGCGGAGCAAAGGTCTTGTAGTAAGTAGTGGTAAGACCGGCAGGCACACCGGGGTCTCCCGGAACGAGGAGACCCACCGGGCAGTACATGGCCGGCGTATTCGTGCACGGGTAAGCGGTGCTGGTCTGTCCTGGACGGAAGCTCTGCACGTGCCCGCTTATGTCGGTAAGAGGTGTAAACAACTCCCAGCGCAGGCCGTAGTTTAGCGTGAGGTTGGGTCGAATCTTCCAGCTATCCTGCGCGAAGACGGAGAAGATCGAGCTACGCACTTTTTCCGTTTGCGCAGAACCCTGGCTGAACGAGTCGGGTAGGCCGAGAAGATAGTTCGGGAAAAGGTCTTGCGATCCGTTAACCGTAAAGCCGGGATCGTTCGACCCTCCGCCGAAGTAGCTGTAGAAACCGTTCACGTTGTAGTACAGGGTTTGATCGAAAAGCTGCCGGTGAACGTCAGACCCGAATTTCACGGTGTGGGAGCCCTTAATCCAACTGATGCTGTCCGACACCTGGAATGTGTTACCTGTTTGCGGAATTTCGCCTTCGAAGTTGTTGCCTATGCTGAAATAGCCGGAAACATCGATAAAGGGTACACCTTCGCGCTGAGCGCCAAGACCGGGGTGAATACCATAGTCGGGATTATTTGGGTCCGCGAAGCAGTTTGTCGGATCCACCGTGTTGCAAGAGTTCTGCAGCAGGTTCGTTTTTTGCGGATGGAGGAAGTTCCCCTGGGACTCACGGAAATAGTTGAAGTGCACCTCGTTGACGACATTATTCCGCAGCGTCCATGTGTGGGTGACGTTTCCCTGTTGGTAACGCTCCAGAGTGTTAGCCCCGAACCCAAGAACTGTCGATCCTCCAGCCTGGAAGCGAGAGTAGGGATCGAAGAGAGTGCTGTCGTTGAAATAATAGTAAGCGGAGAGGTTCTGACGATCAGTCAGCCGATGGTCAAGTTTGCCGGTGAACTGGTCCGTACGGTCCTTATGGACGCCAGCCACGGTCTGAAAAGTTCCGTCAGGGTTGTTGGCAGACGGCACAAATTGGTTCATCAGATCCACGGCGGTGGGATCCATGCAAGCGGCGGGGATTTGCAGGGTGGGAAATATTTCGGAGTAGTTGGCGCCTACTGCAATCGGCACTCCCCCGTTGTCGGCAACCGCAGTGGCACAAGCGCCGCCATTACGCGCATTGAGCGTATCCGCCACCGTCTGGTCGCCGATGGCTCCGTTGAAGGCACCACCCGTGAAATCTCCGGCCCGGTACGCGTCGCTCGGCACCGTAACGGCATCCGATGAAATCCCCTTGCGGATGCGCGTCCCCTGGTAAGACAAGAAGAAGAATGTGCGGTCCTTCTTGAGCGGGCCACCCAGAGTGCCGCCAAATTGATTCTGCTTGAAATCCGGTTTCTGCGTATCGAAGTATCCGCTTGAATTCAGCACCTTGTTCCGAAAGAACTCAAACAGGCTGCCGTGCCAGGTATTCGTGCCCGACTTGGTAACGACGTTGACGACGGCGCCTGAGTTCCGACCATACTCGGCGTCGAACGTGTTGGTCAGGACGCGGAATTCTTCGATTGAGTCGGGACTGGGCTGCACCGCTGGAAGGTTGGCGAACTGATCATTGGCGTCACCACCGTTCACGCTGAAGTTGTTCGAGCGGCCGCGGCCGCCATTCACGGAAACGACGCCAGCACGATCACTGCCATAGAAAAGCTCGGTGCCTGTCTGCGATTGAACTCCGGGCTGCAGAGAAAGCAACTGGTACGTATCGCGCCCGTTGAGTGGCAATTGCGACACTGCCCGGTCGTTCACAACTGCACCCAATTGAGTGCTGGTTGTATCCACCAATGGCGCTTCTGAGGTGACTTCGACCAACTCTTTGGTTTCGCCTATTTGCATTGTGGAATTGAACGTGATGACTTGGTTCAAGTCGAGAACAATCCCCTTGCGAATGTTGGTTTTGAAACCCGGCAAGTCGAACGAAAGCGTATAGCTGCCGACGGGCACTTCGGGAAAGACGTAATCTCCGCTGGAATTGGTCGTGGTATCGCGCGTAACGCCAGTCGCTTCATGCGTGGCGGTGACCTTCACGTTGGCCAGCACGGCGCCACTGGAATCGGAGACACGCCCGAGGATCCGGCCGCCTGTACTCTGGGCGAATATCAGTGTGGAAAAGACAAGGCAAAGACTCACGACAGTGAGCCCACGGCGTAACCGGGAAAGCATGGGAAGCGGCATGGATCCTCCAGATCCTCAGGGGAATTCAGATCCGAATCTTTCGTTCGTTTTCAATCTTGTGAGGAATACGAACCTTGCTATAATCGCGCAAGGTTAGAGACTTTGCAGTCCACTGTCAAGTGGAAATTGTACATCTGCAAAGCGACCAGCAGGCATATTTCAGCATGGCAAACGACGGAAACGTGTATCTCAAAATCGGCGATGTGGCGCGATTGGTGGGCATTTCTCCCTCGGCGATCCGAGGTTGGGAAAAATTGGGGTTGGCCCGCCCGCAGCGCACTCAAAGCCGATACCGGCTTTACACAAAAGACGACGTTCGCTTGTTGAAAAAAGCGCGCTACCTGCGCAAGGTGCGCGGCCTGAATGCTCCGGCAATTGTGGAGATGCTGAAGCGCGAAGGCGCGATCAAGGCGCCTGCCGGCCATTCGCCCGATGGAATGGGACCGCGGCTTCGGCAATTGCGCGCGAAATCCGGATTGGGCCTGGCCGAGGTTGCCTCCGCGGCGGGGATTTCCGTCGGATTTTTGAGTGCGCTGGAACGTTCGCAAATGAGTGCTTCGGTCGGAACGTTGAGTAGGCTAGCACGCTTTTACCGCACCAATATCCTTGATTTTTTCGATGCAGCGAAATCGAATTCGCGATTGGTGCGGCCGTCGGGACGCAAAGTGCTGGAGGCGGGGCCGGGTGTCAGCATGGAACTGCTGGCCTGGGGCAACACGGTCATGGAGCCTCATCTATTTCGCATCAAGCCCAAGGCAGGGAGCGGCGAATCCTACGCGCATGAGGGAGAAGAATTTCTTTTTGTGCTGCGTGGCGTGCTGGAGATTTCGCTCGCGGGCGAGGAATACCATCTCAAGCGAGGCGATAGTTTCTATTTTGAAAGCGCGACGCCGCATTCGTGGGTCAATCCGGGGCCGCAGGAAACCTGGCTTTTGTGGGTCAATACCCCGCCTACGTTCTGATGACAATTGTGAGGTAGTACGGCGAGTTCTGCCATGGATTGGAGACTATGAGCACAGCACTTCTACGTTTCCGTTTTGTTCTGCCGATCACAATCCTCTTGTTGACGCAGTTCCTTTTGGCGGTAGACACGCCTCAACCGGCAGACGTAATCATCATGAATGCCCGCATTTACACAGTGAATCCGCAGCAGAAGTGGGCTGAGGCTGTCGCAATTCGTGGAGACAGGATCGCGGCGGTGGGTGAGAGCAAAGATGTAGAGCGACTGCGCGGCGCGAATACGAAAATGATTGACGCTGGCGGGCGACTTCTGTTGCCGGGATTCGCTGACTGCCACATTCACTTCATGGAAGGCTCTCTCGGGCTGACGCAGGTCAACCTAAATGGGACAAACACCGTCGCCGAGATACAGGAACGCGTGAAAACGTACGCCAGCGCGCATCCGAAGGAGACTTGGATTCTCGGGATGGGGTGGAATTATCCCGTCTTCGGGCCGTCGGCTCTTCCGAACAAGAAAACCCTGGACGATATCGTACCGGACCGCCCCGTGTACCTCGATGCCTATGACGGGCACAGTTCATGGGCCAACAGCAAAGCCCTCGCGATGGCAGGGATCGATCGCAATACGCCCGATCCGCCGAATGGCCAAATCGTGCGCGATGCGAATGGCGAACCAACCGGCGCATTGAAGGAGTCCGCTGGCGAACTCGTCTCATCGAAGGCGCCGAAACCCACACGCGACGAGCGTTTGGAGGCATTGCGAAAGGGCATGAAAGAAGCTAATCGCGTGGGCGTAGTGCGAGTGCATAGCGCTGGCGGAGACTTCCCGTATCTCGACTTATACGATGAGCTTCGAAATCATGGTGAGATGACGGTACGCTTTTACGTTGCGTACTTCCTTGATCCTCCCGGGCTGAGTTCGGAGACGATCGCGAAAATCGAGGACGCGCGCAAGCGGTACCACGACGACTGGATCAGCGGGGGCGTGGTAAAGACCATGGTTGACGGCGTAGTCGAACCGCATACGGCCGCCATGCTGGCACCCTATACCGACGACCCTAGCCTTAGCGGGAAGTTGTTCTGGGACCCGGATCAGTATCGGAGCACAATCGCGGACTTGGATGCGCGCGGCTTGCAGGTATTCACGCATGCCATCGGCGACCGAGGCGTACGTCTCGCGCTCGACGCCTATGAGAATGCCGCAAGCGTGAATCACACGCACGACGCGCGGCACCGCATTGAACATATCGAGACCATTGCAGCCGATGACATTGACCGCTTTGGCAAACTCGGCGTGATTGCCAGCATGCAACCGTTGCATTCCTATCCGGACGACGACACGCTCAACGTCTGGGCCCGCAACATTGGACCGGAGCGGGCATCGCGCGCGTGGGTATGGAATAGTATCGAGCAACTTGGCGGACGGCTCGCGTTTGGAAGTGATTGGCCAGTAGTCACGGTCAATCCCTGGCGGGGAGTACAGACCGCGCTCACTCGGCAGACTGACGATGGGGCGCCGGCAGGCGGATTTGTTCCTAAACAACGTCTGAGTTTAGAGAGCACGATTCGCGCTTACACGCTGGGCGCGGCGTTTGCCGGACATCGCGAAACGGTGGAGGGCTCGCTCGAAATCGGCAAGCTCGCTGACTTGATTTTGCTCGACCGCAATCTGTTCAAGATCGAGCCTTCGGAGATTGGCAAGACGGAAGTTCTGCTGACGATGGTCGGCGGCAAGATTGTGTACGAGTCGGAGAAGTGGCACGAAACTCCGCCAAAAGGAAAGAAGCCGTAGCTTCGCGCAAAGGAGCGGCAGATCTGAACTATACGATCACTTTCGCAATTCCCCAAGGTCGGCCCTGATCTGGAGTTCTCTAGTCGGAACCGCTTTCGGCCGGAAGCGGTGTTCTCAAATGCGCAAGGTGAGCGTCGCCAGCGGGCGCGTCGCCGTGGTCATAGGGGCGAAACACCGCGGCGTAAAACGCTCCTGTCGCCAGAACGATGCCGGTGCCAACGATCATTCCGTAGTTGCGATACCAGGGATCTTGCGGTGCACGCGGCCACACCATGTTGAGGATGGCGAGGACACCATAGGCGAGTGCGGCGAGATTCACCGGCCAAGCCCAGGCGCCGAGACGAAAAGCTCCACTCGGCTTCCAGCCTTTTGCGCGCGCGATCAGGGCACCTAAAACAATCATCTGGAAAGCGACGTAGATTCCTGCGGAGCCAAACACGATAATGGTCCGAATCATCTCTTCGAGGAATAGGCCGACGATTGCGATCAAGGCGGGTACGATGCCGGCGACCATCAGAGCGTTAAATGGAACGCGGTTGTGTTCGGATAGCGTGCTTAATTGAGCTCCGCCGGCAATCATGCGGTCGCGGCCGTAGGCGAAAAGCAGACGACTGGTGGCTGCTTCGAGACTGATCAGGCACGAGAAGAATGAAACCATTACGACGGCAATGACGGCGCGCAAGCCCACTTCGCCCACTGCTGAACGGAGAGCGGTCGTCACCGGGTCGGCATCTTTGCCCGAGAAAACGGCGTTTAGATCGGGGACGGCCAGAACGAGCGCCAAGCAAACCAGCATGGCGGCGAAACCACCGATATAGATGGTCATCCGCATGGCCTTGGGAATGGCGCGGCTGGCGTCGGGAGTTTCTTCGGCTACGTCTCCGCAAGCTTCGAAGCCGTAGTAGCAGAACATAGCAGCCACGCTTGAGGCCAGAAACGCAGACAGGTAATTCCCGTTGCCGAGGCCGAAGGTTTGAAACAAAGCATGGAAGCTCTGGTGGCGCGCGACGATGAGCAAGTAGCCACCGACAACGATGGCACCCAGCAATTCGCAAATGAATCCAAACATCGCGACCCGGGCAAGAAGTTTTGTTCCACTGACATTCAGTGCAGTAGTGCCAATGATCATGACTACCGCGATGGCGACTTCCCCGCCCTGCCCAACTTTGACGCCGAGCAATTGAGCTACATAAGGCGCACCGCCGACAGCCACTGCTGCGATCGTGGTGAACAAGGCCCACAGATATACCCAGCCTGCCATCCAGGCCCAGCGCCTGCCTACCAATCTACGGGCCCAGGGGTAGAGGCCACCGGAGATGGGAAATTGCGAGACGATCTCTCCGAACACCAGCGCTACCAGCAATTGTCCGAGCCCAACGAAGAGATAACTCCAGAACATGGGTGGGCCGCCGGTGGCGAACGCGAATGCAAAAACCGTGTAAACGCCGACCACCGGCGACAGGTAGGTGAAGCCGAGGGAGAAATTCGCCCACAGGCTCATGGAGCGATCAAAGTTGGAGTCGTAGCCGAGGGCTTCCAGTTGGGCAGAGTCGCGCTCGGCTATGTTCTTTTCTGAGTTCATAAGTGTCCTTGGTCATGGAAGCCACGGCGCTTCCGGTTCGCGACTACTGGGCCGGCAATACTCCAACTTGACGCATGATCGTGGCGGAATCGTAGAAATCCAGGCAGCGTGAAATCTTGCCGTCGTGCACGTCAACCACACTGACGCCGCGAACCGTGAATTTCTTCCCGGTCTTGTAGACTCCCTTGTCTGTACCGCTAAAAGACCATTCGATGGTGCCATGGCCGTTGTGAATGGACGCGCGGACCAGTTTGAGCTCGAGATCGGGAACACCCTCAAATTCCGAGACAGCGAACTTGCGCAGCTCAGCATGGCCGTGACTCACTTCGCCGTAGGCCACATCCTCGTAGAAGACGTCGGCGGTGAACACCGGAAGCATCTTGTCCGGGTTGTGGGAATTCCAGGCCGCGATCAATTTTTCGGCCACGACGGATTCGGGGGCGTTGGCGGCTATGGCCGTTGATCCTGCAAGGATCACAAGCGTGAAGAAAAGGGCAAGAACGGTACAGGCAGACAACGCTCGCTTCAAGTTCATTTGGTTCGCTCCAATCATCGCAAAATCGAAAAGGCGCATGCAGCCGTGGCTCAGTGGTTGGCACGCTTAGACCGGATGAGAGTCGGTCAAAAACTTTGCGAGATTATAGCAAGGTTATGGAAGAGCGCAAGCACTCGATGATCGGTGTAGATGCTCCAAGATAATGTCACCCCCTAACTGCAACGAGACTTTGTCACCCTTTCAGGATGGTGACGATGAGTCAGAAAGAGTTCCAGCGAGTGAAAGTGATTGAGAATGCAGCAGGCGGGAGGCTGAGCGTACGCGAAGCCTCCCGCTTGCTGCAGCTGAGTGAGCGGCAGGTGCAGCGGCTCAAGCGCCGTTACCGGCCCGATTCGGTGGGCTGGGTACAGCACGGCAATCGCGGACGCTCCATGCCCTGGGCGGTTTCAGTTCCCCAGAAGCAGTTGATCTTGACCTTGGCCCGGGGCAAGTATCAAGGCTTCAACGACTCCCATCTGGCAGAAAAACTTCGCGAGGAGGAGAACCTTGCCCTCAGTCGCGAGACGGTACGGCGTGTTTTGCGAGGCGCAAAAGTGGCTTCTCCGCAACGGCGCCGGCCGCGCAAATATCGCTCCCGTCGCCCACCGCGTCCACGTTTCGGCATGATGGCACTCACCGATGCCAGCCGTCACCCCTGGCTCGAAGGCCGCGGCCCCGAGCTCACCCTCATCGGCTTGCAGGACGATGCGACCGGCCAGATTCTCGCCGCTCACTTCCAACTCGAAGCCGAAAATACTCTCGGCTATCTCCGCGTCTTGCACACCATGATCGCCGCCCATGGCATCCCACTCAGCCTCTACCGCGACCGCCATTCCATCTTCCAGCGCAACGATCCCCACTGGACTCTCGCCGAACAACTCGCCGGAAAACAGGCGCCCACTCAGCTCGGACGTGCTCTGGAAGAACTTGGCATCGAACAAATTCCCGCCCACTCGCCGCAAGCCAAGGGCCGCATCGAACGCGCCTGGCGCACGTGTCAGGACCGTCTCGTCAGCGAACTTCGCCTGGCCCACGCCGCCACCTTGCCTCATGCCAACGCCGTGCTCGACCGGTTCTGCGCCGACTACAACCAACGCTTCGCTCGCCCCGCCGCCGATGCCGCTTCCGACTTTCGCCGCCTGCCCCGGCGCTTCGATCTGGCTCGCTGCCTCAGCTTGCATTACCAGCGCGTGGTCGCCGCCGATCACACCGTAACCCTTGGCGCGCAATCCATCGCGCTGCCACCCTTGCCGGCCGCTCGCGGCTACGCCGGAGAAACCGTCGAACTCTCCCACCAGCTGGACGGCATGCTGCACGTCTATCGTGCAGACCGGCTTCTGCTGGCCCGGCCCCTGCCCCTCGAAGAACACGCTCCGCGCCGTCCCCAGCTCCTGACCTCGGCTCAGAAAAGAAAAAAACCGATTCCGCGAATCTACAATCTCTCCGGCCGTCCCGCTTTGGCGGCCGTTACTTAATCGATAGGGGGTGACAGAGTCTCGTTGCAGTTAATACGACATTTTCTCGTTGCAACAACAGCACTCGATGATCGGTCGGCAACGTAGGAGACTGTGGCCGACTTGGCTACGCGATATGGATTTCGCGGGAGCGCGAGCTGCCGACTCAATAGAGAAAGCGGAACAGGAAGGCCACTACGACACCGAGACCGAGGGCTCCGAGGATGAACCCTCTCCCGATGTCGAGTCCGACTGCACCCATCAACAAGAACCCAACGGCGATGAGGATTCCTGCGAATTCGGAGTCTACCGCATCATGCGCAATGGTCCGGGATGCTGTTCTGGGGCGCATCGCCTCATGCGGTGATCATCCTACTCTGGTCGGCTCGTGCCTACTTCGCGTTTTCGCCGGGCAGCAACCCGCGATACTTCAGCATTGGTTTGATGGTGGGTTCGCCACCAAGCCACGCTGCGTACATCTTCGCAAGGTCTTCCGTGTTGCCGCGAGACAACACCATCTGACGAAGGCGGTCGCCATTCGCGCGTGTCAATCCGCCGTTGTCCTCAAACCACTGGTAGGCGGCGTGGTCCAGCATTTCGCTCCATAAATAGGCGTAATAGCCAGCGGCATAACCGCCGCCAAAAACGTGCGAAAAGTAACTGGAGCGATAGCGGGGCGGCACGGCGCTTAACCAGAGTTGCTTGGTCTTGAGCGCTTCGACTTCGAATTCATCGGGCTTCTTCGCCGCCGCATCAGCGGGAAGCGTGTGCCATTGCATGTCCAACTCGGCAGCAGCCAGCACTTCGGTAAGCGCATAGCCTCCGTTAAATTTTTCGGCTTTCTTCAACTTGGCTACGAGTTCGGCAGGCATGGGCGCGCCGGTTTCATGATGCTTCGCGTAGTGATCGAAGATCGAAGGATAGGATGCCCAATGTTCATTGAATTGCGAGGGGAACTCGACGAAATCGCGCGCCACGGCCGTACCGGAAAGGGTCGGATACATGGTGTTCGTCAACATGCCGTGTAAGCCGTGGCCGAATTCGTGGAACATCGTGGTCACGTCTCGGAAGCTAATCAGCGCCGGTTGTCCGGGCGCGGGCTTATTGAAATTAGCCACGTTGAAGACCACAGGTATTGTCCCGAACAGTCTGGACTGGTTTACAAAAATGTCCATCCAAGCGCCACCGTTCTTGTTATCGCGCTTGAAGTAGTCGCAGTAGAAGAGAGCCAATTGCTTGCCATCGGCGTCGAAAACGTCGAATACACGGACGTCAGCCTGGTAAACCGGAATGTCCTTGCGCTCTTTGAACGTCAGGCCGTAAAGCTGATTGGCGGCATAAAAGACGCCATTCTGAAGAACGTTATCCAGTTCGAAATAGGGTTTGATCTGTTCTTCGTCGAGATCGTACTTCGCCTTGCGAACCTGCTCAGCGTAAAACTCCCAGTCCCAGGGCTGGAGTTGGAATCCTCCTTTTTGGGCGTCGATGACAGCCTGAATATCCTTTGCTTCAACCGCGGCTTTCGCCGTCGCGCCGGGAACCAAATCGTCCATGAACTTCACGGCGGCTTCCGGAGTCTTGGCCATCTGATCTTCGAGCTTCCAGGCAGCGTACGTCGTAAAGCCAAGCAACTTGGCTTTACGAGCACGAACCTGGGCCAACCGGGAGATGATCTCTCGCGTGTCGTTTGTTCCGCCACGCTCGGTGCGATTCCATGAGTTTTCGAAGATGGCTTGCCGGGTGGCGCGCGCACTCAGCATTTCAAGATCGGGCTGCTGGGTGGTGTTCTGCAACGGAATTACATACCCTTCCACCTTCCGTTCCTTCGCCGCCTGGGCAGCACCCGCGAGGTGCGATTCACTCAGCCCGGCCAGATCCTTCGCGTCTTTTGTTACAAAAGCGCCCGCTTTGGTCGCAGCCAACAGCTTCGTCGAAAAAGCGGTGGACAGCGTGGATTCCTCCTCATTGACCTTCTTCAGTTCCACTTTGGCAGCGTCGGGAAGATTGGCGCCGGAGTGGACGAACTCCTTGTAGTACCACTCCACCAAGTGAAGGGCTTCTGGGTCGAGGTGGAGGGACTCCTTCTGCTTGAAGATTGCTTCAACACGATGAAAGAGCTTGGTATCGAGGAAAATCCCATCCTGGTGGGCGGCGAGTTTAGGCGCCTCAATCTCCTGTACTTTCTCCAGAACCGGACTCAGGTTAGCACTGGTGATGCCATTGAAGACCAGCATCACGCGGTTAAACAGTTGCCCGGACTTTTCGAGCGCCACAATCGTGTTCTCGAAGGTGGGAGCGGCTGGGTTGTCCGCAATCGCCCGCACTTCCCGGCGCTGCTGCGCCATGCCCGCTTCGATCGCAGGCTGGTAGTGCTCGTCCTTGATCTTGTCAAAAGGAGGCGCCTGAAATGGCAACGCGCTGGGCGCGTAGAAAGGGTTATCGGGACCGAAATTGTTACTTGCCGCCGCGGTTGACATATTGCCGGAGCCCTGTGCCATAAGGCCAGTAGCCATGAAAACTCCTACTTGCAAGAATATCTTGATTGCGGTGCTTTTTGTCATGATTGCCATAATTGTTCACATTTACCAAACTGCTCATTGTAATAGACGTATCACTATTTGTGACGATAGCGGCGGAAGCGGTTCCGCGCCGTGGTGAATAACGATGTAGCGGCACACCGGGCCCACCCGACTCTCCCTGACCGATGTCGCCCCCTCATAGTAAAGTGGTAGTAGCAACCATTTTCGGAAGGAATCCCTTGAGTTTAAGTATTCGTAACATCGCCATCATTGCCCACGTGGACCACGGCAAAACCACGCTGGTGGACGCCATGCTGCAACAGAGTGGCACCTTTCGCTCCAACGAGCACCACGTCGAGCGGGTCATGGACTCGAACGAACTGGAGCGTGAGCGCGGCATCACAATTCTGGCCAAGAACACGGCCATTTTCTATCACGACGTCAAGATCAACATCGTGGATACGCCGGGCCACTCGGATTTCGGAGGCGAAGTCGAACGCGCGCTCAAGATGGTGGATGGAGTCATGCTGTTGGTGGATGCCAGCGAAGGTCCACTGCCCCAGACGCGCTACGTTCTGGGCAAGGCCTTGGAGGCACACCTGCCGCCGATCGTCGTGATCAACAAAATTGACCGGGCCGACGCCCGCCCACAAGAAGTCCTGAATGAGATTTACGACTTATTCATTGACCTGGACGCCAAGGAAGAGCAACTCGATTTTCCAGTGCTCTATACGAACGCGAAGATCGGCACGGCCTCGACCGACATCAAGGGCGGCGGCGAAAACTTGCGTCCGCTGTTCGATGCGATTCTGAAGACGATTCCACATCCGAAGGGCGATGCGGCGGGCCCGATGCAGGTTCTGGTCGCAAATCTCGATTACAGCGACTATCTGGGGCGCTTGGCCATCGCGCGAGTGTTTAATGGCACGCTGCGAAGCGGCGAAGAGGTTTCGATCGCCAAACTCGATGGCACATTTCACAAGACGAAGATCACCAAACTATTCTCGTTTACTGGTCTGAAGCGAACGGATATCACGGCAACGGAGTTGGGCGACATCATCGCCGTGGCGGGCGTGGAAGGGATTACGATCGGCGAGACGATCACGACGGTTGAAAACCCCACACCTCTTCCCCACATTGCTATCGATGAACCCACGATTGCAATGCTGTTCACCATCAATACGTCTCCGTTCGCCGGGAAGGACGGGACCTATGTTACGTCTCGGAATCTGCGCGAACGGCTGGATAAAGAGTTGTTGACCAACGTTTCGCTTCGAGTGGAGAGCACAGGTTCTACGGATTCGTTCAAAGTATTGGGTCGCGGAGAACTGCAACTTTCCATCCTCATCGAGATGATGCGCCGCGAAGGCTACGAACTGATGGTGGGCAAACCAGAGATCGTGACCAAACGAATCGACGGCAAGCTGATGGAACCGGTGGAACATCTCACGATAGATGTGCCCGAGGAATTTGTCGGCGTAGTGATGGAACAGTTAGGTTCGCGGAAGAGCGAAGTAGTCAACATGCACAATCACGGCTACGGGCGCGTGCGGATTGAATTCCGCGTTCCGAGCCGCGGCCTGATCGGTCTGCGCAGCCAGTTGCTGACCGATACGCGCGGCACGATCGTGATGAATTCGCTATTTGACGGTTATACGGAATGGCAGGGCGAGATTCCGCATCGGCTCACGGGCGCCCTAATTGCTGATCGGGCGGGTGTCTCGACGGCCTATGCCTTGTGGGGATTGCAGGAGCGTGGCGAGTTGTTTGTCGCGCCGGGCGTCGAACTCTATGAAGGAATGATCGTTGGTGAAAACGCCAAGGATACCGACCTTGATGTGAATGCAGTCCGCGAGAAAAAGCTGACGAACATGCGCGCCTCCACGGCCGATGAAGCAATTCGCTTGGTACCATACCGGCAGCTGAATTTGGAACAGGCAATCGAATTCATCGCAGACGATGAGTTCGTCGAAGTGACCCCAAAGTCCCTGCGGTTGCGAAAGAAAACCTTACAGTCGAACCGCCGGAAGAAGCATCAGATGGTTTCGGTTGACGACAGTTCCAGTTAGCGTCGCTGGTAGAAGATTCAGCCCCGATGAAGCAGGCAGCAAAAAGGCGCTTACTCCGGCCAAGCCGAAAGATTTTCGTATGTTTCTGATCCCCTGCAGCTGTGGGATGAGCTTTGCGGTTGCCGATGGGTACGACCGTAAAGGGATGCACCTGCGCAGCTTCATTCCCTGCCCTAATTGCGGAAAGCGGCATGATCCGCGAAATCGGCTGCTGCGGCTCGATTACCAAGCAGAGCAGTTCTGGAAAGTAGGCGGCTGCTAAGGGCAAGATCGGAACTTGCGGAGTATCCATCAAAAGCGGTCCTGGCCCGCCGAAATATGCCGCCATTGAGGGGCTCTGCGCCGCCGATGTACACTGATTGAGTCCTACCGCGCGCCCGTAGCTCAGATGGATAGAGCGGCAGCCTCCGGAGCTGTAGGTCGGGAGTTCGAATCTCTCCGGGCGCGCCAGTTTTCCTTGGTCCAGCCCGGAGACATGGGTAACAGAATGTACCGGCTACATCGGTAACACTTTTGGGCCGAAGGGATTTTCCAAGGGTTCCAGCATTCGCGTCTCCAGATCGAAATATCCTAAGTCATAATCCATAAAACTGACCAGCCAGATATCGTCGTGAACCTCTTTAATGCCGACAGCTTGGCCGGCGAAGACTTGGCTGAAGTTGATTTTTTTGGCGCCCAGACAGATTCTGCCGCAACGGGTAACCACGATCGTTTTGTCGTGGAGGGGGTAGTCGATGTCGGGCAATCCCTGATAGAGGCGAGTGGAGGGCTGATAGATTTCGGCCGGATACTTCATGCCGAGGGCTTCGTGCGGACGGTCATTATTAAAGACCTCGATGAATTTGTCGAACCTGGCCTGCTGCTGTAGGAAGTTGGCACTGGCCGGCTTGGTAGCCTCTTTCTTAAGGGTGAGATGCATGCGTTCGTGGCGGCCATTTTGTTGCGGGTTGCCGGGCTTGATGCGCTCGATGCCAATGCCGAGACGCAGCCACCAGACGGCGAGCTTGCTTAAATTAAATAATGCGTGCGCGGAAGCGAAGGGCACACCGTTGTCGCTGCGGATGTGGGCGGGCAGACCACGCTCTTTAAAAAGGCGCTCAAAGATAGTAAAAGCATAGGCTTCTTTGGTGGAAGAGAGCGCCTCGCAGGTCAGCAGATATCGGCTGGCATGATCGGTGACGGTGAGTGGGTAGCAGTAGCGCTGATTTCCGAGCATGAACTCGCCCTTGTAATCGGCGCACCAGAGCTCATTCGGGCGTTGGCCTAACGACAAAGGAGTTCCCCGCGCGCGACGACGCAGGCGACCGCGGCGCTCGACCAGTCCATGACGATCGAGCACGGCATGGATGGTGCTCTTGGCGGGGATAGGGATCCCGGAGAATCTGCGGAGCAGGCGCTCGCGAATCTTGCGGGCACCCCAGCTGGGGTGCTCACGTTTCTCGTTCAAGATATAGTTTTCCACCTGGAAGGGAAGTTGGTTGGCGTAGCGATAGGGACGCCGGCTTCGATCGGTTAGTCCCTGCACCCCACATTCCTGGTAGCGATCGAAGATTTTGTAGCCGGTCTTGCGGGAGATACCAAACTCCCGGCACAGATCAGCCATCGTCTCGCCGGCTAGCCGGCGCGCTACAAACTGCAGTTTCTCGTCCATTACCGAACACTCCTTCCACGGCATCACTTCCTCCCTGAAAAAGGGAAAAAGTGTAACCCATGTGTCCGGTACGATCTGTCACCTATGTGTCGGGTCGCTCACTTTTCGCCCGTTCGAAGATCATATCGAACGGCTTTCTATAGACAGGCCAGAGACTTACGCCATCTGTGGAGCAGTTCAAAAGCACGGATTTAAGCAACTGGCCTTGTTCAGCGGGATTCCTCGTAAGGTAAAGAGAATAAGCACTTGTCGCGAGTTCAAAAATCCTTTTCGCCGTGAGAGTGTGCTCTTGAGTGAGAGGCTCGCTGGATCGGGCAATCTGAATTTGCAAGGCTCTTTCCTGATCTCTGTACTCGGTTTGTTTGCGATCCCAGAATTCGGCACTAACCTTGCCGTCGAGTTTGTCTTCGTAAATCTGATCCATTCGCGTGCGGACGGCGGCCAATCGTTGTTGGAGTACCGCCAGATTCGTTGTGCGCTGCCGTTCCGACCGATCAAGATCAGAATTTAGCGATCGCACGATTTGGTTGGCGATACCTTCGGGAACGTAGATGTCTTTGAGAACTTGCCCTAAACGAAGCGCAACGTCTGCTTCTTTCATGTAGGGCAGCGAGCATTTCCCGCGACCATGAGAACACCGATAATAGATGTATCGCCCTTTTTGAAGTTCGGTCGTCACCGTGCAACCGTCGTGCGCACAATTCAACAAGCCTGCAAATGGCGGGTGGCGCACATTTCCAGCGGCAAAGTATGACGCTCGTGGCTTCGCGCTGGCACTAAGCGGAATCGGGGTTTCCTGTTTCGCGCGGGCAGAAGCAGGTCTCCCAACCGCCGACACCGGGAGCTTCAGATCTTACGCCACTAGCAATCCAATCTTCGTCCTGAGCAGCGGCCAGTCATTCCCTCGCGCCCCTCTGGCGCGGCCCCATTCAAGTCTAGGTTGTGGTTTGAGTGGGGGCAGTCCCACTGCTGACGAGACAGGCGGAACGGATTTCCAGTCAGACGCGGTTCTCCTCGCGCACCACTCCTGCCTCCTGATCTTATGCAACCGGAGATCAGACGCTCATCTCTGGAAGCGACGCTGGCCGCTCAGCCTTCCCAAAACGGGAAAACCCGCATCACCATTTCGACGGATTGTTAACTAAATAATTAACAATAAACCCCACTTGACACGCTACCCCCCACTTCACCAGACCTCGACGCCTCTTCGGCCCCTAAGTCAGGAAGCGCGTCCAACCCTACCCAACTGTTTCCATACGACTTACTCCGATGCCGCCATCCCGCACCACCCGCAGCATCCCCCCGCTCGATGCCCCAAAATCCCCAAATAGCCCAGGCGCGCAATATTTATTTTATGGCCGTAGACGTACAGATCACAATATATGCACAAAATGTTCCACGTGGAACACTTTGTAAAGTTCGCAAAATCCCAACCATCGACGCCCATTGTCTTCAAGTGTTTACACACCGGACGTGATAAATTTTGATCTTGACCATGCGCGTAATCATCGCAGGCGGAGGCACCGGCGGACACGTAATCCCCGCCCTGGCCATCGCCCACCAACTCAAAAAACAATTCAACGCCGAAATCCAATTCATAGGCACCCCCCGCGGCATCGAGACCCGCCTCGTCCCGCAAGCCGATTACCCTCTACGACTTATCCAGGTAGGCGCGCTGAAAAATGTCAGCCTCATGACGCGCCTCAAGACCATGTTCGACCTCCCGCGCGCCCTCTGGACCTCCGGCCGCATCCTCAATGACTTCCGCCCCGACGTAGTAATCGGAGTCGGTGGCTACGCCTCTGGCCCGGCAATGTTGTCAGCTATCCGCCGCAGAATCCCCACTTTAGCGTTCGAACCGAACGTCGTTCCCGGCTTCGCCAATCGCATGGTTGCCCGTTTCGTCTCCGCCGCAGCCGTCCACTTCGAAGAAACTCGCGAATATTTTCGCAACGCAAGAGTCACCGGAGTCCCCGTGCGGGAAGCCTTCTTTCAGATCAAGCCGAGAGTTCCAGACGGCAATCCGACGCTCTTGGTCTTTGGTGGCAGCCAGGGCGCTCATGCGATCAATCAGGCGATGATTGAATCTCTGCCAGGTCTACGTGCGAAGATTCCCGCGATTCGCATCATTCATCAGACTGGCCAGCGCGATTTCGATTTGGTTTTCAACGCCTATCAGCAGTTAGGCATGACGCAATCGGACGTCACGAAGACGAGCGCGTTCCCCATCTCCACCTCGTGTGAGGTTCACAAGTTTATTGACGACATGCCCGCGACGTTTGCGCGCGCCGACTTGTTGGTCTGCCGCTCGGGCGCAAGCACCGTTGGAGAGATTACGGCAGCAGGGAAGCCGGCGATCTTCGTTCCATTTCCCCGCGCCGCCGACGATCACCAAAACGTCAATGCCCGCGCCCTCGAACGTGCAGGAGCCGCCGTCGTAGTCGAAGAGTCGAAACTCGAAGCCGCCTACCTGGTCGACACAATTGTCGCGTTGCTCAACGATCCAACAGGGCTGCGCACGATGTCAGCAGCCGCGAAATCGCTGGCCCATCCGAACGCCGTCCAGGAAATTGCCGAGATGGTAGAGCACTTAGCTGTTCCGAACTGAAAGCATTACCACAGAGGACACAGAGTGCACAGAGGAGACCAAGTCCGAACTTCTCCGTGCACTCTGTGTCCTCTGTGGTCAGTTTTTGCTTTGCCTTCTGCGTCTCGGCGGTGAAATGCATTATGATCAGCGTTGATCCGCGCAAATCCTCGGGAAGGGAAGTCGGGTGTTGACCACAACATGTTCGCCAAGATTCAGCGCATTCATTTCGTAGGCATCGGTGGCATCGGCATGAGTGGCATTGCCGAGGTCCTGCTGAATCTCGGTTACAAGATTTCCGGTTCTGACCTGAAAAGTTCTGCGGTAACGCATCGTCTTGCGAGCCTGGGGGCTCAAATCTTCGAAGGTCATCAGGCAAGCAACATTGTTGGCGTGGACGTCGTCGTCACCAGTTCCGCCATCTCAATCGACAATCCCGAAGTCGCCGAAGCCCGACGCCTGCACATCCCCGTAATCCAGCGCGCCGAAATGCTGGCCGAACTCATGCGCCTGAAATACGGTATTGCCATCGCGGGCATGCACGGCAAGACCACGACTACCTCGATGGTTGCCGCTGTCCTCGCGGCCGGTGGGCTCGATCCCACGGTTGTCGTGGGAGGTCGCGTGGATGCGTTGGGCTCGAACGCTCGACTCGGCAAGTCGCAATATCTTGTGGCTGAGGCCGACGAAAGCGATCGCTCGTTCCTCAAACTCTCTCCAATTCTTTCCGTCGTCACCAACATTGATCGCGAGCACATGGATTGCTATCACGACATGCGCGACGTGCGCCGCACGTTCCTCGAGTTCATGGAGCGCGTGCCGTTCTACGGCATGGTCGTCGGTTGCCAGGACGACCCCATCCTGCAGCGGTTGCTCCCTCGCGTGCATCGCCGCGTCACAACCTACGGCACTAGCAAAGAATCCGACTTCCTGATTCGGATCGACTCTGCGCCATACTCGCCGGGTTCAACGGCAGACCCACGTCCACTCAGCCGTTTCGAGGTTATCTATAAGGAGAAGAGCCTTGGCCAGTTCACGCTGCATGTGCCCGGACTGCACAACGTGTTGAATGCGACCGCCGCAATCGCCGTTGGCATTGCGCTCGACATCTCCGCCGACCAGATCCGCTCCGGCCTCGACTCATTCCGAGGCGTCGATCGGCGCTTCCAACTCAAAGGCAAAGTCGCTGGGGTCAGCGTCGTCGATGACTACGGTCATCACCCAACGGAAATCAGAGCCACGCTTGCCGCCGCCCGCCGATGCGGATTCCGCCGCGTTCACGTAATTTTCCAGCCGCACCGCTACACCCGCACGCGCGACCTGATGGAGGAATTCACTACTTCGTTCAAGGATGCCGACTCGCTCGTCATCCTGGACATCTATGCCGCGAGCGAGAAGCCGATTGAAGGCGTCACGGGCGAGTTGTTGGCGAATCGCATTACTGGTGTGGAGAATCCACCTGCGATCTACTCGCCGTCGATTCCGCAGGCCGTCGCGGCGGTTGCCGCGGCTGCTCAGTCCGGCGATATGATATTGACGCTGGGCGCGGGTAGCGTCTCGCAAATCGGACCGATGATCCTGGAGCAACTCGCAAAGCAGATTCCAGCTGAAGACCGGTAGCTCGTCACTGTCGAAATCTCGTCTGAGAATCTGAGAATTTCCAAATCAAGCCGTAGTCAAAGCCTGTGTTGGGGCAAGGCGGCCGCGCCCTGTAATCCTCGTCACAACAGAGGGAAGACAAGGGGCGTCCGCCCAATCGAACCTAGTCGTTCGCCCACGCGGGCGGGTTCTCATCCTTGCTCGGGCCGTAGATCGAGGGCACGGGAACGTCCAGCAAGCGCAGGTATACCGAGAGCTGCCCGCGATGGTGATAGATGTGATTCATCATGATCGTCCGCACTAAAGCGATACGCGGCTGATTCAGACGAGTTTTTCCCAGCACCTTTAACTGGAAGTTTTCGGTTGCCGACTGTTCAGTCATCGTCGCCAGAAAACTCTCCGCCTTGACAACGCTTTGTTCGAACGCCGTTTTGATCTCGTCCAGATTCTTCGGCGCTGCCGGCTGAAAGGCGGCTGGGTCAACGTTGAAGGCGTCCTGTTGCAACATTGCAGCGATGCTTCCGGGGCCGTCGGCAATGTGCATTGCGAGCCCTCCGAGCGACATTGATTTTGCGTGCGGTTTCCAACCGAGTTTGTCGGCCGGAATGCGCTCGATAACTCGGCGGGTCGTTGCCGCTTCCGCGCGAAACTCACTCAAGAACGGCTCCATCATCTTCGTCGTAGCTTTTTCTTCCATGGTTGCGGTGGTCATGTTGATCTCCTTGGTTGTGTTTGCGGGACTTGGGTGTCGTATCGAGATAGTCGTAAGCCGTCAGCGATTCTTACTTTTGCACGTGAGCCCTACCGCGCCTTGGCTTCGGCCCGTTTCCGGATGCACTCGATGATGTGATTCCAGCCTTTGGTCACGCCTTTGCGATGCTCATCCTGAATCACGCCCATCGCCTTGTGGTGGAACTTTATCAGCGTGCCGCCGTCTACCTGACTGAGGCGGTACTGCACGTTAGATACAGCGGCGTAGGACATGAACAACGGTCCGTGAATTTCCACCAGCGTTGGCCGCTTGATGGCCTGCACGTGGCCCCAGAAATGGCCGTTGCCGTCGCCGAGATCGCGATACCATCGGCCACCCGGCCACGCCTCAAGCGTCATCGGCATTGGTTGGCCATCCGGCGTTTCATTTCCCGGTCCGATCTGTTCGAGCAGAGCCGCGAAAGTGTCTTCGAGCGACGCCCGCACGTGGATCTCTTGCGTCACTAATAGTGTCAAGCTGTCGATTCCTGCCGCCGTCATTTCCATACTTCCTCCTTAGTGTGTTTCTTCAGTCTTTTTCCGGTCCTGCGGATTCCTTCGTCTTTGCCTCTGCCCGTTCTTTTACACGGAGTAACTGGTGCGACCAGAAGCGCTCAAAGGTTTTCGTCCACTCATAAAGCGGACGGATGGCGTCGCTATTGGTCCGATACAACATATGTCTTCCGTTCCGTCTGACTCTCACCAGTCCCACCTCGCGCAGAACTTTCAAATGCTTTGAAACCGAGGGCTGCTCCAGTCGTAGACCGATCACGATGTCCCCGACTGGACGTTCTTCGCCAGCCAGGTAGTCCAAGATTTCGCGGCGCCGGACTTCGGCGATCGCGTTAAAGGCATCGGAGGCTGTAGCGGCTCGTGGCATTCCGGTAATATATACCGATATGGGAATATGTCAAGAGGGAATCTTTAAGATTTATCCACCCGGAAAATTGTTTAGTCTCGATGACGTTTTTTGTCGCTGTTCGTCCAAATATGCATCGGTGAGGTTTCCATGAATTCGCAAAAAGCCGCCTATTGGTTCTGCCTCGTGATATTCGCCGTCGCTTTGCAGAGCGAATATCAACACGGAGGTTTCCCCTCTCTCCATCGCGCCGCCGGTAGTGCCAGTTCGACTCTGTCCCGAGTGGCCACCCGCGCGGAGCAAACGCTCGCCGTAGCGAGAATGCTGACTGCGCGTCCCGCTTTCCGCACCGATGATTTACGGGACGAGGCCGAAGTCGCCGATCTGGCGCAGGCTCAGGCCGAGTTCGCGCGCGAACAGGTTCAAGAACAAGTGGACATCGTGCGCGACCAGATGCTCGCGCGGGCTGACATGATTCGAGCCCAGGCGGATATGCGGCGTGCTCAGATCGAGAGGATTCGATGGGTCGCGCGTCCGGAAGTAAGGTTCAGCCAGGCCGCGAATCGCCGCGTCATCGTGGTCGGGTCAAGCAACTGTCCCAATTCGCGCGTGCAAATCACGGCGGATGTGGAGCCACAAGTCTCAATTGATGACGAAGCTGATTCCCAGTGATGCACGAAGGGTCGAGGACTCAGTTTTGCACTGTCTCATTTCGCGAAAAGCGGTTATTCTGATTTAGCTCAGCGGTTTTCTGACGACAACTGACCGAAAGAGTGGCGCGGAAATCAAGTTCCACCGCCGTCCAGGAAGAACTGTACCCGCTTCCGAGTGACGCTTCCGAGCGCGAGGCTCCCGTGCGTGAGTCCTTCGACGACTCGCGTCTGGTTGATCTGGAAGCGGAGCAAGAATCTCCATTCCTTCGCGCGCAAAAGCGCGTCTCGGTTCGCCGAGGATCGATCCCGAAAAAAACTGCTAACGGCCTGAAGTGGGCCGCCCTTGCCGTTGCCATCCTTGTCGTTCTCACCATCGCCGGCGTAATGCTCTATAGCTACGGCAAACATTCCTGGCGTTTCCGCATTGACTCCAGCGACCAGATTGAAGTCGCGGGCGCGCAGCATGTCTCGCGGGCGCAGATCATGGACGTGATGGGCGGCGACATTGGCCGCAACATTTTCTTCGTTCCGCTCGCGGAACGTCAGCACCAGCTTGAGCAGATTCCGTGGGTGGAATCTGCGAGTGTCATGCGCTTCGTGCCGAACCGTCTGCGCATCGAGATCCACGAGCGCACTCCGATCGCCTTTGCCCGTATCGGCTCGCACATTTCTCTGATTGACGCCGGCGGCAACCTGATGGAACTGGCGCCCGGTCCCAAGCACAAGTACTCCTTTCCCGTGATTACCGGCATGAACGCGAACGAGCCGCTGTCCACCCGCGCGGCACGCATGAAGGACTACAACGAACTCATTCAGCAACTCGACTCCGGCGGTGCGCGCTATTCGCAGGACATGAGTGAAGTGGACCTCAGCGACGCCGAGGATGTGAAAGTGGTGACCGCTGACCCGAATGGAGAAGTCCTCGTCCATCTGGGAAACGCGAACTACCTGCAGCGCTACAAGATTTATGTCACGCACGTCGAGGGCTGGCGGCAGCAGTTCGACAAACTTGAGTCCGTAGACCTTCGCTATGACGGGCAGATCATCGTCAATCCGGATCTCCAGGGCATGGCGCGTCAGCCGGTTTTGAGTCCGGCTGCGGCGAAAGCCGCCCTGGCTGCCGGTGTGAAGAATGCTGCGATCGTTAACTACGAAAAATATGTGACTCATCCTCCCGCGCCGACGGGACCGAATAAGCCGGCGTCGCTGAAGTCAAAAGCTGGAGCGAAGGCGACTACGAAGAACGCCTCGAAAGTGGCCGCGAAACCGGCGGTGAAGGCTGGCTCAAAGCCGGTGGCGCATCCTGCCGCGCCGAAAGCGAAAACCAAAGGCGTGATCGTCAGGAAGTCTGCAACACCTCAAAAGACCGCCGGCAAAGCGTCGAAACCCGCGTCCGCCGCGTCGACTGCCACGGTTGCCGGAAACCACGGAAAGCCGAGCGCCGCGATTCATAAGGAGACGCCACAGAACTAATCATGCCGACTCACGCACCAAATTTCATTACCGCCATTGATGTAG
>Ga0302322_100000672_pt1 | contig 26673 bp, 11 predicted proteins | sample Fen_T0_2_FD_203757 | JGI IMG/M metagenome (GOLD analysis project Ga0302322, IMG submission 203757) | Peat permafrost microbial communities from Stordalen Mire near Abisko, Sweden - Fen_T0_2 | ecosystem: Environmental > Terrestrial > Soil > Wetlands > Permafrost | place: Sweden: Abisko...
ATTACAACGAAGCGATTCTGACGCAGGAATTCCGCGCTAAGCGCGGCAATCCGGTGCCGACCTTGCAGAAGGCCGCCGAGCAATACCGGCAGTTCATCGACAAGGCGGGCTCGGATGCGAGCTTCGCTGCAGCCGTCAAGCGCTCCAAAGATCGCAGCACGGATATCGCCGACACCGTCAAGTTCATCCAAGAGGGTGAGCAGGCAGCCAAGGATGCGGCCAATCAGCCGCCGCCCCCGCCTCCTCCGGCGGATGCCGCAGCTCCTCCGGCTGACGGTAAAGGTGGCACTCCACCGGCAGATGCCAAGGGTGCTCCGCCGGCTGATGCCAAGGGTGCTCCGCCGGCCGACGCGAAGAAGCCGGCCGCCCCGAAGAAGTGACAGACGCGGTTCTTTTTTGGGAACCTTTGCGAAGCAGGCGGTGTCCGACTGCAATGGACGCCGCCGCGCTTTTGCGTTGACGCACTGAAGGCTCCGAAGTTACAATCTGGCTGTAATATCACGAGATAATTCCGAGGAGACTGAAATGGCATCCAAGCGCTCAAGAATCGTCGCGATTTCAATCGGGGTTGCTGCGTTTGCGCTGTCTTCTGCGGCGCTGGCCCAGGACGCAAAGCCCGGCGGCGACAAGCCCGATGGCTACGGTTACGAGTTCTCTGATGATCCGTTGAACGCCGGCGGCTTTGGCCCGAACGACGCGACGATCAAAGTTCGCCCCCGCGCTGCGCGCACCACGCTGATCCGGCCCCGCACGACCTTCGTGCCGGAGATGCTCAAGTCTGTCGAAAATATTTGATCGGGAAGGCTCTGCACGCGTCGCGTGCCGGGCCGCTCGTGACACGGCTCTATGGGGCGTAGCGGCCCTGGCAATCAGGAAATACTAGGCATGGCAAAAGCTGTACTGACGTTTGCGCTCTACCAGGGTGATGCTCTCCAGCGCCGGGAAACCGTGACGCAGGATATCGTGAAAGTCGGCAAGGACCCGAAGAGCCATCTTCGCGTCGACGACGAACTCGCGTCCCGCATGCACGCGGTGATCGAGGTCGCCGGCCCAGAGGACATCACGTTGATCGATCTCGGCAACGAGCCGGGGACGATGGTCAATGGCGCGCGAGTCAACAAGTGCAAGCTGCACGTCGGCGACCAGATCCAGGTCGGGCAGACGTATATCGTTCTCGAAAGTGCCGACGCCGCTGGTGCGGAGGCCGTTGCGGCGCCGCCGCCTGGCTACGGAGCACCACCTCCGCCCAATCCGTTCGCTGCTTCGGCGCCAAGCCCGTTCGCGGCCGCGAGCAATCCGTTCGAGGTGCGCTCTGCCAACCCGTTTGCCGCTGGCGCGGCCGCCACTGCGCGTGCTCACGCGCTTCATGTTGCGGACGATGCCGCACCGGGCACTTACACCTATACGATGATCAAGAGCGGACCCGACGTAAGCTCGGACGAAGTGGAGATCGCGCATCTCCAATCGGTCGAGGTCATGGTGCTCTGGGGTTCGAACGTGCTGCACGTGTCCCATCTGACGCCACCCCGCAATTTCTACGTGGGTGAAGAGCAGGGCAAAAATTTCGCCTGCGACTTTTTCATTCCGAGCGAGAAGCTCGGCACCACGCGCCTGCCGGTAGTGATCGGCGATCGCGCTTCGGTTGCCGTCGTCATTCCGCCCGGTGCAACCGGTACAGTCGAATTGCCCGGCATGCCGCGCATGTCGATGGATGAAGCGCGGCAGCGCGCGCAACCGACGGCCGAAGTCAGCGGTGGGCATCAGCTGAACCTACCGAGCGGTGGCAAGGCCCGCGTCGAAATCGGCGATTTCGTGTTCCAGGTAGCGGCGGTCAATGCCGGTCGCCCGATCAAGCACGGCGTCGCGGTCGGCTTCGACTGGAACGTTGCTATGTACTTCGGACTTTCATTGGCTGCGGTCGGTGGCCTCGTGGCGGCCATGGCCTTCTTCGTCCCCCCCATGGGTTTGACGGACGACGAAGAGCTCGACAAGGACGCGCTGTACTTGATGCAGCAGTACCTGAAGTCGGCCGCCGAGCGCGAACAAGAAGAAAAGGAAGCCGAAGTCGTCCAAGACAACTCGGACAACAAAGAGGGCGGCACCGGTACCCGCGCTAAAGGCGAAGAGGGTTCGATGGGTAATCCCACGACCAAAGCCGTCAACAAGCGCTACGCCGTGCAGGGCCCGAAGGACAATCCGGATCCACACATCGCCCGTCAGGCAGCGCTCCGCGAGGCGGCGGAATTCGGCATGATCGGCCTCTTGAATACGGGCGCGGCCGGTGACCCGAATGCCCCGACGGCTCCCTGGGGCCGTGACACCTCGCTCGGCTCGGACGACGTGAGCGCCCGCGGCAACATGTGGGGCGATGAAATCGGCGATGCGTTCGGCGCGGGCGGCCTCGGTCTCTCCGGCATCGGCGAGGGCGGCGGTGGTCGTGGTGAAGGCATCGGTTTGGGCAACATCGGCACTTTGGGCCACGGAGCCGGTACCGGCACGGGTCAGGGCTTCGGCGCTGGCCACGGCCGCCTCGGCGGTTCGCATCAGACCAAGGCTCCGAAGGTGCGCATGGGTGCAACGACCGTCAGCGGTCGCTTACCGCCGGAAGTCATTCAGCGTATTGTTCGTCAGAACTACGGTCGCTTCCGGATGTGTTACGAGCAAGGGCTCGGTCGTAACCCGAATCTCGAGGGTCGCGTTTCTGCACGTTTCGTAATCGGGCGTGATGGTGCGGTTTCCAACGCTTCCAACGGCGGCTCGGATCTTCCGGACAGCGGTGTGGTGAGCTGCGTGGTCTCGGCCTTCTACGGGTTGAGCTTCCCGCAGCCCGAAGGCGGCATCGTCACGGTGGTGTATCCGATCATGCTCTCGCCGGGCTGAAACCGGGCAAAGCAGCAGCCGAAGTGGATTCGGGTGTTGCATGTGGGAACGCGCGGCAGGTGGTACTTGCCGCGCGTTTCTGCGTTTGTAAGCTCGGTTGTATCAGCGCACAGCGGCGTCGTCGTTTCGCGTGGCGAGCGTCACGCGTGAAATGATCTGAACGCCGCATCCGCGGATGGCGCGTGCTCACGCACCCCGGAGGAATGTCGGGCCGTGTGCGACTCGGTAAATGCCGAAGGCGGTAGCGCAAATGCTGAAAGCCCACAGTGTTAGGGGCTGGAGCCCCAAACACCACGAGCGAGTGTCGGTCGCTCGGAGTGTGTCGAATCGCTCGGAGTGTTAGGGGTTGAAACGCACAGTGTTTGGGGCCGGGGCCCCAAACACCAACAAGACAACGGTTGAAACGCACAGTGTTTGGGGCCGGGGCCCCAAACACCAACAAGACAACGGTTGAAACGCACAGTGTTTGGGGCCGGGGCCCCAAACACCAACAAGACAACGGCTGAAACGCACAGTGTTTGGGGCCGGGGCCCCAAACACCAACAAGACAACGGCTGAAAACGCACAGTGTTTGTGGCCGGGGCCCCGAACACCAACAAGACAACGGCCACCACGAGCGAGCGTTGACGCTTGGAGTGTTTGGGGCCGGGGCCCCAAACACCCCGAGACCGACGACGAAACCGCGCGAATTCGGGTGCGAAGCGCCTTTACTCCATGGGCCGCGTCCGCCTATGCTGCAAGCCTCTTTGACCCGACTGCGATGTGCGCAGAAAGGTCGAGGGATTACCCAAAGTGCTTCGTTTCGCGCCGCGTTCGAATCAGCCTTGGCTGCTAACAGTGGCCCCTTCGCCGGCGAATTTTCGATTCTGCTGCTGAGTCTCCCTATGCGCACTGACTGGAAAGAGGGAAAGCTTGCGATGAAACTCCTGAAGTCTTCTACGATTTGTTTGATTGCGGCGGGCCTGTTGGGCTCGGTATCTGGCTGCAGCCGTGACAAGATCGAGGCCATCAACCTCGCCAACGAGGGTGATCAATCGGTCAAGATCAACGTCGAAGGCGCGATCCAGAAATACGAGCAGGCGATCGACCTCGATCCAACCAACCACCGCATTCTCTGGAAGCTCGCGAACGCGTACGAAAAGAAAGAGGATTGGGACAAGATGGCGTCGACGTTGTCGCGCGCTGTCCAGGTCGCTCCGGACTTCGCGACGTACTGGGGAGCCCGCGGCCACGCGCTGATCATGCAAGCTCGTGGCGGCAACCTCGATCAGTACAAGCAGGCTCAAGAGCCACTCAAGAAGTGCATCGAGAAGGATGCGAATTCTGCTGACTGCTACAACGAGCTGGGCGAGACCTACCTCTGGACGGACGATGAGCAGTCGGCGCTCGACAACTACTCCAAGGCGATCGACCACGATCCGAGCAAGGGCTATTTCTATGCTGATCTAGCCAGCCTGTACATCAACCTCAAGTTCTACAAGGAGGCGGATCAGGTCATCAGCGAAGGCCTGAAGTTGGTGCCGCCGATCGAGAAGAACAAGGGGAAGATCTACAATCTGTACATCCTCCAATCGACCCTGTCGCTGGCCAAGGGCGACAAAGCTGGTCAGGTCGCAGCGATCGAGAGAGCAGAGCCGTTTGCGGGTGACGCACATCCCGAGTTTTCCTACATGCTCGGCAGCACGTACGGAACTCAGGAGCCTCCGCAAAAGGAGAAGGCTCTCCGCCTGCTGAACGCCTTCACCAAGCGCGTCTGCAAGGGCGCGCAGGCGATGAAGTTCAAAGACGAATGCGAAGAGACCTCGTCTTTGATTCAAAAGCTGGGATCCTGATTTTGTTTCGTGTCGCAAAGGCCGATCGCTGTACGTCCGACGAGTGCCCGCCTGTAGGCGGCGGAGTCGGTGCAGCGGGAGCCTTGGTCGACACTCTCTTTGCCGAATGTCGTGTTGCGCCGCCCTCGAGCGGCCGTACTGGAGCGGGGCGTGCGCTACCTGCGCGCCCCGCGTTTGCGTCACTATTCACTTTCCGAGCCTCGCGCCGGCATCATCGCCGCGCGGGGCTCAGCGCTAAGTAGCTTGCCCGAGGGAGCATGGATCTAGAGCAGCGTCTGAAACAGCTGGAGAGCCACCACGACTGGCACGGCATCGTCGAAGCATTGGAGCAGGGCTTGGGGTCGACCCAGGACGCGACGCTGAAGGCGGACATTCATCTGCGGCTCGGCCGCGTGCTGCACATCCAGTTCTTGCAGGGTGTACGAGCGCTGAAGCACTTTCAGGACGCTTACAAGCTCAATCCGTCGTTGTTCGACGCGCTGAGTGAAGCGCGCGCGATTTATTGGGAGCTGGGCAAGCTCAACATGGTGCAGAAGCTGCTCGAACTGCAGCTGAAGAGCGCCCCGGACGCCCGCGTGAAGCGCGCTCTGCTGCGCGAACTCGGCGACGTGTTTTGTGACGTGGGTGAATACGAGCGCGCGGCGGAGACTTATGCCAAAGCGTTGCAGAACGCCGAAGGAAATCCCGGTGATATCGGCGAGCGTCTGCTCGACGCACAGGTCGGGGCAGGTGAGTGGCAGGAGCGCATCGCCACGCTACTGCGTGAAGCGCATGCGGCAACGACTGCGGCCGCGAGCTCGGAGATCTTCTTGCGCGCAGCGCGCATCGCTCGACGCTTCGCGCCGAGCGAATACGAAGGAATTCTGGCGCAGGCATACTCGGTGGATCCGTCGAGCGCCAGCGCGGCGGCATTGTATGAAGGGCTGCTCGTCGACGCGCAGCGTACCGAAGCGATCCTCGAGACCCAGCGTGAGTCGCTGAAGCGAATCGAAGCTCCCGCCGCCAAGGCAGATGCCTCGTTCCGCTTCGGCGCGCGGTGGGCACTCCGCCATCAGAACCTGGAAGTCGGCAGCCAATTCTTGGAAGAGGCGCTGCGTCTCGATCCGAGTCGCGAGCCCGCTTTCACTTTCTTGAAAGACGCCATCGGTGTGCGCGGCGCTGACTGGGAACGTATCATCCGCCTCGCGGACGAGCTTTCCGATCGCGCTGGCGTGTCGCCTGCGGCGAGCTATTTGCTCGCCACCGGTGGGCTCATGGCCTGGCGTGAGCGCGGGGATCTGATCCGCGCGCGCAAGTTCTTCGAGCGGCTCAGCCGCATCGAGCCGGCGCACCCCGCGCTGCAAGCCTTCGAAGCGCAGATCGGGGAACAACTCGCCGGAGCTCCATCCGCGCGCGCCGCGGAGCCCGTGCCCGTGAGCGCGCGGGCCGTTGCTGTCGAGGCTGCCCCAGCCGCTCCCGTGGTGGCGGCTCCGCTCGCCCCCACGCCGGCTGCACCCGAAGTCGCGGCGGCTGCCGCTGCGGCGAGCGTGCCCGTCCCGACCGCACCTGCCGCGGACGATTCATTGATCGCCTCGCTGCGCGAGAAGCTCGCCCAGCAAGAAGCGGCCAAGCGTTTCAACGAGTACGTGAAGACACTCGTCGCCTTGGGCGATGCCGTGTCGGAACCGCAAGAGAAGGCAGAGCTCTACGGCAAGGCGGCTGAACTGTACGTGAACAAGTTCGCGAATCAGGCCGAAGCCGTGCGCGCCTACGAGAAGGTGCTCGAGGTCGATCCGAATCAGCCCGCGGCCAACAGTTACCTGCGGGAGATGTACGAAAAGCGCCGCGATTGGGAGAAGCTGATTCAACTCAGCATGCGCGAAGCGAGCACGCTTGGATCAGGCTCGGAGCGCGCCGCCAAGTACAAGCAGATTGCACTGCTTGCCACCGATAAGGTCAAAAAACCCGAGGTTTGTATCGATCTCTGGGCCGTCGTGCTGGACAACGATCCTGACGACGTGGACGCGTTGAATGCGCTCTCGCAGCTGTACGAGCGCTCGCGAGACTACGAGAAGCTGGCTGACGTCTTGGGCCGCCTGGCCGAGCTCACCTACGACACCTCCGCCAAGATCGAGCTCTTGAACAAGCTTGGGCAGGTCGCCGGTGATCGCTTGAAGGACGAAGAGCGAGCTGTGGACGCGTACCGCGCCTTGCTCAGCCTGCAACCCGACGACCGACGCGCACAGGAGCAACTCAAGAAGCGCTACGTCACGCTCGGGCGCTGGGACGACCTCGAAGTGTTCTACGCCGACACCGGCAAGTGGGACGAGTTCATCCGCGTGCTCGAGAGCAACGAGGCCCGCGCGACCGATACGCCACAGCGGATCGGCATGCTGATGAAAATTGCCGAGCTCTGGATGACCCAAAAGGGCAAGCCTGACCGCGCGGCCAAGGCCTACGAGAAGGTCCTGAGCTTCGAGGATAACAATCTCGCAGCAGCGGAGCGTCTGATCCCGATCTACACCACGGCCAATAACCCCAAGGGGTTAGCGACGGCGATTGAGGTCAAACTCGGGCACGTGCAGGATGCCCAAGATAACCTCGCGCTTTTGCGTGAAGTGGCTGGCCTCTACGAGTCGCGTATCAACGATAAAGCCAGGGCCTTCGAGCGCTATTTGGCAGCGTTCAAGCTGGCTCCCGGCGACGCACGGAGTCAAGCAGACATGGAGCGCGTGGCGCAAGTCACCTCGCGCTGGGACGACGTGATCGCCGCCTACAGCTCTGCCGTGCTGACCGCGGACGGAGCGCGCGATGTCTCCACCGCCAACGCGCTGCGTCTGCGCCTGGGGCGTGTGTTCGTCGAAGAAGCCAAGCGCGTCGACGATGCCTTGGCCGAGTACCGCGCCGTGTACGAGAGCGATCCGGACAACCAGGTCGCGCTCGGTGCGCTGGAGAGCCTGTATCGCCAAACGCAACGCTGGCGCGATTTGCTGGATGTGTACGAGAAGAAGCGCGAACTCGCCGATCAACCGGAGGAGCGCAAGCGCATCTTGTACGAGATCGCCAAGCTGTACGAGGTACAGATCGGCGACCCGAAGGCGGCCATCGAAACCTTCCAGGCCGTGCTCGAAGACGACCCGGCCGACTCGGCGACGCTGACGGCGCTCGATGCGCTCTATCAGAAGACCAAGAGCTGGGAGCCGTACGCCGAGGTGCTTCGGCGGCGGATCGAGCTCGAGGGCGACGTGAACGTACTCGTCGATCTGAAGTTCCGGCTCGCCGAAACCGAGCTCGAATACTTGGGTGACGAGGCGGGAGCGCTGGCGAACTATCGCGAAATCCTGCTGATCGATGCAGACCACGAGGGCGCGCGCCTGGCGCTCGAAGGCCTGTTGAAGAGCGAATCGCTGAGCGCCGAAGCAGCGGCGATTCTCGAGACGATCTACGAGACGCGTGGCGACTGGGAAAAGTTGATCGGCGCCTTGGAAATCTTGGCGGTCAGTGACTCCCAGGTGAATCGGCGCGTGTTTTTGCTGCGCAAGATCGCGGCCACGTCAGCCAATCAACTCGGATCTTTGGATCGCGCGCTGGACGCACAAGCCCGCGCGCTCAAGGAGGATCCGGCTCAGGGCGAAACTCTGCTCGAGCTAGAAGAGCTGGCAGGGCAGGCGGGCGCTTGGGACAAGCTGCGTGGCATCTACAACGATGTCGCTGGCTCTCTCCATGAACCGGCCCTGGCTCGCCAGTATTGGATGCGCCTAGCCGCGATCGAAGAGCGGCTGGGCAAAGTGCCCCAGGCTGCCGCCAGCTACGAGAAGGTGCTCAAGCTCGATCCTGCGGATGCCGAAGCGCTGCAGGCCATGGACGCCCTGTACCGTGGCACGGGCCATTGGGAACAGTTAATCAGCGTGTTTCGTCGACGCATCGATCTGGCGCAAGACCCTGGCGAGAGCGAAGGCATCTACTCGCAGATGGCCCAAGTCTACGAAGAGAAGCTGGGCAAGCCCGACGAAGCCATCGCGGCTTACCGCGAAGTACTCGCGCTGGATCCCACCAGCCATGTAGCGCTCAACGCGCTCGACGGTCTGTTCACGCGCCGCGGGCTGTGGAACGAACTCGCCGACAATCTGGAGACCCAACTCGGTCTGGCCGATACGGACGATGCTCAGCGCGATTTGATGCTGCGGCTGGCGGCGCTCCGTGAGCGCCAGATGGGCCAGCCGGAAGCCGCAATCGAAGGCTACCGTCAGGTACTCGATCGCGACCCGACCAACCAAGCGGCACTCGCTGCGCTGGAACGTCTCGCTGCGGACAGCGCGCACTCCTTGGCGATCGCAGAAATCCTGGAGCCGTTGTACCGAGGGCAGGGTGATTTCCAAAAACTGATCGGCGTGCACGAAGTGCAAGTCGCCCAAGCGAACGAAGCGTCGCGCAAGGTCGAACTGCTGCATCAGGTCGCGGCACTGCACGAAGACGCTGCGGGCGACGTCAACGCTGCCTTCGACACTTTGGCTCGCGCCTTGGCGGTCGATCCAGCTCACGAAGAGACGCAGGCCGGCTTGGATCGTTTGGCGCGCGTGACCGGGCGCTTCACGGACCTGGCGCGAGTCTTCGAACAGTTGGCCGTCGCGCAGAAGGATCCCGAGCTAGGCAGTCGTCTATATTCGTCGGCCGCCGGCGTGTACGAGCACATGGTGGGCGACGGCGAGCGGGCCATCGAGCTGTACCGCAAGGTGCTCAGCATCGATCCAACGAATTTGGCTGCAGCAGAGTCGCTGCAGACACTGTTTCAGAGCGCCGAGCGCTATGGCGACATGTCGTTGATTCTGCAGCGCAAGGCCCAGATCCTGGAAGACGTCGAGGCTCAGAAGGGCGCCCTGTACCAGGCCGCGCAGCTGGAAGAAGACGTGCTCGAACGGCAGGAAAACGCGATCGGCGTTTACTTGAAGATCCTGGAGATCGATGGCGAAGATCTGCGTAGCATCGACGCATTGGTGAAGCTCTACCTCGGGCTCTCGCGCTGGGAGGAGCTACTCTCCGTGTATTCCAAGAAGGCCGATCTGGTCCTCGATACGGACGAGAAGAAGCTGATCTTTTACCAGGTCGGAGCGGTCTACGAGCGAGAGCTCTCGGACGTGCGGCGGGCGATCGATACCTATCAGAAGGTGCTCGAGCTCGATCCGGACGACCTGACGGCGCTCAGCCGCTTGGACGTACTGTATCAAACGGCAGGCAACTGGCAGGAGCTGCTCAGCATCCTGCAACACGAGGCCGAGCTGACGCCCGACCCAACCGAAGCGGTCAGCTACCAATATCGAATCGCCGAACTGTACGAAAAGCACCTCGGCGACATCGACCGTTCGGTCGAATTGTATCGGGAAATTCTCAATATCCAGCCGGATCATTTGCCGACTCTCGCCGCGCTGGAGGGCATCAAGAACGGCAAGAAGGCGCCGCTCGCTGCCGCCTCCGTGTTGGAGCCGGTGTACGACGCGACAGGCGAGTACGAGAAGCTGATCAGCGTGCTCGAGGTGCAGGTCCGCTTCACCGACGACGCCTTCGCCAAGGTCGAGCTTTTGCACCGCATCGCGCGCTTGTACGAGGAGAATCTGGGCGATCACTCGCGCGCCTTCGAGACCTACTCGCGCGCCATCGGCGTGGATAGTCAGAACGAGGAATCGCTCGGATCGCTCGAACGCCTGGCAATGATGATCGAGCGTTGGCCCGCGGTGGCCGCGCTGTACGATGCCGAGCTGGACAAGCTGGAGGGTGATCCCGAGCGCTTCGTCGAGCTGGGGCTGCGCGTGGCTCAGGTCTACGAGGTGCAGCTCGAGAATCTGGAGAACGCGGTCACTCGCTATCGAAGAGTGCTCGCTGCCGACCCGGAGAACCAAAGCGCGGTGCGTGCCTTGGATCGCCTGTTCACGCAGATGGAACGTTGGCACGATCTGTCCGAGGTACTCGTGCGCGAGTCGGAGGTCGGCCAGAGCCCAGACGAGATCTTGGAGTTCAAGTATCGGTTGGGGCAGGTTTACCAGGTTCGTCTGGGCGATCTGGACAAAGCCATTGCCGCTTACCGCGAGGTGATCAGTGCGGCGCCCGAGCACGAAGACACGCTGCGTGCGCTCGAAGCATTGTTCGAGAGCGGCACGAAGCAGCTCGAAGTCGGTGCAATACTCGAACCGCTCTATCAAGCCGCGAGTGAGTGGGAGAAGCTGATTCGCGTGCGCGAGGCCGAGCTTTCGCACACGACCGATCCGGGCGAGCGCGTCGCGATGCACCACCGCATTGCGGAGGATGCCGAAGAGCGGCTGCTCGACCCGGTGCTCGCGTTCAACGTTCACGTGCGGGCGATCAAAGAGAGTCCGCTCGACGAGCGTACGAGCGAAGAGATCGAGCGTCTGGCAAGCATGCTCGATGGCGGCTGGGAGCCGCTCGCGAACGCCTACGCCGACGTTCTGGGTATCGAAGGCATCGATGCGCCGACCCAAGCCGTGGTTGGCAAGCGCTTGGCGCGCGTGTTCGAGGAAGAGCTCGCGGACGTCGCCAAGGCGGAAGAGACGTATCGCTACGTGCTGACCGTCGCCCCGCAGGAGAGCGATGCGCTGGCGAACTTGGATCGCATCTACACTTCACTCGAGCAATGGCCAGAATTGGCCGGCGTGCTCGAGCAACGGGCGGCGTCTACGGATGACGACCACGAGCGTGTAGAGCTCTATACGAGGCTCGGTCAGGTGTACGAGGAGCGCCTGGGACAAACACCCGATGCCGTGCGCGCATACCGTGCCATCTTCGACAAGCTCGAGCCCACGAACGAGGCTGCGATTGTCGCACTCGGGCGCATCTACGAGCAGAGCCAGGCATACAGCGAACTCGGCGCGGTCTATCAGCGCGAACTCGAAAACGCAGTAGGTGATGTGCAAGAGGCCGAAATTCGCGCAAAAATGGCGCATCTCGCCGCGGAGCGTCTGGGCGATGTCGATGGCGCGATCGAAGGCTGGAAGCGCGTGCTCGATCTGCGCGGCGAAGATCCGGAGGCGCTGGGCGCGCTCGCCGGGCTGTACGAACAGCAGAGCAAGTGGGCTGAGCTCACGGACGTGCTCGAGCGGCATTTCGACATCGCGGAATCGGATGAGGACCGCGTAAATGTGCTCACTCGGCGTGCTCGGCTGTTCTCCGAACAGTTGAACCGCGACGACGAAGCGCTAGAGACCTGGCAGCGGGTCCTCGATATCGATTTTTCGAACGTCGCAGCCTTGCGCGCGACCGCTCAAGTCGCGCGCACGCGCCAGGACCCGAACGAACTCGTCAGCGCGCTGCACGCGACAATCGATCGCGCCGCTGCTCTGCTCGAGGCGGACGAGCTCAAAGGCATCTACCGCGAGCTGGGTAAGACCTACGGCGCGGTTCTAGCCCAGCCGTTCGACGCGGCCGAAGCCTGGCGCCATCTGCTCGAGGTCGACCCGACGGACTTCGAGGCCATGGCGGAGCTGGAGACCATCTACCGCGGCGACGAGCGCTGGGTGGACGTGATCGGCGTCAAGATGCAGCGCGCGAGTGCCCTCGCCGAGCCGAGCGAACGCGTGCGCGAGCTGCTCGAGGTCACTGAGCTGTGGAAGAAGGAGGCCAACGATTACGACCAAGCGACGCCTGCCTTCGAGCAGATCCTGAGCATCGATCCGGCACACCAAGAGGCATTCGAGGCCTTGGAGCGCCTGCACACCGCCTCGGGTCGCTGGGAGACACTGGTCGAGCTGTACCTAAATCGTCTGGAAACTCGCGAGTCTGTGCAGGAGAAGAACGAGCTCCTGCGCCGCATCGCGCGCGTCTTCGAGGAGCGGCTGGACGACAAGAACCAAGCCTTCGACGCGCTGGTCAATGCCTTCAGTGAAGACTTCGGTGACGACGAAACGGCGCGCTACCTCGAACGCATGGCGCAAGCCACGGGTCGTTGGGGCGAGCTGATCAATACCGCCAACGCTTGGCTACCGGAACAGACCGACAACAAGCAGAAGATCCGTCTCTGCCTGCGGCTCGGCAAGTGGTACGGCGAGGACCTCGGTCATGCCGAGTATGCGCAGCCGTATTACCAGCAGGTCGTCGCGCTCGATCCGAACAACGTCCAGGTGATGCGTCAGATCGCCGCCATTCACCGCATGAGCGCGCAGTGGCAAAAGGTCGGCGAGACGCTGACCTTGGCCATGAACGTGGCCGCTGCCAACGAGGATCGTAAGGCGATCTTGGTCGACATGGGCGAGCTGTTGTTCAAGAACATGGGTCAGGCCGACCAAGGCATCGCGTACTACAAGCGCGCGCTCGAGGTCGACCCGCTCTACCTGCCAGCGCTGACGGCGCTCGAGCGAATTTACGACGATCGCGCCAATCACGCGGACTTGGCGGAGATCCTCACCGCCAAGGTGCAGGCGCTGACCGAATCGGATCAAATCGCCAGCACCAAGCTGCGCTTGGGCGCGCTGTACGAGGCGAACCTGGGCGACTTCGAGCGTGCGCGCAAGGTGTACCGCGAAGTCCTCGAGATCGATGGTGGGAACGTAGCAGCGCTGCGCGGTTTGGAGCGCATCTACCAGTCGCTGCAGGCCTGGTCGGATTTGATCGGTATTCTGGAGCGTCAGCTGGACGTGGTGCAGACCGAGCGCGAGCGCGTGGAAGTCTTGCTCCGTCTTGCGGGCATTCAGGAAGAGCACTTCCTCAAGTTCGACATCGCCGCGACGCGCCTCGAACAGGCGCTCGAGATCTCGCCCGGTGAGGAGCGGGCGTACATTGCGCTCGAGCGTTGCTACCGACGTCTCAAGCAATGGCTGGACCTGATTAGCACCTATGAACGCCACATCAGTGAAGCAGCGAGCAGCGGCACCAAGGTGGAGTTGTATGGCCTGATTGCAGCGGTGTACGCCGAAGAAGTCGGCGAGGCCGACCGCGCCATCGACGCCTACCGCAACATCGTCGACATCGATGACACGAACGTGCCCGCGCTGGAAGCGCTGAGCAAACTCTACGAAAAACAGGGCGACGCCGCGCAGGCAATCGAGGCCATGACCCGCGTTGCGGATCTGACCTCGGACGGCAATCAGCGCGTAGAGATGTACTATCGTATCGGTAAGGCGCTCGAAGACAAGCTGGGCGACCGCCGCCAAGCGCAGGAGCGCTTCGAAATGTCGCTCGACCTCGATCCGGCGCATTTGCCGACCTTGGCCGCGCTGCGTACGATCGCGATCGACGAGTCCGACTGGGATCGTGCGGCGCGCTACCTCGAGCAAGAGCAGCTCAACACGCCAACTCCGCGCGCGCGCGCCAAGCTATTGGTCGAGCTCGGGAAACTTCGCGACGACATGCTCAGCGAGCACGAGCTCGCGGTGCAGGCGTACGAGCTGGCGATGCAATGCGACGCGGATTGCGAAGAAGCGGCGCTGCCGCTGGTCCAGGAATACGTCCGCGTGGGGCGCTTCCAGGACGCAGAGCCGCTGGCGGAGATGTTGGTCCGGAAGAGCAAGAACAAGGAAAAGAGCGAGCAGCACACGCTGTTCAAGCTGCTCGGTAAGGTCCACGCCTCGCTCGGTAACAACGACAAGGCGCTCAAGGCTTATACCAACGCCAATCAGCTCGATCTCACCGATCAAGAAACGATTCGCGGGATCGCGGACGTGGCCTTCCAGCTGAAGGACTGGCCGAGCGCGCTGACCAACTATCAGAAGGTGCTCACGGCCCTGGCCGAAGACGACACCGAAGAGCGTACGGACGTCTACTACCGGCTCGGCTGCATCAAGCGCGAGCAGGGTCAAGCCAAGCAGGCGATCAACAACTTCGAGAAGGCACTCGGGCTGAACGGCGAGCATCGCCCGACGCTCGAAGCTTTGGTCGACACTTACGCCCAGGGCAATGACTGGAAGCAGGTTGCTGCCTACAAGCGGCAGATCTTGGACAGCGTTTACGACGGTGAAGAGCGCTTCAAGATCCTCAACGATATCGGTGACATCTGGGGCGATCGCGAAAAGAATCCGCAAAAGGCCATCGATGCCTTGGAGGAAGCTCGCGATCTGAAGCCGCAGGACCACGTGCTCTTGCACAAGCTCTTGCAGCTGTACCAGTCCGCGGCTGACTGGCAAAAGATGGTCGACACCCTCCAGTCGATCGCCGAGCACGAAGAGAAGCGCGAGATCAAAGCGCGTTACATTTTCACGCAAGCGCAGATCTACCGCGACAAGATCGAGGATTTGGACCGCGCGGTCGAACTCTTCAATGAATCACTGGATCTGAACCCGAGTTACCTCGAGGCCTTCGAGCGCATCAACAAGGTGCTCACCCAGCAGAAGAACTGGAAGCAGCTGGAGCGCGCTTACCGCAAGATGCTGCATCGCATCGCTGGCAAGGGAAACGCAGACCTCGAACATACGCTGTGGCATCAGCTCGGCTTGATTTATCGCGACCGCCTGCAGCAGACGGACTCGGCCATCGAGGCCTTCAAGATGGCAGCCACCAACAAGCCGGATGCGGTCGTGGTGCGCCAAATTTTGGCGGAGCTGTACGAGGTCGGCGAACGTTGGGACGAGGCGATCGCCGAGCAGCGCGTGATCCTCGAGGCCGAGCCGCTCAAGATCGACGCCTACCGTGCGCTCTACCGCTTGTATCTACAGAAGCAATCGTACGACGAGGCTTGGTGCTTGGCGGCGGCGATCGCGTTCATGAAGAAGGCCGACGAAGAGGAGCAGCGCTTCTACGAGGACTATCGGCCGCAGGGCATGCTGGCCGTAAAGGGCCGGCTTACCGACGATTTGTGGGCGAAGCACGTCTTCCACGCCGACGAGAATCTATACATCTCGAAGATCTTCATGATGATCGCGCCGGCGGCGCTAGCCGCGAAGGTGGCACAGCTGCAGGCCACCCATAAGTTGCCGGTCCTGCCCAAGCAGTTCCGACAAGATCCGGCGACTTCGACGGTGACCTTCGCCAAGACGTTCGGCTGGGCGGCGCAGGTGCTCGGCGTGCAAGCGCCAGACTTGTACGTGCGCAACGACGTCGCCGGGGCGATCGTCGCGGTGCCGGCGAATCCCCCGGCGTCGGTTGCCGGTCAAACTGTGCTCACCGGCTTCCAACCGCAAGAGTTGACCTTCATGTGCGGCAAGCATCTGTCGCACTACCGACCCGAGCACTACATCCGCACGCTGTTCCCGACTCAGTCGGAGCTCACCATCATGCTGTTTGCTGGCGTGATGCTGGCTGCGCCGAACACGCCCATGCCGCAAGACATGGCCGCGCAGATTCGGGCTACGGCGCAAGAGTTGGCAAAGTACATGCAGCCGGTTCAGCTCGAGCACCTGCGCTTGGTGGTGAAGCGCTTCATCGAGGAAGGCGCCAAGGCCAACATCAAGCGTTGGAATCAGGCGGTGGAGCTGACGGCCTGCCGCGCCGGCATGATCGTCTGCGGTGATCTCGAAATCTCGAAGAAGCTGATCGGCGCAGAGGCCCAGGCGCCTGGCGACTTGTCGGCTGCCGACAAGATGAAGGAAGTCTTGCTGTACTTCGTCAGCGAAGATTACTCCACCGTGCGGCGCGCCTTGGGCGTCGCGATCGCGGTCTGAGCTCGGCCTGAACGGTGACTTCAGGGCGCTCGCTGAGGGCGCCCCGAAGTCGGCAAAGGCCGGCTATTTGCCGGGCAGATCCAGGACTAAACGCAAGCCCGTGCTCAGGCCGGTGTGCCCACCGTCATGGCCGTAGGTGCCCCAGTCGAAACTGACGTATGGCCCGAAGCCAAAGTTGGAAGTCGGGTACCAATCACCACCCAGGCTGATCTTGAGTATGTCGACGCCGAGGTAATTGTTGCTACCTAGGCGCGAGTCCACATTCGTCGAACGAACACCGAGCGCGAATGAGCCCCAGGGATCGAAGCGCGTGCCTTGCACGATGTGGTAGCGAATGAAGGGGCCGCCGGCGAGGCTCTTGCCGCCCGAGCACACCGACAGCGGGCAGCCAGAGGGCGTCGAGTGATTGTCGAACTCGCCCCACACGCCGATCACCGTGTTGCGGCTGAGCCCGTAACCGAGATCTAGTTTCAATGCCAGGGCGGTGCCCAGGTAGTCGTTCAACTTTTTGTCGGTGTCGAGGCTGCCGAACTGCCAGAGCGCTCCGGCCGACGCACCGAGCACGAAGTGCCCGCCGAGGGTGTCGTGCGCGCTCGGGATTGGCTCCAAGGCAGGCTGATCGGTTTCCGCGGGGACCACGACTGGGCCCGACTCGGCCGCGCCGGTGGCGGGCGCCGGTGTGCCGGCAGTGGCTGGGGCGGCGCTAGCCGGCGTGGGCGTACTCGGGTCCGGCGCGCCGCTAGGCTGAGGGGAGGCGCTCGCGGGAGTTTCGGCGCTGGCGAACTGGGCCAAAAAAACCAGGCCCAGGGTGACGCGGAGCGCGACGGGGGTTCGCATGGGCGCCTTGTTAGCATCGGCGGCCAGCTCACGAAACCCCCGCGTCGAGCTTTGACGCAACCCGCGCTGGGCCTCGACCGAAGGGAACCAGGTGATGCCCAATGAGCCACCGAACGTCGATCCACCCTCTCAAACCCTGGAATGTCCGCGGGCGCGCCTGCCCGGCCCTTGGCGGGTCGAGCTCGGCGTTGAAGACGAGCCCCTGAGCGTCACGCTGCGCCAAGGGGACGAGCTCACGCTCGGTAGCGGCCGCGCGGCGCTGATGCGGGTCCACGACCCCGCGGTCAGCAGCCTGCATTGTCGACTGCGCGTCTTGGATTCGGGGATCTTGGTCGAGGATTTGGCCTCGAAGAATGGACTGTACGTGGGCGGCGCGCGCGTATCCTCGGCGGTGCTCTCCGAGTCGGGTGCGGCGTTCGTGGTCGGGCGCTCAGCGGTGTCCGTGCGCACGGTCGAACACGACGAGCAGCTCGCTCCGAGCGATCCGCTGCCGGGCGTGATTGGCACCTCGGCGCCGATGCTGCGCGTGGCGCGCCTGGTGCGTCGTCACGCGAAATCGCGCGTGCCTTTCCTGCTGCAAGGAGAGTCGGGTACGGGTAAAGACATGGTAGCACGCGCCATTCACGAACTCGGGCGGCGCGATGGGCCGTACGTGCCGCTCAACATGGCAGCGCTTCCAGAATCGCTCGCTGATGCAGAGCTATTCGGCCATCGGCGCGGCGCTTTTACTGGCGCCGTGACCAGTCGCGTGGGGGCCTTCGAACAGGCCCACGAAGGAACGCTTTTTCTAGACGAAATCGCGGAGTTGCCGCTGTCGATTCAGGTCAAGCTGTTGCGCGTCGTGGAGGACGGCATGGTGCGTGCGGTAGGCGCGGCTCAGGCGCTTCGGGTGATGGTGCGCGTGGTTTCCGCGAGCTGGGCGGAGCTCGATCAGCGCGTACTCGAGGGGCGCTTTCGAGCGGATTTGTATCATCGTTTGGCGACCGTCGTGGTCGAACTTCCGCCGCTCCGCGAGCGCCGCAGCGACATCGCGCAGCTGAGCCATTCTTTGCTGCGCCGCATGCGCGCGGACGTGGGTGAGCGGGTGTTGTCCAGCGCGGCACTGTCGCGCTTGGTGGCACAGAGCTGGCCCGGCAACGTGCGTGAGCTGGGCGCGGTGCTGTATCGCGCGGCGGCCAGCGCCGAGCACGAGATCGCGGCGCGCCACGTCGATGAAGCGAGCCGCCAAGCGCCGCACGCACGTCGTCCGGTCCAAGATGCGCGCGCGCTGCTCGACCTGTGCGCGGGCAATGTCAGTCGAGCCGCGCGCTCCGCCGGTGTGCCACGCAGTACCTTCCGTGCCTGGCTGGCCAAAGCGCCGGAGCCGCGCCGTCTCGAGTCGTCTGAGGCCGAGCCCGAAAACCGCCGCTAAAAGCGGCCCGCGATGGTCAATCCGGTCTGCCCGGGGCCGACACTCGGCACGATCGCAAGCCGCGGTTGAACGCCTCGAGCATCGGCGGCCGCGCCTTCGTGCGCGTTCGGATCGACGAAATAGTAGATCACGGTCCCGACCGCAGCCACACCAGAGGTGACGAAGCCGACCGTGGACCAGGTCTTCAACCGGTCCCCGCTGCTCACGTAGTCTTGGTACTTCGAGCACGCGGCGCTGTATTGGCTCGCGCGAGCCCGTACCACCGCCGGCGGGTGCGACACGTTCATCAGCCAGGCGCTCGGGTCGACACACAGCTCTCGTGTGTCTGGATTCTTCATCATGCTATCGATGGCCGCGGCCGCAGTGATCTGATCGGCCACCGAGCCCGCGTTGTCGTAGCTCTTCTTGGAAGCGACCGCGAAACCAATGCCGCCGCCCAAACCGACGCCCGTGAGTCCCACCCCCACGATGCCAACCGGCGAACTGAAGAGCCATTTGAAGAATGGTTTTCGCCCGGCGCTCGGCTCGGGGTGATCCGCTTCGGGCGCAGGTCGATCTTCGGCAGCCGGCGCGCTCGCGCTTGCGCTGGCGCTCGCTATAGGCGCTGCGGGCGGCAGCGTCTTCGCCGAAAAACTCAGGTCTGCCATGAACTGCCTGCCGGCGCTGGTGTTGACTTGTTGGGCTCGGGTCTTGCCGGCCTTGCGGGCCTCGACGCTGTGCGCGCCTGGGGTTACGTACAGCGGCCCGGGCAACGGAGAAATCCCTTCCAGCGAACCGTCGACATAGATCTCCGCGCCGCCCTCGTCGACGTTCACGTCGAGCAGGGAGACCGCCGATTTGGTCGCGTTCAGCCCGGCTTCGGCGGCTTGGCGTTCGGCGTCACTGGCGCTGGTGGATTCACGCAGGTAGGCAGAGAAATGTTTGGCGGCATCTACTTCATGACCGCAACGCAATTCGCTTTGCGCGAGATTCAGCAACACTGCCGGGTGCTTCTTCAGCGCGTATGCTTGCAGGAACGCGACGCGCGCTTTGTCGTACTGCTTCTGATCGAAGAACGTGACGCCCTCTTTGAAGCGCTCGCGGGCCATCGCCACCGTCGTATCCTCGTCGCTGGGGCGTGCTGCGGGCGCGGCGAACGACGGTGCCACGCACATCATCGCGCTCGAGAGCGAACAGCACAGCAGCGCGCGGGCCCGGAATTTTCTCATCGTCGCTCGGAGAATAGGTGGCATGTTTTGCAGGCGAAACGACAATCCACATCCTCAGAAGGGCGCGTCGCGAACGATAATACCCTTGCTCACGGGCTTCACTGGGCTGGGGCTTGGCTCGGGGGCGGGGGCGGGGGCTCGAGTCACCGGCCGCGCGGCTGCTGCTGCCGAATTGGCTTTGGCTTTCGCTTTCGCCTTTGCGGGCGGAGGCTCACTTGCGCGTCCCACGGCAGCGGGAGCGGCAGCGGCCGCAGAAGACTGGGCTGACTTGGGGATCGGTTCAGCGGTCTCGGCCGGGGCCAAAGTAGGTGCTGCGGCGACGGCGGTGGCTGCGGGCACCACATCGGTGCGTCGGGCGGTTGCCTCCGCAGGCAACGCTTGACTGCCGATGCTGAGCGTCCGAATCCCAAGCGTGCCTGCCACCACCAGCAACGCTCCGCCTAAGCCCAAGCCGATGATTTTGCGGTTTGCTTTTTTCGGCGCGTACGGATTGAAATCGTCATGAGGCGCAGGGGGCGGCAGCGGCGCGACGGACGCATTCGGTGCAGAACGTACGCGGGACGGAATCGTCTGCGAAAACTCGCGCTTCTTCGGTGGCGGCTGGTGCTCGGGCGACGATTGCGCCTCGGGCGCGATCACGACGGCTGGGGTACTTGGTGGGTCCTTTGGGATGTACGCAATCGCGTAACCTGGGACCTCGGGCGACGATTGAATCGGTTCCGAGGCTGCCGGTTTTTCGATCGGGGATGGCGCTGCGGCGACCGCGAGCAAAGGCTGCGTGTGAGCAACCGGTGTCGTCGGGGCGGGAACCGGTGTCGTCGGGGCGGCAACCGGTGTCGTCAGGGCGGCAACCGGTGTCGTCAGGGCGGCAACCGGTGTCGTCAGGGCGGCAACCGGTGTCGTCGGGGCGGGTATCGCCGCCGGCGGCGGAGCGGACGCGGGCTTTTCGATGTTAATCGGCGCGATGCCGAGCAGAGTCTGCTTGCCGACCGGTTGACGGACGGGCTCGACCGCGGGCATCGGGGCGGTTAGCGAACCGGTTTCGGCGGTAGCCGTGGCAACCGGTTCAGGCGCAGCCGGAACGTCAGCATCTTCCCAGAATGGGGTGAAGCTATCCGCGAGTCGATCGGCGTCTTCGGCACTCAGCGGAGCTGACGACGGGCGACCTTTATCAGGTGGATCGGGCATCAATTGCGAATCAGAGGCTAGCATTGTGACTCGTGGCGGCGCAACGCGGGGAAGCCGCTGGTTTGGCCGATTCGCCAAGGGCACGCTAAGAGCAGGCGCAGGCGGCATGCGATTCCCAAGCTTCCCGCGCGTCCAGCGCTCGCTGACAGTGCTCGTTGCGCTGCTGTGCGCGGCGAGTTGTCGTGCGGCTGGCCCGCGCGTCGAACAATCCAGCCCTGCCGCGAGTGCCCCAACGGGGGCTTCTACGACCATTCCCCAGCGCGCCGAGGCCGTGGCCCGCGCCGATTCCTGGGCCGTGCTCGGCAGCAAGCAGGGCGGACTCGCCGGCAGCAAGCTCTTGCTCGAAGCGGCTCAGCTTCGCGAACGAATTTTCCGCGTAGACCATCGCGACGCAGACGCGCTCGAGGCAATCGAATTGTATCGTCTGGCGGCTCGCAGCGAGCCGTCCGTGCGCTGCTCAGCCGCGATTTCAGCCGCGCTCCTGGAAGGCGAGCTGAAGGGGGACCCTGGGCTCAGCTTTCAAGGGGTGTATCGGGCCGGACTCGTGCCCGGCGCGGATGAGGCCTGCAAGCAGCGCACGGAACTGATTTCGAGCACCCTGAACGCGTACCGCCCGCTGCCCGCCGTGCTCGCGCAGATCGCGCGCGAGGGCAACGCCCCCGTTCCGCTGCCCGCGCTCTCGGCGGAGCCGCAGCCGAATGACGGGGTGATCGTGCCGACCCTGGGCGCGCAACGTGGCCCCGCCCGCGTGACCAAAATCGAGCGTTACGCGGCGGCAGACGCGGCGCGCGTCGTGGTCTACGTGACGCGGCCCGCGACCTACAAGGTCGGCTTTTTGGATGAAAGCAGTAAGAGCCCACGGCTGTTCGTCGATATCGACGGTGCGACGTATCAGGGCGCCAAGGTCTTCGACGTGGGTGGCCTGGTGACGCGCGTGCGGATCGGGGCCGAGGCCACGCGCACGCGGGTCGTCTTGGATCTGAATGCGGTCGCGTATCGGCACGTATTTTACATGCCTGAGCCGTTTCGGCTGGTAATCGATGTGTCCAAGGATCCGCCTCAGCACAACCAGGAAGTGACGCGCGGCCCGCGCCAAGTGAGGCGCGTGGTGCTGGATCCGGGTCACGGCGGGCACGATCCTGGTGCGAGCGGCCCGAGTGGTTTGCGCGAGAAGGACGTGACGCTCGACATCGCGCATCGCGCCGCGCCGTTGATCGCGCGTGAACTCGGCATCTCGACATTACTCACGCGCGATAGCGACGACTTCGTCGCACTCGACGAACGAACCGCACGTGCCAACGCGTTTCAAGCCGATCTGTTCGTGTCGATCCATTGCAACGCCAGTGAAGATGGCGCCGGGCGGGGCGTGATGACATTCGTGCTGGACGATTCGCGCGATGCCGCTTCGACGCGCCTGGCGGCGCGAGAGAACGATGCTTCAGCCGAAGCGGCGGCGGAGCTGGCAGGAGCGCTGAGCCGCGGCGAGGGTAACTTGAGCGCCGGGCGCTCCAATCATTTTGCCGAGCTGCTGCAACGTTCAGCGGTCGCTTCGCTATCACCGAGCTATGGCGACATTCCCAATTCAGGCATCAAGCGGGCGGGCTTCTACGTGTTGGCCGGCGCGCGCATGCCCGCGGTGCTGTTCGAGACCTCGTTCATCTCCAATCCGGTCGGCGAGACCCGCTTCAACACGGGCGACTTTCGACAGAAAATCGCTGACGCCATCGTGAACGCCGTACGCGCCTATCGGGACGGCCTTTGAGCTAGCGTAGGCGAGATAGCCAGATAAGTGGGTGCCCTCCCCACCAAGGGCCGACTTAATGCCCCATAAAGCCGCCGGGTGGATTATCGGTGCCGGCTATTGACTGAGGGGAGATGGGTCCCTATCTTAACCGGCCCCCAGAATTGGGGGCCATTTTCCCGTAGTCAGACAGCCAGTCGAGTGCGCTACCGATGACCAAAGTCCAGCTAAAAAAATTCCGGGACATGCTCGAGGCGAGGCGCCAAGAAATCATCAAGCGCGCCCAGCAGACGCTTGATGAGGACATGGCCCTCGACGCCAACGATTTACCGGACGAGATGGATCTCGCATCGAGCGAGTATCTGCAATCGTTCCAGTTTCGCCTGCGCGGTCGCGAAAAGGCGTTCTTGGACAAGATCGGTAAAGCGATCGACAAGATCGACAAGGGGACCTTCGGCGTGTGTGATGACTGCGGCGAAAAAATTTCCGTGAAGCGCCTCGAGGCGCGTCCGGAGACCACGCTCTGTATCCGCTGCAAAGAGGATCAAGAGCGCGTCGAAAAAGACTTCACCTGAAGTTGTTGGGGTAGGTGCCCCGAGCGGTGTGGCGTCGCAGAGCGGCGGCCGCGCGCTAGCAGCCGCGCCGGGTTCCTCATGAGCTGCGTCGCGGCTCGCTCGATCGCACCCTCTGCGCGCGTCCGGACCCCCAAGCGCAGGCCGTCGGCCTGCGCGGGGGTCCTTCGTCTTTTTTGGGGGCGAAATGCGTCGGCTGGGCAACGTGAGCTGGGTTTCGCAGCCAGTGTCCTGTTTGCACCGATCCAGCGCGCCAAGGCCGCCCTAGGTCTCGCGACGCCCAGTGCGGTGCTGCCCCGCGCCCGCGATCGCCCCCAACCCATTGAAACGCGAGCGGCGGCGCCGCTTCAGCGCGTTTTAGCGGCTTTTTTGACCGATCGCTTGGGGGCAGCGGCCTTGACGAGCGGCTTGCCCACGTCGGCCAGGGCTTGCTTCAAGTACAAGCCGGTGTGGCTTCCGGGCGTATTTGCCACCTCTTCTGGCGTGCCGGCGACGACGATGTCGCCGCCCTTGTTGCCGCCTTCGGGGCCCATGTCGATCACCCAGTCCGCGCAGGCTATCAGCTCGATGTTGTGCTCGATCAGCAGCACCGAGTTGCCTGCATCGCGCAGGCCGAACAAGGCGTGCGTGAGCAGTTCGATGTCTGAAAAGTGTAAGCCGGTCGTGGGTTCGTCCAGCACGTACAGCGTGCGGCCGGTGGCTTTGCGCGACAGTTCGCTGGCGAGTTTGACGCGTTGGGCTTCACCGCCAGAAAGCGTTGTCGCGGGTTGGCCGAGCTGGATGTAACCGAGGCCGACTTGGCGAAGCGCGGTGAGCTTCTGGCGAATGCGCGGGATCGATTCGAACAACTCGTCGGCTTCGTCGACGGTCAGATCGAGCGCATCCGCGATCGAAAGGCCGCGGTACTTCACTTCCAGCGTCTCGCGATTGTAGCGGCGCCCCGCGCACGAGTCGCACGTGACGTAGACGTCGGGCAAAAAATGCATCTCGACGCGCAACACGCCGTCGCCTTGGCACGCTTCGCAGCGACCGCCCTTGACGTTGAAAGAAAAGCGGCCCGGCTTGTAGCCGCGTGCCCGGGCGTCGGGCAGGCCGGCGTAGAGCTCGCGCAAATGCGTGAAAATGCCAGTGTAGGTCGCGGGGTTCGAGCGCGGAGTGCGGCCGATCGGCGCTTGGTCGATACTGATCACCTTATCGATGTGCTCGAGGCCCTCGATGCGTTCGCAGGGCCCGACCCAGCCGGTCGCGCCGTACAGCTCGGCGCGCGCCGCGCTGAGCAAGGTGTCGACGATCAGGCTGCTTTTGCCCGAGCCGCTGACGCCGGTAACCGCGCTGATCAAGCCGAGCGGGATCTCGACGGTGATATTTTTCAGATTGTGAGCTTTGGCGCCCACGATGCGCAGCGAAAGCCCGCTCGGTGCCTGGCGTCGCGCCGGGATCGGCAAGTGCTTTTCGCCCGAGAGATACGGCCCGGTGATCGAGCTCGGATCTTTCATAATCTCGTCGGGCGTGCCCTGCGCGACGATCTGCCCACCCAATGCGCCGGCACCCGGGCCCATGTCGACCACGTGGTCCGCGCTCAAGATAGCGTCCCGGTCGTGTTCCACGACCAGCACGCTATTGCCCTTATCGACCAAGCGGCGCAGGGCCTGAAGTAGCCGCGCATTGTCGCGTGCGTGGAGGCCGATGCTGGGTTCGTCCAAAACGTACAGCACTCCGACCAGGGACGCGCCAATCTGCGTGGCAAGCCGGATGCGTTGGCCTTCGCCGCCCGAGAGCGTGTGCGCAGTGCGTTCGAGCGACAAGTAGTCGAGCCCGACTTCGAGCAAGAAGCCGAGCCGCTCGGTGACCGCTTTGATCAAGGGCAGGGCGATCGCCGATTCGCGCGGAGCGAGCGCGCTCTCACCGGCAAAGGCCGACAAAAATTCACGCAGGCCGCGCAGCGGCATGGCGGATAGCTCGGCGATCGTGCGTCCGCCGAGTTTGACGGCTAACGCCTCTGGGCGCAGGCGCACGCCGCCGCACGCCACGCACGTCTGAGTGACGATGAAACGCCCCAGATCGTCCGGCCCGATACCGCCATCGTCCGATTCATGATCTTCACCTTCGGCGAAGGCGCCGGTGTCGAGCATGCGCTGCAGGCGCGGCACGATGCCCTCGTAACTCGGCACGGCATTCTTGCGCTTCCCGCCGCTGCCGGCGCTGCCGTAGAGCAAGGCCTGACGCTGCGCTTCGGGCAACTCCGACCAGGGCAGGTCTGGGTTCAGCGAAAGCGCTTCGACGACGCGCGAAACTTCCGTGGCCGTCGCGACCGACCCGCGTCGCCCGAACGCGGCGATCGCGCCTTCGCGCAGTGAGCGGCTTTCGTCGGGCACGATCCGCCCGACGTCGATCGCCGAGCGCACGCCGAGCCCATCGCAACTGGGGCATGCGCCGTGTGGAGAATTGAAGGAAAACAGGCGCGGTTCGAGCGGCGGCAGGGTGATGCCGAACTCCCAGCTGACCAAGCGCTCGCTCATTACTACGGGTTCACTGCCGTCGACCGCGTCGATCAGCAATGTGCCGTCACCCAGTTTCAAGGCAAGTTCGACGGAGTCGGTGACGCGGCCCTTGGCGCCGTCGCGCACCGCGATGCGGTCGACCACGACGTCGAGATCGTGGGTCTTCTGTCGATCGAGCTCGCGGTCATCGCCCAGATCGACCTGTTCGCCGTCGATCCGCGCGCGCACGAAGCCCTCGCGCCGCAAGCGCTCGAGCTCCGCACTGAGATCGCCTTTTTGCTTGCGTACGATCGGTGCGAGCAGGGCCAGTCGCGCACCTTCACCGCGGGACAAGATTGAGTCGACGATCTCCTGCACCGTGTACGCGCGCAGCACTTTGCCGGACTTCGGGCAATGGGGAACGCCGATGCGCGCGTACAGCAGGCGTAGGTAGTCCGCTATTTCGGTGACCGTGCCCACGGTGGAGCGCGGGCTCTTGCCCAGGCCCTTCTGTTCGATGGCGATTGCCGGGCTCAGACCCTCGATGCTTTCGACGCGCGGTTTGGGCAGCTGGTCGAGGAACTGCCGGGCGTAGGCCGAGAGCGATTCGACGTAGCGGCGCTGTCCCTCGGCGTAGATCGTATCGAATGCGAGGGAAGATTTTCCCGAGCCACTCGGCCCGGTAATCACTACCAACTGGTTGCGTGGCAGCTCGCAGCTGACGTTCTTCAGGTTGTGCTGCGTGGCACCGCGGACGACCAGGGACTCCATTGATTTCTGCAGGGGAGGTACGGCAACGGCCGCCCGCGGGGCGCGAGCGGGCGGGAGCCTGTAGGTGTAACATATTCGTCGCCGGCCGCGGTTTCGGGCCCGGGATCGCGGGCCGGGGGCGGGGCTCCCGGCGGGACGGGGGCGGGACGGGGGCGGGAGGGCGCGGCCCGGCGCAGG
>Ga0302322_100000673_pt1 | contig 26666 bp, 21 predicted proteins | sample Fen_T0_2_FD_203757 | JGI IMG/M metagenome (GOLD analysis project Ga0302322, IMG submission 203757) | Peat permafrost microbial communities from Stordalen Mire near Abisko, Sweden - Fen_T0_2 | ecosystem: Environmental > Terrestrial > Soil > Wetlands > Permafrost | place: Sweden: Abisko...
GCGTCCAGCCGCAACTCGCGCCGGGGCCATTCCGCGTCGGTTGCCCACGACTCCACATTCACCACCACTTCGCAATCGTCCTCCGGAACCTTACCCGCGAAGTCCAATCGGCCGTACACGTATTGTTCGTCGATTCCGGCATAGACGGCATCCAGCAGAAACTGCTTGCCGTGCATGGCTCCGGAGCGCCGGTCGGCAGTGTAGCGCGCGGCGCCCATCCACTCGAAATAACGCACCATGTCGCCCGCGATCCGGGGATGAATATAGGCGCTCTGCGGCGTAAAAGAAGGCCGGACAAGCCCTCCCGCGATGGGCTGCGCCAGATAGTCCGGAGGCGTGCCTCCCAAAGCCTGGTAAACGTTGGATAGGTGCTTGCGGTAGAGTTCGTCGAAGTCGCGATCGTTGGCCGAGTGATGCTCCGGTCCGTACCACCAGTTCCAGTCACTGCCCTCGGCGATCAGAAGCTCTTCGAAGGCAAGCTTGCGCTGCTCTTCCTTGGCGCCGGCCGCAGACTGGCTGTAGAAATTGCGCGCCTGGTAAAGATAGTCCCATGCCCGGTTATCTTCCGGAGCGCCGATCCAGACGTTGAAGTTGGCACTGATCCACGATCCGGGCACGAGCGAGTTTAGGGGAGCCGGGTCGTGGTGCCGTTTAATCCCCTCGCTGACGGTTACCGCTTCAATTCCAGGGTTATCCTGCAGGGCCTGGTAGAAACAGCGCAGGAACTCGCGTCCGGAGTGCTGGTAATACTCCCAGGCATTCTCGCCATCCAGAATAATGGACACCAGCGCATCTTTCCCTTTGGAAAGTATAGGTTGTGCCGATTCCTTAAGTTTATGCATGAGGTTGCCGGCAGCCTCCCTCGGCGGCATCCCGGAGTACACAAAGCCGATCAGGTCGGAGAGCGTGTGATCGCGGAAGATGAGATTCATCCGCGTCTCGCCCTTCTCATACTGGTACGGCGTATACAGACGCTGGGCCTGTTCGACACCGAGCTGGCCCGACCCGTCACGCGAAAAGAACTCGCCCAGGCTGCGGCCGAGCACACCTTCATCGGTCGCCATCCACTGCACTCCGAGGCCGTGCCCGATCGCCAGCACCTCGTCGGAGACACTGCCCTCCGATGGCCAGACCCCGCGCGGACGCACGCCAAACACTTGCTCGTGGAGATCCATGCCGCGAACCAATTGTTCGCGCGCATCTTCTGGATGGCGGTAGCGATTCTGCGGCAGCGGGAGGCCGGGCGATGAAACCGCTCCGCTGTTGGTATCGCACACCAGGGGAAGAATGGGATGGTAGAAGGGAGAAGTGGAAATTTCGATCAGGCCTTTTTTCGCGGCATCGGCGTGGGCGGGGAGGACCCGGGCCAGCAAATCGCGCTGGGTCCTGATCACGAAGCGCTGGTCATCGAGCGAGTAGTTCCGTCCCTTGCGAACCACCTCCGCAACATCCTTCTCCTCCAGAAAATACTCGTCGAACCAGGCAATTTGCGAGAGGACCTGGAGGTCGGTGAAGTCCTGCGGCTGGAAATGCTTCTCGGCCTTCTCGGGTAGGTCTCCATCGCTGCGGAACTTCTCCCACAACTCGCGATAGCGCGGATAGCGGCCGATCAGGTTCACCGGATTCGCCTGGAACAGGTACTGCAGCGCGAACCGCCGCTCGTCCTGGGTAAGGTCCCGGGCAGGCTTGGCCGCTATCTGGAGGAATGGGTCCTGGGCCGCGCCCGAAACGTAATCCTGGATTTGAGTGATCAAGGAGGGGACCAGGTTGAAGGTTTGGTGAACGAGCGGGAACTCGTCCAGCAATTTCACCATTCCGTAGTAATCTTTAAGCGCGTGCAGTCGAGTCCAGGGCAGACGATACTGGCCGCTAACCAGGTCCTTGTAGAACGGCTGGTGCTGGTGCCAGAGAACGGCTACACGCAGTTGGGCCATGAGTTTCGCTTCTACCTACTCCATCGGCAGTTTTCCAGTATGGCATAGGCGCTGGAGGTAATCTCCCTGCGGATTCGAATACACTAGAACACTGACTACGACTATGACCCGGAATCTCACTGCGCCAAACGTCCCCGCCGTCCGCAAGGACGTATCCCTGCTGACCCCCGAGGACCTCTACCTCTTTAATGAGGGCAGCCATTACCGCATTCACGAAAAAATGGGAGCGCACCTGGTGGAGTCGCAGGGCACCCCGGGTACTGTGTTCAGCGTTTGGGCTCCGAATGCGCGCAATGTTTTTGTAATCGGCAGCTTCAACGCCTGGGACCACAAGTCCCACCCGCTGCAGCCGAAGGGCAGTTCCGGAATCTGGGAAGGATTCATTCCCGGAGTTGGCAAGGGAAGCCTGTACAAGTTCCACATCGTCTCCAACAACCACGGACACCGGGTGGACAAGTGCGATCCCATCGGCATTTTGATGGAGAAGCCACCGCGAACCGCTTCCGTCGTGTGGGATCTGGAGTACACCTGGAGCGACGCAGAGTGGCTGCAGAAGCGGGGAGGCCGCAACTCACTCCACGCTCCCATGGCGGTGTACGAGGTCCACCTCGGCTCCTGGATGCGCGTGCCGGAAGAGCACAACCGCCCGCTCACCTACCGCGAAGTGGCGCCCCGGTTGGCAGAGTACGTCGCCAAGCTGGGCTTCACTCATGTTGAGTTTCTCCCGATTATGGAGCATCCGTTCTATGGCTCCTGGGGATATCAGACCACCGGCTACTTCGCCCCCACGGCGCGTTACGGCACTCCGCAGGACTTCATGTACCTGGTGGACTACCTGCACCAGCACAATATCGGAGTAATTCTGGATTGGGTTCCGTCGCACTTTCCGTCGGACGCCCATGGCCTCGCCTATTTCGACGGCACTCATCTGTTCGAGCACTCCGATTCACGGCAGGGCTTTCATCCCGACTGGAAAACGCACATCTTCAACTACGGACGGAGCGAGGTACGTAGCTTCCTGATGTCGAGCGCGATGTTCTGGCTGGACAAATACCACGCCGACGGCCTGCGCGTGGACGCGGTCGCTTCCATGCTCTATCTGGATTATTCCCGCCAGCCCGGGGAGTGGATTCCGAACAAGTACGGCGGGCGCGAGAACCTGGAAGCCATCGACTTCCTGCGACGGTTCAACGAAGAGGCCTACAAAGAGCATCCGGACATTCAGACCGCCGCGGAAGAGTCGACTTCCTATCCCATGGTCTCCCGGCCCACCCATCTCGGCGGCCTGGGCTTCGGCCTGAAGTGGGACATGGGGTGGATGCATGACACGCTCGACTACTTCCACAACGATCCGATTTTCCGCCAGTACCACCACAGCCAGCTAACTTTCCGCATGCTGTATTCGTTTCATGAGAACTTTGTCCTGCCGATCAGTCATGACGAAGTGGTGCATGGCAAGGGCTCGCTGATCGACAAAATGCCCGGCGACGATTGGCAGAAGTTCGCCAACCTGCGCCTGCTCCTGGCCTACATGTACGCGCAACCAGGTAAGAAGTTGCTCTTCATGGGCTGTGAGTTCGGCCAGTATCGCGAGTGGTCGCACGATCGCAGTCTTGACTGGCACTTGCTGGAAGGCCCTCGGCATCGGGGCCTGCAAACCTGGATGGAGCAACTGAACCGCACTTATCGCAACGAGGGAGCATTACACTGGTTCGACAACGATCCGAAAGGCTTCGAGTGGGTGGACTGCAACGACGGCCCAGCGAGTGTGATTTCACTCCTGCGCAAGGGGAACTCGGAGGAAGACACCATCCTGATCGCGTGCAACTTCACTCCCGTGCCGCGGGTCGGCTACATGGTCGGCGTGCCGTTTGGTGGTTATTGGAAAGAAATCCTCAATAGCGACGCGCGTGAGTACGGCGGCAGCGGCAGCGGGAATATGGGCGGCGCGGAAGCCATGCCACACGGCACCCACGGACGGCCCTTCTCGTTGCGGCTCACCTTGCCGCCGCTGGGGGCGCTGTTCTTGAAAAGAAGCGCCTAGCTCTTGGCTACTAGCTCCTGGCTAGCAACCAGCGGTTACGAATTCTGATGCCTCTTCCTTCAAACGCACTTTCCAGTTAGGTTCTTGAGAAGATACGAATGCTCTCCAAGCCTCGGGCGGAGGGCGTTGACGCCGGCTTCAATTTAGAATTTGGACGTCACAAAAGCGCCGCGCCTCTGGAGATAAGGGATGCCCGATCTATGGCGAATACTGCTCCCCTGCTGTTCATCTTTCCCTCCTCGTCAGCACAAGAAACACACAGCCACAGCGCGCCTGAGAAACTGGGAAAAGTATCATTTCCGATTTCTTGCACACCGGCCGTTCAGGACCAGTTCAACTGGGGTGTAGCTCTGCTTCACTCCTTCGCTTACACCGCCGCCGAAAATGCATTTCAGGGCGTGGCCGAACTGGATCCGCCGTGCGCGATGGCACATTGGGGGATGGCCATGGCGTACTTTCACCAGCTTTGGGAGCCGCCCATCGTGCCCGCGACAATGTCGATAGCGCAAAAGGAAATCCAGCGGGCACGGCAACTCGGGACGGGCTCCGCACGCGAGCGCCAGTTCATCCAAGCGCTGGGCTTCATCTATCAGGACGCTGCCACCATTCCGTACCGCGCGCGAGCATTAAACTACGAGCACGCGATGAGCAATCTCGCTTCTGAAAACAGGAAAGATGTCGAAGCCCAGGTGTTTTACGCGCTCGCACTCCTGGCAAACGCATCTCCCGCCGACAAGACGCATGCGAAGCAGAAACAGGCGGCTGATCTGCTTGAGCCGCTTAATCGCACCGACCCGCAACACCCCGGAGTCCCGCACTACCTCATCCATGCTTACGACAATGCGGAACTCGCACCAAGAGGCCTCGCTGCGGCAAGAGCGTACTCCCGGATTGCACCCTCCGCGCCGCACGCGTTACACATGCCATCGCACATATTCACGCGACTCGGCTTATGGGAGGACTCCATCGCTTCCAACCTCGCAGCAAGGGAAGCGGCACACCAGCAGGGCGACACGGGTGAAGAGCTGCACGCCATGGATTACCTGGTATATGCCTATCTGCAGAGTGGACGCGACCAAGACGCGACTCAGGTCATTCAGCAACTTAAGAGCATGCCGAACCTGAACGCCGTCGATTTCAAGATAGCGTACGCCTCCACCGTGATGCCGGTTCGCTGCATGGTGGAGCGGGGCCAATGGGCCGACGCTGCGGGCATCGTTCCTCCCACAGGAGCCCCGCCTCATGTTGTCGCAATTGCGGTCTGGGCTCGGGGCCTGGGACTCGCTCGGAGTGGGCGAGCCGCCGCGGCGCGCGCGGAAATTGCCGGATTGCGGCAGATCGAAGAGCAGCTTCGCACGTCAGGCAACAACTATTGGGCCACCCAGGTGGGGATTCTGACCCGTGAAGTCATGGCGTGGTCTGCCCAGGCGGACAAGAAACCCGATGAAGCCGCGGCTTTGATGCGCGCGGCAGCCGATGAGGAGGACGCAATCGAAAAGCTTCCGGTGACACCGGGGCCGGTGGTTCCGGCCCGCGAACAGCTCGGCTCTTTGCTCCTGGAGCAGAATCACCCTGGTCCAGCGCTGAAAGAATTTGAGACAGCCCTTGCCAATGCCCCCGGGCGGCGCGGGGCAATGCAGGGCGCGGCGCAGCTGCCGGACTCTCTGGCCAGAAGTAGACTCCACTCTGGTGTCTGCAGGCGGCCATTCCTGCACTTGTCCGGCACGTGGCTTCGGTTGTCAGGCCCTCACTCAGGCGGGCTTTGCTGCCGCGCCTCGCGGCGTCAGAAGCGCCAGGACGGCCGCTACAACAAATAGCGCGAGGACGTCGCCCCACAGGTGTCCCATGTGCTCGGTGTTCGCCAAAGACTGTACGGCCATGATTCCGCCGTGCACAACGCTGGACCACACCGTGAACCAGATGAGGCTCAAGTGTGCGAGCGGGTTGCGGGACGCCAGCAACAGAAATACCCCCAGCGTCGCGTAGATGCCCAGAATCATCTGCAGATAATCCGAATGCCCCGTGTGCCACGACCAACCGGACGGCCAAACAACAGTGAGCGGATAGATCCCCACGGTGAAGATCAGTCCCACCAGCAGCAACGCGATGCGCAAGTATTTGGTGCGATCAACTCCGGCCATGTCTTTCTCCTTGAGGCTTGGGATGGAACTGCGGCTCTCGGTTTTCCGCCAGGGAGTAGCGAGGGCCCAGACAGCATAGCAAAGGAGTCCCATTCCTGGCTTCCGATTGAATGGTAGGACGCTCCAGGCCAAGCGGCGAAGGGCTGGTCCAGGCACTTCGCCCGCCCCGGGCAAACCGCGCCTGGAAACCAGTTCTATCGTTCTCCCGGGTCAGGGTTTCCACACCCCCACATGCTCCAGTAGCTCGTTAAGCTTCGCATCTTTGAGGATCTCGCCCACCGCGGCGTGGTCGATGTGCGGGGCAATGGGCTTGTCGCTTTGCGCGACAGCATAGGCCGTCACGGCTACGATCACCGTCCCTGCTTTGAAGTCGACGACATCCACTTTGTCGAACGTATCGCTCGCCTTGTGGTGAATTTCAAAATACTTAGAAAAGTCCACATACAGATCCAGCGCCGGAACTCCAACGAGCATGAAAGGGCCGTGGTCCGTATCGTAGGTGGTTTCCATCGAAAGATCTCCGCCGCCGATATCTTTCAGCAGGCCATCGCTCCAGGGCTGCATGGCTGCTTTCAGATCCTTACGGCCTTCGACTTTCCAGCCCTTGGGATGTCCCGCGCCATTGTCGCTGTTCAGCACGGCCACGCAGTTCTTCAACTCATCTTTGTGTGCAAGCGTGTAGGCGTAGGAGCCGAGCAGGCCCTCTTCTTCTCCGCCCCAGAGGGCAAAGCGCACACTCCGCCGCGGAGCTTTGCCCAACGACGACAGCGCGCGCGCAACCTCAAGTACGCTGACCGTGCCGGTGCCGTTATCCTGCGCGCCGGTGCCGAAGTCCCATGAATCGAGATGAGCGCCGATCAGAATCCATTCCTCCGGACGCTCGCTGCCGCGCATTTCCGCGAGCACGTTGTTGACCTGCGTCTCTCCGGAGGTCCTGTTCTCGATCGCGAACTGGATGGTGACCGGCCCCTGCTCCAGCAGTCTCTGAATCAGCTTGCCGTCTTCCATGCCCACTTCCGCCGCCGGCAGAGGAAGCATCCTGGCGCCCCACAGCATATCGTGCGCGTTCAAAACGTTGTTTTTCTCGCGGTCGGACATGATCACCCCCAGTACGCCCGCCTTTTGAAACACTCCCCACGCCAAATCAAGTTTCGGCAGGGCCTTCGCGAATCCCTCCGCAAAAATCCTGGTGGAGTCGAGGAATACAATCTTGCCGCGCAGTTGCTCGGTTTGCTTCAGTGCGTCACCGGATACGTCCGAGATCAGGACGACCGCGCCCTGCACTCCCCCAGCCGGTGTGGAAGGTGACCAGCCCAGCGACCCGACGCTCAAAGGCCGGGGAAGCGGAGTGAGCAGCGCGCCGCTGGCAGTTCCCCGCTGCCATCCCGCCGGGATGGTGAATGGCTCCAGCCGCACGTTCTGAATTCCATAGCTGCGGAACTTCGCAGCCGCCCACTCGGCCGCATGGTTGTAGGCAGGCGTGCCCGTGACCCGTCCGCCGAAGCCGTCGGAGAGTTCGCGCAATGTGGCCATCGAAGGCCCGGTGTAGACGGAAGCGGCGAGCCGGTCGGTCACCGGCTTCATATCCGCGGGCGGTTGTGCCCAGACGATTGCGGGAATCGAACAACACCACAACAGCACCAACGCGCGACGCACGGTCATTTCTCCTCCGGGGAACATGGCGTAGAGCAAATCATGAAGCGAATCCGGCATTGTCTATGAACCTGCCCTGCAAATGCAATCCTCTCCCGCCACGGTTCCCCATGCTAGACTCGCAGAGACTTGGCAGCTCGCGGATGCGCATCCTTACCCGATACATACTGGGCGAAGTTATCTCGCACGCTCTGATCGGCGCGGCGGTCTTTACTTTCGTTCTTTTCACCCGCGATCTCGGACGCATCCTCGAGTTAGTCGTTCGCAACAGTGCCCCGCTGCCCAGCGTTGCCCAGGTCTTCCTCTACAGTGTTCCCGTGGCCCTGACCTACACCATTCCCATGGGGGTGCTGGTCGGAATCCTGATTGGGCTGAGCCGCCTCGCCGCGGACAGCGAAATTACGGCCATGCGCGCCAGCGGCCTGGGCGTCTGGACGTTCCTGCGGGTGATCTCGATCTTCGTGGTCGTGGCGTGGATGCTCGCCCTGGTCAACAGCGTCTATCTGGCGCCTCGTTCCCTGGCAGCGCTCGGCGATCTGCAGGACCGGCTCAAGGGCTCGCAGGCCTCGTTCGAGATTCAGCCCCGCGTTTTCTATGAAGGCTTCCCCAAAGCCGTGCTCTACGTGCAGGACGTGAAAGCCGTGTCTGGCGCCGCGCTGTGGAAAGGTGTGTTCCTTGCGGACTTGAGCCAACCGTCTGCCCCCCGCATCACGCTGGCGCGCGAGGGCATCCTGGTCAGCCAGGGGCCCGACACACTGGACCTGCATCTGTCGAGCGGGTCCACCCACGAAACCAACTCCAAGAATGCGGACCAGTACCAGATCTCAACCTTCCAGACAACCGACATTCCCATCCGCGTGCCCGCTGCCCAGAATGGCCAGGAGCACGAACCGGCGTCCGTGGGTGAGATGAAAGTGTCGGACCTGCGTCACCTCGCGAATACGGCCACTCCGGCCATGCAACGGTGGGCGCTGATCGAATACCACCGCCGGTTCGCGCTGCCGACCGCCTGCATTGTGCTCGCTCTGGTCGGCATTCCGCTGGGACTTTCCGCCAAGCGCGGCGGCAAGTCCACTGGATTTGTCCTGACGATCCTGCTGGTATTTCTTTACTATTCGTTCTCCCTGATCGGAGTCTCACTGGCTCGGCAGGGGCGGGTATCGCCGGGGATTGGCGTCTGGATGGCGGACGTTGCGTTTCTGATGGGAGGCGCTTTTCTATTGTGGATGTCGGAGCGCCGGCCCATGGATCTCACCAGCTTGCGCACCTGGCTCAGGATGCCCAAGCTGGCTGTCCTGAAGGGCGGACCGTCGCTTCGCGCCCGGCGCGAGAGCACTGCGGAGCGCCTTTCCCGGCGCTGGCGTTTATTCAATATCCATTTTCCAACCATCCTCGACGACTACGTGTTGCGCGACTTCGCGCTCTACCTGGCGATGATCGCGGGCACTTTCGTGATGCTGCTGTTGCTGTTCACTCTGTTTGAGTTACTCAGCGACATCTGGCGCAATGGCGTGTCGACCATCACGGTCGTTGAGTATCTCCTCAATGTGACGCCCTATTTCCTCTACTTCCCCATCGCGCCTTTGAGCATGCTGCTGGCCACGCTCATAACGTTCGGACTGCTGCAGCGCTCCAACGAGATCACCGCCATCAAGGCCACCGGGATCAGCCTGTACCGGATCATCGTGCCCGTGCTGGTGGCGGCCGCGGTGGTGGCGGTCGCGCTTTTTCTCTCCGACCAGTTGTATCTTCCCTATACCAACAAGCGCCAGGACGCTCTCCGCAATCTGATCAAGGGCAAACCAGCGCAGACCTACCTGCGTCCCGACCGCAAGTGGATCTTCGGCCAGCATTCCGATATTTACTATTACCAGTTCTTCGATTCCGACCGCGACGTGTTTGGCGGAATCTCGGTCTTCGAGTTCGACCCGCACACCTTCCAGATCACCCGCCGGGTGACCGCGGAACGGGCGCACTGGTCGAACCAGTTGGGACGGTGGCTGTACGAGCAAGGCTGGGAACGCAGCTTGAACGGCGCGGCCATCGAGAGCTATCGCCAGTTCGATGTGGCGACCTTTCCGGAACTGGCCGAGCAGCCCGCCTACTTCAAGAAGGAAATCAAGCAATCCTCGGAGATGAGCTACGAGGAGTTGCGCGCCTACATTCATGACCTGGAGCAGAGCGGCTTCGACGTGGTGCGACTACGGGTGCAATTACAGAAGAAGATTGCCTATCCCCTGATCACGCTGGTGATGGCCGTTCTAGCCATCCCCTTTGCTCTGACCGCGGGCAAGCGCGGGGCGGTCGCGGGCATTGCCACGGCGATTGGGATCGGGGTGTTTTACTGGGTCATCTCGGGTCTGTTCGAAGCCATGGGCAACCTGAGCCAGTTGCCCCCGGCGGTTGCGGCCTGGTCTCCAGATCTGGTCTTCGCATTCATTGGAGGGTATCTCATCCTCCGGATACCGACCTGAGATCTGCCCCTACTTCGCTGCCAGTCCAGCGGGCTGCGCGGCACTGGTCACCGTAGCCGAAGTACTCAGGGCGCCATTGAGCGTGCTCACCTTAAATCCCGAGATATTGTCTGAACCGCTGTTGGAGACGTAAACAAACTCCCCGTTGGGGTGAATCGTCAGGGCCACGGGATTGGATCCGGTGGAAACCGTCGCCGGACTGAGCGCGGTCAGACCTCCCGTCGTCTGATTGATGCGGAAGCCGGAAACCGAGTTCGAATTCCGGTTCACGACATACAGGAAATTCTTGGTGGGGTCCACGGTTATCGCAACCGGGTCTTGCCCGACCGAGACCGGAGAGCCGACCAGGGTCATTCTTGCGATGTCGACATCCGGTTGGGTGCAGTTCGCATTCACCTCCGTGCATACCTGGAATATGTCCACGTTGTTGGTCGTAACGTTGGTGACATAGACGAAGAGGCCGGCAGCGCCACCCACGGGAGCGAGGTTGACCGCCAGAACCGCACCCGGATCGGATGAGGTGGATATGCGAGAGGCGGTGAATTCCGTCGCGATCCCCGAACCGTCCACGCTGTACTCGCTCAACGTATTGTCGTTCGTGCCTGCCAGATCCTGGTTGCTGGTCACGTAAAGCAAAAGTCCACTCGGGCCGGTTCCAGCTGCAACCGAGGTTGGAACCCGAGAAAGATCTTTCTTGCTCAGCAAAGTGACGGCGGTTGACCCGGGCTGGGTGCCAAATATGACGAGCTGCGGGGATACCACGAAACCATCATTCTGATTCCCCTGCGTGACGACGAAAAGAAAGTTGCCCGTCGCATCCCGCGTCATGGTCCTGGCCATGTCGTTGGGCAGGAACGCGTCGAGAGCCGCGGTCAGGTCTCCTGCTTCGCTCAGTTTCCCGTTCGCGCCCACGGTGTAGCCATAGATCGACGGTTTCACCGCGTTGGCTGGATTGTTCAAGTCAAACAATCCCTGATTGAGAACGAACACGCTCACGCCTGTGGGATCCATGACGACCGACAACGGGAATCCGCAAGGAGCGGTTTTACAGGTACTCGCCGTCGTATTGATCTGCGACAACTTGCCGTTGCCCAGATCGATCGCGTAGGTGCCCACCGTGGAAGCGCCCTGGCTGGCCACGAACAGCACGCCGGCCGGACGCGAGTTGGAACTGCCACAGTTGAGCAGAAACAGGCTCAATCCCAGTAACGAAACGAACGCCATCAACCCGCGTATTTTCTTCAACATCAGCTCTCCCAGCCGCTTCCCGTTCACAGGCATTTCCCGGCTTGTGATTGCGGAGATCGAAGCCCCTGGCTGAAACGTCTTAGTGTATCAGGAAGATTGGACGGGCAGAGCAAACTCGGGAACTGCAGGAATCCGAATCTCCACCTCGAGCCCGCCTCCCGGACGATTGGATGCGCGCACCAGCCCACCGTGCAGCCTGATTGCACGATCAGTGATGGATAATCCTAGACCTGCCCCGCCGGTCTGCCGGTTGCGGGCGTCGTCCAGTCGGTAGAAGGGCTGAAAGATCCTTTCCAGATCCTGGGACGGAACGCCCGGACCGGAGTCGAGTACCCGGATGACAATGTCTCCTGCCGGATTGGCGTTTTCCCGCTCCAGCCGGATTTCAACCGTGGTCCCATCGGCGGTATAGCGGGTGGCGTTCCGGACCACGTTTTCGATGGCGCTCCGCAACAGGTCGGGGTCGGCGTCCACCAGGTATTCGTCCGAGGTTTCCGTGACCACCCGGCAACGGCCGGGGGTCTCGTACTCGGCGTCGTGCCCAACCTGTTCCACCAGTTCCCGCAGAGACAGTCGGGTCCGGTGCAGGCCGTCAGTGCCCGTTTCCAACCTGGAGATGGTGAGCAGCCTCTGGATCAACTGGTTCAGCCGGTCCGTCTCAAGCTCGATCCGGTTGAGCGCGCTCTCCAGCTCCGGCGCCGCACGATGCCGGGCCAGTCCAAGTGCGACGCTCAGCCTGGCCAGTGGAGACCGCAGCTCATGCGAAACGTCTTTGAGCAGGCGGGACTGCGCCTCGACCAGGCTCTCGATGCGTTCCGCCATCTGATCAAAGTCGCGCATGAGCTCCGCCAATTCGTCGCGCCGTCCGCGTAACGGAGCCCCGGCACGCGCACTCAGGTCTCCCGCCGCGAGACGCTGCGCTGCCTGACGCAGGCGAGTCACTGGGCTGGTCAGCGACCAAGCCAGCAAGTAGCACATCAGTCCCGACGTAATGACAAGGATCCCGATCCCAAGTCCCGGAATGTCATGCGGTCCGAAAAACAGCCTCGGTCCTGGCGGTAGCACCATCACGAGCGCGTAGCGTTTCCCATCCAGCGTCAGTGACTGGCGGAAGATGCGGTTCGGCAGCAGGTTGTCGATCCAACCGCGGTGGTGTGGTGGACCGCCGTGCAGGAAGCCCTCTGGAGGTGGCCCACCCGGCCCAGCCTCTTCCATCCGAGGAGGCCCAAGCCGTCCAGAGAGTTCATGGCCCGACGAATCGAAAACCATTGCCCAGACGTGCTGGGTTCGCCAAAGTTCTTCCACGTAGTCGCGGACGGCGCTCTCGCCTCCGCTCTGGTGCGCATTCACGATTTCCGCCAAAATCTGCGGCCCTTCACCCTCGATATGCCGGGACGGGCTCAAAGCAATCGTGGCCAGGATCGCCAACACGATAAACAGCGCCACCGCTGCCCAGAACGACAAAAAAATCTTCAGGAAAAGGCTCTTCATTTCCTGGCCTTCGCCCCCGGCCGCGCAAACATGTAACCCACGCCGCGGATCGTTTTGATGTGGTCGCCGCTCTCCTCGGAATCTCCGAGCTTCCGGCGCACCTTGCTGACGTGCATATCAATGCTGCGGTCGAACGCCATGAATTTCCGGCTGAGAACGGCGTTGACCAGCCGCTCGCGAGTCACCACCCGTCCCGCTTCGCGCAGCAAGACCTCCAACAGATTGAACTCCACGGAAGTCAACTCGACCGGGGCGCCCGCTCGCAACACCGTGCGGGTAGCGGGATCCAGCTCGACATCGCCGACTAGCAGAACCTCGGGCACGGCTTCAGCACCCTGGTTCGGCTTGGTGCGGCGCATCACGGCGCGGATGCGCGCCACCAGTTCCCTCGGGTTGAAGGGCTTGGGCAGATAATCGTCGGCGCCGATTTCCAAGCCAACGATGCGGTCCACATCCTCGCCGCGGGCGGTCAGCAGCACCACGGGAATCTTGGAAACGCTGCGGATCCGGCGCAACACCTCGAAGCCATTGATGCCCGGCAGCATCACGTCCAGCACCACCATGGCGTACTCGCCGGAGATCGCTTGCAGCAGGCCCTGCTCGCCGTCATGAACCGATTTCGCGGTGAAGCCTTCGGCGGCCAGGTACTCCTGCACCAGGCCACAGAGCTCAATGTCGTCATCCACTACCAGAATGCAATCCATTTTTCTACTCATCATTAAACACCTTGGCCTGCTGCCTCTCGGTAAAGATTTGTGATTAATCGGGTGATCGAAAACCCCACGTTTTCCAACGGATTCTTGATCACCCAATGACCCGATTTGCTTTACAAAACTTTACCGCTCTTGACCGACTCTTTACCGCATCTTTTGCGAAGAAGTGTTTCTATGAACCAGATGCTCCGGGCCTGCCTCCCGGACCTGAGGAGGAAAGAGGAAACATGAAAACTACTTATCTTCGTATTCTCGCAGTAGCCGCCGTTCTGGTACTGGCGGTGGCCGGGCTGGCACAAGGAATGCACGGCGGCCCGGGCGGTCCGATGGGCCACGAATTTCCGTTCGGCGGCCACATGCTGCATTTCTTCAGCGACTACCTCGATCTGACCAGCGCGCAGCAGGAACAGGTCAAGGGCATCATGGAGAAGGAAAAACCCGCCATCAAGTCCGCCATGCAGCAGATGGGGCAGTTCCATAGCCAGATGCGCACCCTCGAAGAGGCCAGCACGTTCGACGAGGCCAAGGTTCGCGCCCTCGCCGCCCAGCAGTCGCAGGCCATGACCGAGATGATCGTGCAGAAGGCCCGCGTGAAGAACGAGCTCCTGCAGGTTCTGACGGCGGACCAGAAAACCAAACTGGCGGCGTTTGAGGCCAAGCACGAGCAGCGCATGCAGCATCACATGCAGAGCGGGCAGGACCCGAATTCCGACTAGGCGTTCCCAGTCTCTCTCCTACCCCGGGCGCGGGACCGGAGCATCCCCTCCGCCTCGCCCTGGCCTTTTTTGGATCGGATTGCCCGTGGAACGCGCAGACTTGCTCTATTTCGGACTCGTGATGATGGCGGGCGGGATGCTCGCCCTCTGGACGGCCACTCTGGTGGTCGCAGCCGTGGTCGTGTTCCGCCCCGGGCGCCAAAAAAGCGCAACCCCCGCTGCTACAATCTCATCTACAAGCTTTCATGGTACCGAAGAACCTACGTCCTCTCGTTCCCTACCTCAAGCGCTACCGCGGCGGGCTGCTCCTGGGCGCCCTCTGCGTGCTGCTGACCAACGGGATTGCCGTCCAGTTTCCGCGAGTACTTCAGCATGCGATTAATGACCTTCACTTTGGGGTCACGACCCAGAAATTGGGAAGATACGCTCTCCTGGTCATTGCTGTTTTTGTCGCCAAGGGCATCTTCCAGTTTCTGACCCGCTGGGTGGTCATCGGGATCTCGCGCGACATCGAGTTCGACCTTCGCAACGACCTCTTCGCTCATCTGGAACGCCTCTCGTATTCCTACTACCAGCGCAATCGCACCGGCGACATCATGGCCAAGGCCACCAACGATCTGGCCGCCGTGCGCAACCTGCTGGGACCGGCCATCATGTACTCGGCGAACACCATGGTCTTCATGACGTTCGCTTTGTTCTACATGGTCCGGATCAGCCCCAAGCTGACGCTGTGCGCGTTCCTGCCGCTGCCCGTTGCCAGTATCGTGATCCAGTATTTCGGCCGCCGGATTCACGAGCGCTTCGAGCGCATCCAGGCGATGTTCTCCGACATCTCGGCCAGGGCCCAGGAAAATTTTTCCGGGGCCCGCGTGATTCGCGCCTATGTGCAAGAGGAAGCAGAGATCGCCAACTTCGAGACCGCGAACCATGAATACATCCGGCGGAGTCTGAAACTGGTGCGCCTGATGGGAATGCTCTGGCCCACGCTCGAACTCATGCTTGGGATTGCGGTGGTTATTGTGCTGTGGCTGGGCGGACGGCAAGTGCTGCTGGGACGCATATCGGTCGGCGACTTCGTGGCTTTCAATACCTACATGGTGCAACTCACCTGGCCGGTCATTGCCCTGGGATGGGTGATCAACATCTTCCAGCGCGGGACGGCGTCCCTGATCCGCATCAATGAGATCTTGAGCGCCCAGCCCGAGATCGCCGACGATCCTGCCTTGGTGCAAACAACTGGCCAGCCGGCGGCTTCCCTTCCCTCCGGAGGGTCAGAACCGGCGCGCACCAATGGGCAACCGCACGGCGAATTGCGGGGCGAAATTGAGTTCTGCAATCTCAACTTCGCCTACAACGGTGTGCCCGTGCTGAAAGACATCAACCTGCGGGTTGCGGCGGGCAGCAGCCTGGCGATTGTCGGTCCGACCGGATCCGGGAAAACGACCCTGGTCAGCCTGATTCCCCGTATTTATGACGGGGCGCCCGGCACGGTGCTGATTGATGGCAGACCCATTCGAGAGTTTCCGCTGGAAACACTGCGCCGGAACATCGGCTTCGTACCGCAAGAGACGTTCTTGTTCAGTGACACCATCCGGGGAAATATCGCGTTCGGCAAAGACGAAGCCAGCCTTCCAGCGATCCAGGCTGCCGCCGAAGCCGCTGACATCGCGCAGGACATCGAGGGCTTCCCCGAAAAATACGACACCACGGTGGGAGAGCGCGGCATCACGCTCTCGGGCGGGCAGAAGCAACGGACGGCGATCGCGCGCGCTATTCTGCGGAGCCCGCGGATCCTGGTTCTCGACGACGCCCTCTCCAGCGTGGACACGCACACCGAAGACAAGATCCTGAATCACCTGCGCGAGATCATGGAGGGACGTACCACCATCTTTATCTCGCACCGCGTTTCCACCGTGCGCAACGCCGACCGCATTGCCGTGCTGCACGACGGAAGCATCGTAGAACTCGGCACCCACGACGAACTCATCGCCCGGAACGGCTACTACACCGACCTCTACAACAAGCAACTGCTGGAAGAGGAACTGGCGGAAGTTTGAGAGCGGTTGGCTTTGCGGCGCACCGGGCTGCGACGTCAGCCCCCTGCCTCAGTTTTTACAAAGCTCTGACAGAGCTGTGACACATCCCACTACCCGCGCGGCTAACCTCGCGAACAGGATCTCGGGAAGGAAGCCGCGCCATGGGGTTGGGGCCATCTCGCACGCTAGTACTGGTTTTCATTGCTCTTTGCCCTCCGCCAATCTGGGCTGGCCAGCCGGTTCGGGAGAATCTGCAAGTATTCGTTGGCGATATCACGGATTCCCACTGCGCCAAAATCAGTTTGCGCGCGGATTTCGCGAATCAGCAAACAGGCATGAGGCGCGACAAGAAGGCATGCACGGCTAAGTGCGTCGAACGCGGCAGCAAGATTGTCCTGTATGACTCGGCCAAGCACACCGTATACATGTTGGACGATCCGGAAAAAGTGTTGCCGTTCGCAGGACAGAAGGTCCGTATCACGGGCACCGTCCGCAGGAACGAGATCACCGTCGCCACGATCGAAAACGTGAACTAGCCCTCTGTGTGCCAATGATTCGTTGCCCTTGAGTCGCGGCCTGAACGCCTGTCGCCTTCGACCTGAGACCAATACAAACGGGCCGCCGGGGAAACCCGAGGGCCCGTGATCTTCGCAACCCTGCTCTATTGAATCACGCCAAAGATCCCGTTCACACCGTTTTTCGGTCCAGCGGTAAAGAACAACTGGTTCGTGTTGCCATTGGCGGCCGTACCGCCACCGAATTCAAGCCCCCACAGTTGGTTGATTTTGATCGGCTTCCCTGCCTTGTTCTTGATCGTCCCCACGAGGGCTCCGGTCGTCGGATCGAACCCGTTAATCGTTCCCGTATTCGTGTTGTTGCTGACCAGCAGGGTGTTGCTTAGAGGCCCGAAATTGCCCGGCGCCATGGCAAATCCCCAGGGCTGGTTCAGCGGAGCGCCCTGAATGAGCGTTTTCACAAACGTGCCGTCTTCTCCAAAGATATCCACGAACCCACCCGCGCTGCCATTGATGGCAACATAGGCGACATAGAGCTGTCCGTTGATGTCCTGCACGTTCCCAACCGTAAAACCGGCTGGAATGCTGTGGTCGGTGAACGAAGTAACAAACTTGAACGTGCCGTCGTACACATCCACTTTGTTGTTATTGAAGTCGGCGGCATAGATCCTGTTTCCAGACGCCTTGCTCGTAATTGCGAGGCCCACGTAGCTGGCTCCGGAGCCGGAGTTATTGACGCCGATCAGCGCAAGGTTGGGGGAGAAGTGCGACCAGCCGCTAATGGTGCCGTCGAGCGTGGCAAACATAAACGCCGAGGTCCAGTTCATGATCTTGAACTCCGGCGAGCCGTTGTACACCATGCCCGTTGGAGATCCAACACCCGTGCCCGTGGCCGTCGGAATGGTTACGACCAGGCCTTGTTTTACTCCTGCGCCATCGTAGAGGGTCGAAAGACCCGAGTACTCATCGCTGATCCAGAACGGGGCGCCCGGTCCGTACGCCAGCCCCCAGGCATTCATTAGCTGCGTGTCTTGATGCTTGGAGCCCTTGGGGAGGTTGGAAACCAGCTTCGTCATCTTGTATTGCGCTAACGCCGCGCTGGAAGCCATCACCAGCATGAGCGCAACCCCAGCGGCCGCCACGATCCTTCGGAGAGATACACGTTCCATATTGGACATCCTCCTGAACTGAAAAACCTGCTGATACAAAGTTTGTTTAGGGAAGTCGAACGGTCGGACCCGGGCACCGTCTTCCAGAGAGTGCAACGCGGAGAGGGCCCTGGTCGTCCAGTGCTGGGATGCTAGGCGGGTAGTGCGGGCGAGTTGTCAGGGATTTGTAAACTTCTTGTCAATGCCCACTGGATGCGGCTTTCAGGGCGCCTCTGAAGGGCCGCTTACCAACCCAGATCGGATTCCTCGCGCTTCGAGCTTTGCCGGTGGAACGAGTTCCGCTTCCGGTACGACATGACGGTCAGGCCAATGCAGATGCCCATGGGCGGGAAGATCAATATAAGGATGCCGCTGCGCAGGGCCTGAATCATGCGCGCACCGCTCGAAGCAGCCTGGGTGTAGCACAGGGCGCAACCCTGTCCCCATGCTGGAAGAGCGAGTCCCGCCAGCAGGCCCACCAGGAGAGCAGTTCTCGTCCAGTTGGCAGTTGTCAGTCTTGAACTCATACTCTCCTCTTCAATGCGAGCGTTCAGTGCGGGCGCATATGCAGCAACCGGACGCTGTCGGACCAGATCATGTTCATCATAAAGAAGATGAAGATCGTGTAGGGGATAAGGGCAAGAACCAGACTGGGCCGCTCCTGCCCCAGATGCATGAAGTACATCACGGCCAGCGAAGCCTGCAGCACCGCAAGCATCAGCATGAGCGGGAGGGACGGACCTGCTTCGAAAGCAAACAGAACCTGGAACACGGCCATTGTCATGATGACCACATAAACCGCGTACGTCGTGCTCATGCCCCTGGACTTTTCTGCTGGATTCATAAGAACTGTTCCTCTCCCGGATTGCCTAATGTTTCATGTTCATCAGATAGAGCAGCGGCACCACGAACATCCACACCACATCCACGAAGTGCCAGTAGAGCGAGACGATCTCGATGTGTTTCGCGGTGTGGCGGCCCGCCCGGTAGCTGAGAGCAACCACGACCAGCGCAATCACTCCTGCCAGCACGTGAGCCATGTGCAGGCCCGTAATGGAAAAGAAGGTGGCGCCGAAAAGCGGCGCTCCCCAGGGGTTCTGAAAGAGGCGGACGCCTTCGCGGATCAGGCTCATCCATTCGCGCAGGTGCAGAATCGCAAACAATGTGCCCCCGGCGGCGGTCACCAGCATCCAGTTGAAGGCACCGCGGCGGTCGTCGGTCTGAGCGGCTCGCAGCGAGAGCAGCACGGTCAAACTGCTGGTCACGAGAATGAACGTCATCAGCAGCGCGTTCCAGATGCTGGGGGCTTCAAATGGAGTGGGCCAGTCGGCGCTGGCGTTGCGCACGTAGCCGTAGGCAAACAGAATGGCTCCGAAAGTAACCGCGTCCGAGATGATGAACAGCCACATCACCAGCTTGCTGGAAGGTATGGCAAAAGGCCGTTCTTCCATTACGCCGGCGGCGTGGGATTCCACTGCGACATTCGCGTGACTCACAGCCCCTCCTGTTAATCCCTTACAGCTTCAGCCAGAGAACGAACATCAAATAGACCCAGAGAATGCCCATGAAGTGCCAGTAGTATGCGGCCGCGTCCAGCGTGCTCTTGCGCAGGGTGGGCACGGTGCGGGCGAAACGGCGGGTCACCAGCAACAAACCGCCCAGTCCGCCCAGGACGTGAATCGCATGGACCGCAGTCAGTACGTAGAAGAAAGAGCTGTTGGGATTGGTCGCAATGTAAAGTCCCTTCGACCGCAGTTGCAGCCATGCCACGTACTGTCCGGCGACAAAGACTAATCCCAATCCAAGCGTTGATGCCAGCACCTGCATCGCCTGGCCGCGGGTCGCACCCTGACCGCGAACGAAGCTCGCAACCTTCCTGCGCGCAGATTCCAGCGTCAGGCTGCTGAGGAGAAGGATCGCAGTATTGAGATAGAGAATGCGTGGAAGGGCGAGATGCTCCCAGTCCACCGCCGAACCCTGGCGCACGATCAGGGCGCTGGTGAAGGCGGCAAACATCATCGTAATGGCCGCCAGTCCAACCCAGATGCCGGTGCGTACCGGTTCCGGCGGACGCTCCATCAGTTCGCGAAGCTCGCCATCTCGAGCAAGAGGTAGGTTCACGCCACCACCCCCGTTTCCACCCAATGATGGTTGCAAGGGTGCGGGATCGATTTTTGGCGGCTCGTGAACTGTAGTGGCCATGCTGCGCTTACCTTCTCTCTCAGAACTGATGCCCGGTCTCCCTGCTGCTCAAGACTTCTCCGGGAGTTTCTCTGGCGACGTCTGCATGATGAAATCAGCGCTCGCGCCCTCCACCCCGTATTGATAGGGATCGTGATATACGACTGGGTGCTTGCCGCCAAAGTTATCCCACGGCGGCGGCGACGGAATCGTCCATTCGAGCGAAGTCGCGTTCCAGGGATTGTCCGGGGCGGGAGCGCCCTTGAAGCGGCTGTAAATCAAGTTAAACAGAAACACTAATTGCACTGCTCCCGTGAACAGCGCTGCGATGGTGATGAATTTATGCACCGGCATCAGCGGCGCCATGAAGTCATCCACAAACGACGAATAGCGGCGAACATTGCCGGCCAGCCCCAGGTAGTGGAAGGGCATGAAGATGCAGTAGGCGCCAACAAACGTGAACCAGAAGTGGATCTTGCCCAGCGTCTCGTTCATCATGCGCCCAGTCATTTTGGGGAACCAGAAATACGTGCCCGCAAAGATGCCGAAAATCGCGGCGACACCCATCACCAGGTGGAAGTGTCCGACAACGAAATAAGTAGCGTGCAGGTAGATGTCAATCGAGGGCTGAGCCAGGAAGAATCCGCTTACTCCGCCGCTCACAAACATCGAGATAAACCCCAGCGAAAACAATGAGGCAGTAGTGATCTGCAGGTTCGAACCGTACAGACTGCCCAGCCAGATCAGGGTCAGGACGGTGGCTGGGATGGTGATGATCAGCGTCGGGAACGAAAACACCAGAGCCGAAAACGGATTCATCCCGCTCAGGAACATGTGATGTCCCCAAACCATGTAGCTCAGGAAGCCGATCGACAGCATCGAGCCGATCACCACTTTGTGACTCAGCAGCGGCTTCCGCATGCTGTTGATCAGGATGTGGGAGACGATGCCCATCGCGGGCAGAATCGCGATGTACACCTCGGGATGCCCGAAGAACCAGAACAGGTGCTGCCACAGCAGGGGCGAACCGCCGGCGTGAGGTTGCAGTCGGTCGCTGACCACCAATCCCGCCGGAATAAAGAAACTGGTTCCCGCGATGCGATCGAGGATGAGCAGCAAGCAGGCCGGCAGCAACACTGCGAAGGCCAGCAACGCGATGCACGAAGTGATGAACCACGCCCAGGTGCAGATGGGCATGCGCATCAGCGTCATGCCCTTCGCGCGCAGGTCGAGCGTGGTGGCAATGAAGTTCAGGGAACCCAGCAGCGAGGCGACACAGAAGAGCGCGATGGAGATCGCCCAGCAGTTCTGTCCCCAACCCAGGCCGGGACCGGCGTCCGGGCCGACCGCGCTGAGCGGAGCATAGGCAGTCCAACCGGAGATCGGCGGCCCGTCGGGAATGAAGAAGGCCGTCATCAGGGCCAGAAACGCGGCAAAGGTCGTCCAGAACGACATCATGTTGAAGCGCGGGAACGCCATGTCTTCCGCGCCAATCTGGATGGGCAGGAAGTAGTTGCCGAAGGCCGCAAAGGGCGCGTTCGTCAGCACAAAGAAAACCATGAGCGTGCCGTGCATGGTGAGCAGCGAGAGGTAGTACTCCGGCGTCATCACACCGCCGGGCGCGCCCACCCTGGAGAGCCACTGCAGGCCGGGGATTGCCGCATTCGGCCACACCAAATGAAAGCGCATCAGCCACGACAGGAACATCCCGGTGAACACGGCCACCAGCGCCAGGCCGTAATACTGTTTGCCGATCACCTTGTGATCCAGGCTGAACACATACTTCCGGAGAAAACCCTGGGGAGGGCCGTGGTGTTGCACTGCGGCGGCTGCGTCCGACATTTACTTACCTCGAGAGCAAGTTTTGGACCGCTGTACAGCGGAACGGCGCCCGGTATGCGCCGCGCCCAATCTACTTATTGGCCGGATTTCTCTTTCAGCCACTTATCGAAATCTTCCTGCGACATGACGTTCAAGTAGGCCTTCATGTTGTAGTGTCCAAGCCCACAGAGCTGCGTGCACACAATCTCGTACCTACCCGGCTTGGTGGCGGTGAAATGCACCGCCAGGTCGAGACCGGGGACGTAGTCCTGCTGAATGCGGAGCTCGCGCACGTAAAATGAGTGCCCAACGTCCTTGGAGTGCAGAAGCAGGTTGACCTGGCGATTCACTGGCACGCCCAGTTCTCCGCTGATGACGTCGTCGCGCGCGTCCACGTCGTTTTCCGGATCCAGACCGAAGAAGTTCTGGTTGCCTTCGTCGATCTTGTCGGGATGCATGCCACCGAACTTCCCGTCCGGCCCCGCATAGCGGAAATAGAAAGCAAACTGCCCGGCTTGCGACTGGATGGTCATGGCGTCTTTGTCGGGCGCCGCAAAATAAACACTGGCCCACGCCTTCTGGCCGATCACACCGAGGGCAAGAATTTCAGTCCCGACCAGAACCAATGCGGCAATCACCAGGCCCTTGGCCCCGCCGGGAAAGGTCTTGAGCTTGTCGCCTTTCTTTCGGCCCGTGTACTGCCAGATGAAAAGCCCGAGGATGAACTGCGCGGCAAGGAAGGAAAAACCGGCCTCATACATCGTGTCCTTCATTTGCTCGTCGATCGCGTGCCCGTGGGTGGAAATATCCTCGGGAGGCCCCCAGTAATTCATCACGATCGGGACCGCGGATAGGATCGCGATGAGTGCCAACGTGACTGCAAAGATCTTGCCCATTCAGTCCTCCGCTCCGGTCGTCCTCGATCACCGGACGGCGGCGGAGACCAGTTCCGCCGCCCCCGATAACCAGGATGACTAGTAAGGCTTGGCCGTAAAGCTGAAGTTCACGTCTTTGGTTTCGTTCCCCGTGATCGTGACGTCTGCGGTCTTGGTGCCGTAGCTCTCATGCCACGCGGTGATGGTGTACTTTCCCGGAGGCAGGTTGGGCAGCTTGAATCCCCCATCGTCTTTGCTCACGTCCACGTGCGAGGTCTTCAGTACCGCGAAATAACCATGCATCCAGGGATGGACGTTACACTTCACCGGAATGAACTCTTCCTTGTCGTATTTTTCCGAGATCGGCGGAGTCCCCGGTGGCTGGGATTTATTCCACTCGCGGTTGGTTTTGGCCAGCGGGTGAATGTTGTGCGATGTCTGATCGTTGTTGACGACCTTCAACTCCTGGCCGGTATGCATGGTCAGCACGTGCGGGATGTATTGGCAGCCCTTCTGCTCGAACGTGACCGCCTGCGGCGGAACTTGCCCCTCGTCCGGAGCTCCGGTCGAGATGTACACCACCACGTTGCCCAGGGCATTATTCGCGCCAGTGACCACCGTCTCGGTCGTCACCGGAGTGGCATGCTCCTTGGCGCAGCTCGGTTCTTTCGACATGTCAATGGGTTTGGGTTTGGCTGGAGTGCCCGTGTAAGTCACCTTGCCGCTCACTGTTCCAGCGAACATCAGGCCCGGGCAAATCAGCAGCATCAACAGCGCAGCCAGCATTTGCTTTGTACGCATTGAATAATTCCTCCAATTCTGCAATCTTAACGCCCGCCGCCAGCCGACGGTCTGCCGTTGTTGCTGGGAGCGGGGTTGCTGGCGGATGGCTTGTCGCCGGGAGCCTTAAGCGCAGAAGGTCCGCCCGCTGCCTTCAGAGCGCTGTTTTCCGGGCTTCGGCGATTGGTCTGCAACGTCCGCAAGAAGTGGACTAGGTCCCAGGCGTCGTTGGGCTGAATCACATCCGCGAATGACGGCATGGGAGTACCGTCCACGCCGGTCATGAAGATGCGATACAGATCCTGATTGGTGACGCCGCATTTGAAGCGCCCATCGTTTTCTGCCGCGGCGAAATTGTACGGGTGGATCGGTTGATCTTTGCTGTCGGTGAGCGTGGAAGCCGAAGGCCCGTCCCCGTGCCCTTGCTGGCCATGACACTTCCAGCACTCCATTTTCTGGAACAATTCGGCTCCGTGCCTGATGCTGGCAATGTCGACTGCCGTCTCGGCTGGAATCTTGATGGGATCGCCCGCTTTCTCTGTCTTCCACCGCTCCGAGAAAGTCTTGATATATGCGATCAGGTCCTGCCGGTTTTCGTCGCTCAGCGGGCGCCACGACGGCATGTTGCTCGCCTCCACGCCACGCAGAAGCGTGTTGATCAGGTCCGAGTCAAGGGGCAGCGTACCGGTCGGGGTCGAGCGGCACTTGAAAGTGGCCGCCGTGAAGTCGCGCGGCCTGGGATCGAGGAACTGCGCGTTGTCTCCATTGCCGTCGCCAAAGACGCCATGGCAGTACACGCAATACCTCAGGTACAACCCATGCCCACGCTGCTCCGATGGTGGGAAGCCATCCCGCGGTGTCGGGTATCCGGAGCTGGTGCCAGCATTCTGGGCGAACACGCTTCCCAGCGCCATGGCGATGAACAAAATGCAGCGGCAAGTGGTTCGAATTGTCATGATGCCTCCCTAGAAAGCGAAGTCGAATCCCGTGAAGAAGCTGTTGAACCGCTGATCGGCGCCGCTGTCCGCGGTTTTAGATTGGCGCAGCGTGGAGAATTCCAGGTGCCACGCGAAACCCGCACGACTGTTGATGAACGGGTAGTAGCGGTAAGCGGCGGTGAAGACATCGGTGTTGCCGAAGTCGCTGGGCAAACTGCTCAGGGGCTGCCGCGACATGCGCACCAGTTCGTAGCGGCCAAGAATGAAGTTCTTGGGCGACAAGGTGTAGTGGCCTTCGAACGTCCCGGTATTCCATGTGGGACCCTGCGCGCCCTCCGGCAGTTCGCCATTTACCGGCGTCGCATTGCCGAGATAGACATTGTCGGAGGCGCGCTGAAACACGCCCGTGAGGTCGAACTTCCCGACATATAAGTTGCCGTAGGCGCCGACCCGGTAGAACGAACGGTTCCCGCGTCCGGTGCCCGGAATGGGTTCTCCACCGCTGGTGAGGAAATACGTTGGCCGGAGTCCCGTGACCCCAAACACGCCGACGCGCTGCAAGCCCAGCTTCCCGGCCATGAATCCCTGGCTGAGGTGCACGTACCCGTCATAGCTTCGGCCCCCGGGCAAACCCAGGTTGCCATCCGTGCTGCTGATCAGCGAAGCGGCGTATCGGGTGTGATCGTCAAGCGAGTGTCCCATCAACTCCACTCCGAGCTGGTTTTCGCCGACCGTAAAATCGTTAATATCGCCTCCGGGAACATAGTGGTACAGCTGATAGGCTCCGCCGGTGTTCGAGAACGACATCATGCGTTTTTCCGAGAGCGGCCCATCCAGTTCGAATTTTCCGAACTTAAAGTTGAGCCAGGGGGAACCCTTGATGTTGTCGATGCGAACATTGGCCGACTCGAAGCCGACCGTGCCTGCCACTCCGTCGATGGACGGCACCAGCAGGAACGAAACATTCTTGCCGAGCGTACCCGCGGCCAGGATGTCGATGCCGGTCAGATCGAAGCCGGAGGTCTTGATCGTTTGCTCCACGGTACCGTCGCCGGAGTCCACAGATTGGCGGCTGGCGCTCTCGTAGTGCCAGTGCGGCGTGATTCGCATCGCGACTGGCCAGTACGAGGGATTGAGCCAGATCGGTGAGTCGCGGTCGTTGTTCAACTGGTAGCCGTTGTCCTTGAAGTTCTGGCCAAAGCTGTTCAACTTCGGCCACGCTTCGTGACAGGCCGAACAAGGCAGCCCGTACTTGCGAGCAAACGCCGGGATGGCATGCGCTGGTGCGCTGCTCAGGATCACGAACGCAATCCCGAAAAACGCCACCGCCAGAGAGGCCGCAAGTCTCGATTGTTGATACCGCGCACGAGTGCCACAGAACATCCGCATAAGCGCCCCTTTCAACTGTCGCTCTTGACTCTGTTTGTGGGCAGGGATTTCCCAGTTCGGGGAGACTCCCCGAAAGGAAGGAAACGACGAAGTGAGAGTGTGAATTGCTCTCAGCAGTGCCCACACGACGCTGCCAACTCTCTACACCCCAAGTCTGGTGCGGGATACTACATCCGCTTTTGGTCGGAACGCAAGTAGATTTTTTGGAATTTAAACGTTTTGCTTGAGAAGAGAGGTCTCGGCGACAATAATCGCACTGTGCGCTGCACGTGCTTCCGGCAGTCACTGCCACAATTGCGCCTTGACTTCTCCTGGTGCGCCGGAGTACTTATGCTTCCCACCGGAGTTGTTTTTTTGTCACAGGAAATGTCCTCTCAGCCAACCAGCCGTCTGTGGAACAGTGGCCCGGGCCCGGTCTTCCAATGCCTTTCTCTGGCGTTGACGCTCCTGCTCTCCGTGTCCGCGTCCCTCGGCCAGGCGAAGGGTCCCGGGTATGTCGGCACCGTGGAAGCTCCCGAGGCTGACGTTCTCAGCGCAGTGAAATCGATCGTGCACGAGCCGGTGATTTA
>Ga0302322_100000677_pt1 | contig 26589 bp, 21 predicted proteins | sample Fen_T0_2_FD_203757 | JGI IMG/M metagenome (GOLD analysis project Ga0302322, IMG submission 203757) | Peat permafrost microbial communities from Stordalen Mire near Abisko, Sweden - Fen_T0_2 | ecosystem: Environmental > Terrestrial > Soil > Wetlands > Permafrost | place: Sweden: Abisko...
CCGCCGCCCCCGCCGCCCCCGCCATACCCGCCGCCCCCCGCTGAGGGGCCGTACCCCCCGGCCCCGCAGCACTACCCCCAGCAGTACGCGCAGTACCCCCAGCAGTACCCGCCGCCGCAGCCCTACCCGCCGCAGCCGTACCCCCCGCAGTACGCGGGTCCGGGGGGCTACCCGCAGCAGTACCCGCCGCCGTCGGCGCAGCCGTCGGTCCGGCCGTCCACGCAGCCGCCGACCGTGCGGACGTCCCCGGCGCGCGCCTCGCGGTCGGACGCCGCCGCGCCGGGCCGCGACGCCGACGCCGGTCCGCGCCGGGTCACGGTCCCGCTGGCGGCCGCGATGGCCGTGCTCTGCCTGGTGGCGGTCGTCGCCCCCGGCGGCGCGGTGATCCTCGCCGTGCTGTGGGGCGTCCTGGCGCGCACCGTCCAGCGGTCGACGGCGGGCCTGGAGCGGCGCCGCCAGGAGCTCGGACGCAGCCGCAACGACGTCGCCGTGACGGTGGCCGCCCTGCCGTGGCGCCTGCTCGCGGCGACGCTGATGAGCCTGCTCGCCGCCGTCCTGCCGTTCCTGGTGTACCTGAGCGTCGCCCTGGTCGCGGGCGTGCTCGGCACGACGAGCGGGGTGTCGCACCCCTCCCGGCCCGTGCCCCTGCTGCTCGGCATGGTCGCCGCGATCGTGGTGGCCTGGTGGGGGCCCGGCGGGTACGGCCTGCGGGGCGGCACCCGGGCGGTGGCCCGCGCGGCGACGGCGAGCCGCACCGGCGAGATCGCCGTCTACGCGGGGTGCGTGCTCGTGGCGCTCGCCGCCGTCATGGTCGCGACCCGGGCCGGCTTCGCGCCGGACTGGTCGCCCTTCCCCGAACCCGGCTCGCTGGGCCGCTGGGAGGCCTGAGGCCTCAGGAGAGGTCGACCCGGCGCAGCTCGGCCCCGCGCAGGTCGGCCGGGCGCAGGTCCGCCGCGCGCAGGTCGACCGGTTCGGGGCGGCCGAACAGGTACCCCTGGGCGTGCTCGCAGCCGATCCCGGCGAGGACGGCGCGCTGCTCCTCGGTCTCGACGCCCTCGGCCACGATGTCGACCCCGAGGCCCTGGGCCAGGCCGGTGAGCGCCTCGACGATGCGGTCGCACTGGCGGTCCCGGCCGAGGCCCGCGGTGAAGCTGCGGTCGACCTTGATCCCCGAGACCGGCAGGTCGCGCAGGTGGGACAGGGCCGAGAAGCCGGTGCCGAAGTCGTCGACCACCAGGCGGACGCCGAGGTCGTCCAGCTCGGTGAGCTGGCGCCGTCCCTCGGTCGCCGCGCCCAGCATCACCGACTCGGTCAGCTCGATGACCAGGTTGGACGGCGCCAGCCCGCCCCGGGCCAGGGCCTCCTCGACGTCGCCGGACAGGCCCGGGCGCCGCACCTGCGAGGGGGACACGTTCACCGCGACGTACCCGAGCTGCGGCGTGGCCGCGGCGATCCGCACGGCCTCGGCGAGCACCCACCGGCCGAGGTCGTCGATCAGCCCGCTCTCCTCCGCGACCGGCAGGAACCAGGCGGGCCCGAGCAGGCCGCGCTCGGGGTGCTGCCACCGCACCAGGGCCTCGCGGCCGACGACGTGCGCCGTCGCCACGTCCACGATCGGCTGCAGGTGCAGGCGCAGCTCCCCCCGGGCGAGGCCCGCGCGCAGCTGGTGCTCGATGTCGAAGCGGTCGACGGCGCGGCGCCGCAGCTCGTCGTCGACGAGGGCCCAGCTGTCGGCGCCGTTCTCCTTGGCGCGGTGCAGCGCGGCCCCGGCGTCGCGGAGCAGGGCGGTCGCGTCCCGGTCCCGCTCGGTCGACAGGGCGATCCCGATGCTCCCGGTCGGTACGACGACCCTCCCGTCCACCACGACGGGGACCCGCAGCGCGCCGAGGATCCGGTCGGCGATGAGGGTGGCCTCGCTCGCCCCGCTGACGTCCTCGCAGACGACGACGAACTCGTCGCCGGACGGGCGCGCCGCGGTGTCCCCGGCCCGCAGCACCTCCTGCAGCCGCCGGGCGACCTCCAGCAGGACGGCGTCGCCGTGGACCGGGCCGATGCTGTCGTTCACGACCTTGAACCGGTCCAGGTCGACGGCGAGCACCGCGAGGCAGCTGTCGGCCGGGCGGCGCCGGTCGAGGGCGCGCTGGATCCGGTCCAGGCACAGGGTGCGGTTCGGCAGGCCGGTGAGCGGGTCGTGCAGCGACTGGTGGGTGAGCATCTCCACCGCCAGGCGCGTCTCGGTGACGTCCAGGGCCTGGACGACGAGGTGCTGGGTGCGCCCGTCGTCGTCCCGGACCGCCGAGACGGTGACCCGCGCCCAGAGGCAGTCCCCGCCGGGCCGCACGAGCCGCTTCTCGACGTCGTAGGTCTCGATCTCGCCGCGCACCAGGCGGGCGAGCGACGCCGCCTCCCGGTCGACGTCCTCGCGGTGCGTGACGTCGGCGAGCGTGAGGCCGTGCATCTGGGCGCCGCTGCGCCCGAGCAGGCGGCACATGGTGGCGTTGGCCTGCACGAACACGCCGTCGGGGCTGAGGATCGCCGTCCCGACGGGCGAGTGCTCCACGGTGGCGCGCAGCCGCCGCTCGGCGACGGCGAGGGCCTGGGTCAGCCGGCGCTCGGTCTCACCCGCCGCCGGGGGAGCCGGGCGGGGATCGGGGACCGACGGGGCGGGGACCGAGCGGACGGTCGTGACGAGCGCCGCGACGGTGTCCTCGCCGAAGGTCAGCGGGACGGTGGACAGCTGCAGCCGTCCCGGGGGCAGCGGCAGCTCGCGGACCAGCGGCTCGCCGGCGCGCCCCTGCTCGGCCGCCGCGGCCACGAGCGCGTCGAGGGCGCCCGCCGAGGTGCCGTCGAGCAGCCTCCGCGCGGCGGCGTTCGTCAGCAGCGGCGTGCCGTCGCGGTGGTGGACGACGACACCGACGGTCACCGCCTCGAGGATGGCGTCCAGCACGGCCTGCCCGCTGGGCGTGCGGCCCTGGCGCGGCGGCACCAGCGGGGTGCCCGGCAGGCGCGGCTCGGCGAGGCCGTTCGTCCGCCACTCGCCCATGGCCCCGGCGCTCATGCACCCTCCTCGTCCCCTGATTACGAAGAGTGTATGAATGTTTACTCTCTGCCCCGTGGAGCGTCACGTCAGGCGAACGGCTGAAACGTTCGACGGGTGCCTGGGGCACTGCCTGTCGATCGACCGGCGGGGGCGATCCGCGCGCTCGCCCGAGGAGGATGCGATCGAACCGGGCGCGGCCCGCACCCCGCGTCGTAGGATGCTCGCGCGTTCGCCTCCGTAGCTCAGTGGCCAGAGCAGCCGCCTTGTAAGCGGCAGGTCGTCGGTTCGACCCCGACCGGGGGCTCCTCGTCCCGCAGCCCGGCGGGGTGTCGGTCGCCGTTGCCGGGGGACCCCGCGTGCACCGATCCGGCTGTCCCGGCGACCATCGACGTGCACGGACGCGGTCACACGAGACGGCCGTGCACCTCGGGGACAGGATCGCGGAACATCGGGGTGGCCAGGGCAACCCCGATGTTCCGCAGAACGCCCACCCCCCGCACGCAGGCCCCGCCACCCCGGTGGGTCACGATCGCGGATTCGTGCAAGCGTCCGGGCACCCGACCCGGAGGGTGGAACGCCCGGTTCCCCCGGATCTGGTTGCATGGCCCGGGTGCGCTGGTCACCCTGGCGGCTCAGCAGGGTCCGGGGAGCCGTGACCGGCGATCCCACACCCGTCGACCCCCCGGGAGCGTCCGTGGACCGATCGGCGCGCCGTCCGGCGCGCACCCGGCTGGCCCGTCCGATGGCGGCCCGCTCGATCCGCGAGGAGCATCGCGTCTCCACGCCGCTGGAGCTGCTGTTCGACCTCACGTTCGCCGTCGCCGTCTCGCGCGCCGCGGGCGAGCTCGCCCACGCGCTCGCCGCCGGCGGGCTCGGGGACGCCGTCCCGCACTACCTGATGGTGTTCTTCGGGATCTGGTGGGCGTGGATGAACTTCACCTGGTTCGCGTCCGCCTACGACGTCGACGACGTCCCGTACCGGTTGCTCACGCTCGTGCAGATGGCGGGCGTGCTGGTGCTCGCGACCGGCGTCCCGGCGGCCTTCGAGCACGACGACTTCGGCGCCGTCACGGCCGGATACGTGATCATGCGGCTCGCCATGGTGGCGCAGTGGCTGCGGGCGTCGGGCGCCGACGCGCAGCGGCGCGGCACCGCCGTCCGCTTCGCGGTCGGGGTGGGCGCCGTCCAGCTCGGCTGGGTGCTGCGCCTGTCGCTGCCGCACCGGGTCGGCCTCGCCGCCCTGCCGCTGCTGGTGATCGCGGAGCTGCTCGTGCCGGTCTGGGCCGAGCGCCGTGGCGGCACCACCTGGCATCCCCACCACATCGCGGAGCGCTACGGCCTGTTCACGATCATCGTGCTCGGCGAGTGCGTGCTCGCCGTGACGGCGGCGGTGGCGCCCCAGGCCGGCGGGAGGTTGCTGCACGCCGACCTGGTGCTCGTCGCCGCCGGCGGTCTGGTGCTGCTCTTCACCCTGTGGTGGATCTACTTCCTCGAGCCTGCGGGGACGCTGCTCGACTCCCGACGTGACCGCGGGTTCGTCTGGGGGTACGGGCACTTCGGGATCTTCGCGGCGCTGGCCGCCCTGGGTGCGGCGATCGAGGTGGCGGCGGAGCGGGCCCAGCACCACGTCGTCGTCGCCGACGCGGGCATCGAGCTGGCGGTCGCCGTGCCCGTCGCCGCGTTCCTCGTGCTGGTGTGGGCGCTCCACGCGCCCGCGTCGGCGCACCCCCGCCGGGACGGCGCGATCGCGGCGGGCGCCGCCCTGGCCACCCTCGCGGTGACCGGGCTGGTCGCGGCCGGGCTCCCGCTGCCCTGGGCGGTCCCGCTGACGGCGCTGCCGCCGGTCGTGCTGGCCGCGCTCGCCGTCCTGACCGGGCCGGGGGACGGGCCGTGACCCGGCGGACGTGCGGAGAGGCCCGGGACGGCGGCCGGTGATGCGCCGCCGTGCCGGGCCTCGAAGGGTTCCGAGGGGCTGCCTCAGGCGAGGCCGAGCTCCTTGGCCTCCTCCCACAGCTCCGCGCGGATGCTGGGGTGGGCGGCGTAGTTGATGAGGTTCGCGGCCTGGGTCTTCTCGTCCAGACCGTAGATCTGCGCGACACCCTGCTCGGTGACCACGGCGGTGGGCTGGAACGAGGTGACCGGCTCGTCGACCAGAGGGATGATCGTCGACACGTTGGCCTTCGGGTGCCACGACCGCAGCGCCATGAGCGCCTGGCCGCCCTTGCTGTGCAGCGCGCCGACGATGAAGTCCGTCTGGCCGCCGAACCCGGAGTGGATGCGGGCCCGGATCCGCGAGGCGTTGGCCTGGGCGAAGAGGTCGATCTGCAGGGCCGTGTTGACCGACGTCATGAGCGGGCGGCTGGAGATGAGCGCCGGCTCGTTCGTCGTCTCGCTGCGCAGGATCAGCACGCGCGGGTTGTTGTCGACCCACTCGTACAGCGCCAGGCTGCCGAAGAGGAACGACGCCGTGAGCGGGGTGTCGGCGTCCATGCAGCCGCCCTGCTCCAGCGCGAGGACGCCGTCGCTGAACATCTCGGTCCACACCTTGAGGCCCTTGCGGCCGGTGAGGCCGGCCAGGACCGCGTCGGGAACCGCGCCGATGCCCATCTGCAGGGTCGCGCCGTCCTCGACCCGGGCCGCGACGCGGGCGCCGATGGCCTTGCTGGTCTCGTCGGGCTCGAGCATGGTGTGCGTGGAGAGGGGCTCGTCGATCTCGAAGCCGTAGTCCAGGTCCTCGAGCTTCACGACCGCGTCGCCGAACGTGTACGGCATCCGCGGGTTCATCTGGGCGATCACCTTGCCGCCGCGGGCGCGGCACGCCTCGATGGCGGCGGGGAGGATGTTCACCTCGATGCCGAGGGAGACCGTCCCGTTGCGCGGGGTGGAGGTGTGCAGCACGACGACGTCGGGCGGGAGCGTGCTCCCGAACAGCCGCGGCACGAGGGACAGCCGGGACGGGTAGTAGACCAGCTGGGGCTTCTTGCGCATGCCGGCCCCGACGAACGACGTCTCGAGCGTCACCCCCTCGCGGTCCGGGACGCCCGGCTGGGCGTTCAGGGCGTAGAGCCGATAGGTGGGCAGGGTCTCGTCCACGGCCCGCAGCAGCGTCCACGGGGTGCCGAAGTTGCCGGCGACGACGACCCTCGGACCGGCGGGAACGCCGGTCAGCGCCTCACCGATCTGCGAGATGTCCAGGGTCTTCACGGGCACCACAGTGCCACCCCGCCGGTCCGCGACCGGGACCCAACGTCCCGGGCGTGGCGTGCGGATCGGCGTGGGCGCCCTCGCCCGGCCGGGCGCGGACGCCCGACCCCTCGACCTGTGACCGGTGCAGACCTCCTCGTCACCCCGCCGTCGGCCGGTCCGGCCCGCCGGCGCGCCGTGGCCGGCGGGCGGGCGCCCCGGACGCCCCCCGAAGGGGAGGTGTCGTCCAGATCACCCGGCCGGCCGTGACCAGCGGACACCCGGCACGGGTGCGGGGGCCCGGGCCCAAGGGCCCGGGGCGGCCGGACGGCGCGCCCCGGCGCGGCGAACGGCAGGGTGGCGAGCGGCTGGGGCGGCCGGTGGCCGGTGGCCGGTGGCGGGCCGGGGCCTCAGGCGACGGCGCGGCGCAGGTCGCGCAGCCGGACGCCGGACTCGTTGAGGCTGCGGGCGATGGACGTCGGCAGGTGGCGGCCGCACTCGGCGCGGGTCAGCGGGTGCTGGGCGTGGGCGGCGAGGTCCCGGGCGAGGTCGAGCTCCCCGGCGGAGCAGGCGAGCCAGCCCAGCTCGCTGAGAAGCCACAGCCACCGGGCCAGCTCGACCCGCACGAGCGGCCACGGGTGCTCGATGAGCCCCAGGTCCTCGGCGCAGGCGTACAGGCACGCGGCCTCGCGCCCGGCCGCGAGCGCCAGGTGGAGGTCGTGCGGGGCGAGGGCCAGCGCGGTCGCGGCGCCCTCGCGGGCGGCGTCCAGCAGGCGTTCCGGTGCCACGAGCAGGCCGGGAACGGTGGCGCCGTCGGCGGTGTCCGCGAGCAACTGGTCGACCTCCGCGCGGACCTCGGGCTCGACCAGCTCGTGCCCGGCGGCGTCCGCCAGGCCAGGCCGGGGGGTCCGCGGGTCGGCCGCCAGCAGGTCGAGCACCTGCCGGTCGCCGACCAGCCCGGCCAGCGTGCGCGCCGGTCCGTCGACGTCGTCGCCCCGGCCCAGGTCGAGCAGCATCCGGATCTGGACCTGCAGCGCCGTCACCCGGTCGAGGCGCAGCGCCCGGGGCAGGTCGGCGCGGGCGGGCTCCTCGTCGTCGGCGGGGGTGGCGGACCGCGCGGTGACGGACCGGTCGAGGTCGCCCAGGAGCTCCTCGGCCCGGCGCGCGGCCGCCAGGGCCAGGTGGCTGTCCCCGAACTCCGCCTGGACGGCGGCGGCACCCGCCAGCGCCGCGGCGAGGCTGCGGCGGGTCGCCTGCCCGGCGGCGTCGCCGTCCCGGTCGACCGGCGAGCCGCCCCGGTCGCCGGTCGAGCCGCCGCCCGGGTCACCGTCCCGCACGCCGCTCGGGTCGCCGTCGGCGCGCCGGCTGTGGTGGACCACGGCCGCCTGCACGTCGACCAGGGCCGACAGGCCGCGCCCGAGCCTGGCGTGGGCGCGGGCCCGCCGGGCCCGGGTGTCGGCGAGCGCGTCGGCGCCGGCGGTTCCGAGCTGGGAGTACAGCGCCTCGGCGGAGTCCAGCGCGGTGACGGCCTCGTCGGGGCGGCCCAGTTCGAGGTGGATGCCCGCGGCCTGGTACAGCGCGTCGGCCTGCAGCCAGAGCATGCCGAACCGGGGCGGACCGGCCTCCCCGGCCTCCCCGGCCTCCGGCCCCCCGGCCCAGGCGGGCGCCACGGGCGGGATCTCCGGGACGGCGTGGACGAGCGGCACGGGCGGCCACACCGGTGGTGGTGGCGCGGTCTCGGTGGTGACCGCCGGTGGTCCGGGAGCCTCGGCCGGCGACGGGGGCGCGGCCTCGCCCGCCGACGGGCGTGCGGCCTCGGCCGCCGACGGGTCCGGTGCTTCGGGGGAGGGTTCCGGGGCGCGGTGGGCCGCCACCCGGACGGGCAGCGGGAGCTGGACCGACGGCAGGTCCGCGGGGCCGGTCGGCGTCGAAGGGACGACGGCGACGTGACGGACGGCGATGCCCGAGTCGGGCGTCCGGTGCCGCCCCCCGGAGGGCGCGGTCCCGTCGGCCGGTGCGCTGCCGGCGGCCTGCGTCGAGCTCATGAACATCGTGAGAGGTCCCCCTGTCGTGCACGTCTGCTCCGGCGCGGGCCGCGCGACGGGTCTCGGGCCGGTCCGGGAGCCGGCGTGCACCGGCTGCGGCGACGCTGCCGCGGCCGGTCGGGCCGGCTGCCGTCGCCCCGAGCTCGACGGCCACCCGATGCCGTGCCGCAGCACCGGCGGACACGTGGTGAGGGTGCCGGTGCGAGGCCGACGACGTCATGGGCCGCCGTCGTCGTGCCTGGGCCGAGGCTAGGGACGCCGGACTTAAGGCTTCCTCATCGGTGGGTTGCGGATCTCCTCATACCGCGGGCGCCACCGGCGTCGTGCGAGGTCAGGCGCTCACGGGCCGTATCGGTCAGCTGACCGGAACCGCCTCTCGGCCTGTCCCCGGATTGCATGATCGTCCCGGATTGCATGATCACGGGGTGCGGCCGGGTGTTGTCGGGGCGGGGTTGCCGGTCGGCGGTGCGAGCGGCAATCCGTTGTTGCCGGTCGCGTGACCTCGTGGCCGGTCGCGCGGGCGCCGCACCATGGCGTGGTCCGTCCGTCCCGTCCGTCGCACCCCAGGAGGGCGCCATGTCCACCCGACCCGCTTCCGCTCCGACCACTGCCCTGACCGCCCTGATCGAGGCGGCCGTGTCCCGGCTCCCCGCCGCGCCCGTCGAGGCCGCCCCGGTCGGCCCGGTCGGGTTCGGGCTCGGCTGACGAGCCGCCCCGACGGCAGCGGAAGGAGGTCGGGAGCGTGGCGGAGAGCGAGCCGCTGTGGTGCCCGAGCAGCAGACCGGACCAGGAGGGCGCCGTGGTCCTGGGCGTCCATGCCGAGCCCCGGCGCCTGACCTATCTCGACGCCCCGGTCCCGGCCTCCGAGGTGGTCGCGGGCCTGCCGGAGGGCGTGGACCCGACGCGCGTGGTGCGGTTCGCGTCCCTGTGCCGGACCTCGTGCTCGCACTGGCAGGGGGCGTGCACCCTGCTCGAGAAGGTGGCGGTGACCCCCGAGCCGTCGGACGCGCCGTCCGGCGGGCCGGTCCCGCCCTGCCACCTGCGCAGCCGGTGCCGGTGGTGGGACCAGCGCGGGGTGGCCGCCTGCCGGCGCTGCCCGGTGGTCGAGACCTTCGTGGCCGCGGGGGACACCCTGTGGGAGACCGTCGCCGACCCCTCGGCGGGTCCGGACGACGTCGCCGTGGGCCCCGGTCCGATGACCGCCTCATGACCGAACGTCCGGTCGGGACGGCCCCCCGCGCCGGCAGGGGGTCGTGGCCGCCCGTCGGAGAGGCGGCCCTGCTGCTGGCGGGGGTCTTCCTCAGCTACTGCGGGACCGGCGTGACGCAGGTGGCCCTGTCGGTCCACCTGAAGGCCTGGGGATCGCCGTGGGTCGCCGCCGCGGGCGTCGCGGAGCTCGGCGGGACCGTCGTCGCCGTGCCGGTCGCCGCCCGGTTCCTCGGGCAGGTCCCGGTGCGGCGGCTGCTCGTCCTCGCGCTCGCCGGGCAGGCCCTGGCGACGGCGGGGATCGCGCTGGCCGTCCGGGCGGCCGGGCCGGTCTGGTTGGTGCCCGCGGGCACGGCCGCGGTGGGGGCGGGCGCGGCGCTCGCCGTCCCGGCGGTGTCGACCGTGCTGTCCGGGGCGGGTGCGGCGGCCCCGCGCCTCATGGGCCGGTACTCCGCCGTCGCCCTGTCCGGCGGCGTGGCCGGCTTCGTGCTGGGCGGCGTGGCCGTCGGCGCCGTCGGGGTGGCGGGGAGCCTGCTGGTCGACACGGCGAGCTACGCCGTCCTGGCGGTGCTCGTCGCGGCCCTGTCCGCGCGCGGGAGGGGAACGGCGGGCGGGCAGGGGACGGCGGTGCGCCGGGGGGCGCGCGGGGCCTGGTCGCGGGGGGTGCGGGCGGTGTACCGGGACGACGTCCTGCGCCCGGCCACGCTCGGGTTCGCGTCCGTGCTGCTGCTCGCGGTGGCGGTCAACGTGGCCGACGTCTTCCTCGTGCTCGACGTCCTGGGGGCCTCGGCGACGGCGTACGGCGCGGTGACGGCGTGCTGGCCCCTGGCGGGCGCGGTCGCCGCCTGGACGCTCGGACCGAGGCTCGGCGGGCGGCGGCTGCTGCCCGCGATGGGTCTCGGTGCGCTCGTCATGGGGACGGCGGTGGCCGGTGCCGGGGCGGTGGCGCAGCTCGCCGTCCTGCCGGTCGCCTGGTGCGTGGGCGGTGCGGCGAACGCCGTCCAGCGCACCTGCCTGAACACCGCGGTGGCCCAGCGCTGCCCGCCGGACGACCGGGCCGTGGTCTTCGGCGCGGTCACCGGGATCACCCGGCTGGCCCACCTCGCCGGGCTCGGGCTGGGTGCCGCCGCCGTCGCGCTGGTCGGGGCGAGGGAGACCGTCGTGCTGTCCGGGGCCGCGACCGTTCTCGTCGGCCTGCGCCTGCTGCCGGTGATGCGGCGCGGCTGATCCGCGGCGGAGGTCAGCCCTCGCCGTCCGGCGGGCCGTCCAGCACGGCCGGGACGCCCGGTCCGGGGCGGGACGGCGTGAGCGGCTCGGGCGTCGGTCGCTTGGGCACCAGGCCGTCGCCGCTGGACCGGCCGCGCACCCGGCGCCGCACCCACGGCACCGCGTGGTCGCGCACCCAGGCGGCGTCCTGCACCCACGCCTCGCGGCGGCTCGGCACGGGCCCCGGGGACGGCGGCACCGCCCAGCCCTCGTCGCCGCCCACCCCGAGCAGGTCCAGGGCCTGGGCCGCCACCCGGCGGTGACCCTCCGCCGTCAGGTGGATGCGGTCCTCGGCCCACATGCGCCGGTCCTGCAGGACGCCCATGCCCCACAGGTCGAGCACGATCACGCCGTGGCGCCGTCCGATCGACCAGACGTTGGCGGCGAAGATCCCCGCCAGTCCGCGGGTCCGGCGGACGATCGGCGCCTGCCGCGGGTCGTACGACGTCGACAGCACGACCGTCACGCCCGCCGCCACGAGCCGCCCGACGGCCTCGTCGAGCAGCTGGGTCACCTGGTCGACGTCGACGCCCGGCCGCAGCACGTCGTTGCCGCCGCCGATGATGCTCACCAGGTCGGCGCCCCAGTCCAGGGCCCGGGGCAGCTGCTCGTCGACGATCTGGCGCAGCAGGCGCCCGCGGACCGCGAGGTTGGCGTAGGTGAAGGGCTCCTCGGCGACCGCCGCGCGGTCGGCGAGCCGCTGCGCCACCCGGTCGGCCCAGCCGTACCAGGGGTGGGGGGATCCCTCCGCGGCCGGGTCGCACAGCCCCTCGGTGAAGGAGTCCCCGAGGGCGACGTAGCAGCGCCAGCCGGGCGACGGCGCGCGCGGGACGGTGAGCTCGGCCATCCCCCGAACGTACCGCCCTCGGGATGCGGCCGGACGGGCGCCCACGGCCCCGACGGACGTCACGCAGCGCTCAAGGTCGGTCGACGCAGCGGCGATCCATGCAACGACGGCGACCCGCGGACGTCGTGCGCCGGAAACCTGGCGCGCCTACGGTAGCCGTCCGACCCGTGCTGGAGGCTCATGGACCTGTACTCGGTCACCGAGGTGCACCGCGGGCCGAGCCTGCCCCGGTGGCGCCCGGGTGACGCGTGGCTCGCCGGCGGGACCGTGGTCTTCTCCCAGCCGCAGCCCGACGTCACGCGCCTGCTCGACCTCACCGAGCTCGGCTGGCCGGCGCTGCGCGTCGAGGCGGACGGCCTGGAGATCGCCGCCACCTGCACCATAGCGGATCTCCTGGCCTGGCGCCCGCCGCCCGCGTGGCGTGCGGCGCGGGCCGCGATCGGGCCCTGCTGCGACGCCTTCCTCGCCTCGTCGACCGTCTGGAACGTGGCGACCGTCGGCGGGAACCTCTGCGCCGCCCTCCCCGCCGGGCCGATGATCGCCCTGGCCGTCGCCCTGGACGGCGAGTGCGCGCTGTGGGCCCCGGACGGCGGGCGCCGCCGGGTGCCCGCCCGGGACTTCGTGACCGGCCCGGGCGAGACCGTGCTGCGCCCCGGGGAACTGCTGCGCTCGGTCCACCTGCCGGTGCCCGCGCTCACGGCCCGGGCCGCCGTCCGGCAGTTCTCGCTGCGCCCGCTCGGCCGGTCCGCCGCGCTGCTCGTCGGCGTCCGGGACGCCGGCCGCCTGGCGCTCACGGTGACCGCCGCGACGTCGCGGCCCGTCGTCGTCGAGCTGCCTCCCCGCCCCGACGCCGCCCAGGTGCGCGGCGCGCTGCTCGACGCGATCCCGCCGCGGCTCTACCACGACGACGTCCACGGCGATCCCGCCTGGCGCCAGCACCTCACGCTCACCCTGGCCGAGCAGCTCCGGGTGGAGCTGCTCGACCCCCACGACCCGGCCGGGCACCGGGAGGAGGCGGCCGGATGAGCGTCGACGAGATCCCGCTGCGGGCGGCCGGCGGCGAGGTGCCGGGCCGCGACCCCCTCGCGGGCGGCCCGGTCGTCAACGGGGCCGTGGAGACCCGCCCGCCCGCCCCCGGCCAGTGCCTGCGCAGCTACCTGCGCGACCTCGGCCACACCGGGGTCAAGACGGGGTGCGACACCGGGGACTGCGGGGCCTGCACCGTGCACGTCGACGGCGTCGCCGTGCGCAGCTGCCTCTACCCGGCCGTGCGCGCGGTGGGCCACGAGGTGACGACGATCGAGGGCCTGGCGGTCGCCGAGGGCGGGCGGCTGCACCCGGTGCAGTCCGCGGTGCTCGGCGCGCAGGCGTTCCAGTGCGGGTACTGCACGGCCGGTCTGGTCATGACCGCCGCCGCGCTCGACGCCGACGCCCGCGCCGACCTGCCCCGCGCCCTCAAGGGCAACCTCTGCCGGTGCACCGGGTACGGCTCGATCCGCCGCGCGCTGGGCACCGGACCCGGTGCCGGGTCCGCCGACCCCGCCGCGGGATCGGTCCGGGCGCCCCAGGGGACCGCCCTGGTCACCGGCGACGCCCCTTTCACCCTCGACGTCCCCCTCGACGCGCTGCCGGACGCCGGTGCCGGGCACGACGACGTCCTCACCCCCGACGGCGTCGCGCAGGGCGTGCTGCACCTGCGGGTCGTCCGGTCGCCGCACGCGCACGCCCGGATCGTGGCCGTCGACGCGGCGCAGGCGCTGGCCGTCGAAGGGGTCGTCGCGGTCCTCACCCACGCGGACGCCCCGCGGGCCCGGTTCAGCACCGCCCTGCACGACGACCCCGACGACGACCCGGCCGACACCCGGGTGCTCGACGACGTCGTCCGGTTCGTGGGCCAGCGGGTCGCGGCGGTCGTCGCCGAGACGCGCGCCGCCGCCGACGCCGCCGTCCGGCTGGTGCAGGTGCGCTACGAGGTGCTGCCCGCCGTCCTCGACCCGGCCCGGGCCCTCGACCCGGACGCGCCCGTCGTCCACCACGGCCCGGACGGCGTCGCGAACCTCTGCGCGCAGGTGCACGGTCATCTGGGCGACGTCGACGCGGCTCTCGCGGAGGCCGCCGTCGTGCACCGGGCGACCTACCGCTCGCAGCGGGTCGCGCACGGTTCCCTGGAGCTGCACTCCGCCCGGGCCTGGTTCGACGCCGACGGCCGGGTGGTCGTGCGGGCCTCCACCCAGACGCCGTTCCTCGCCCGGCGGGCGCTGGCGCGGATCTTCGACCTGCCGCTCGACCGGGTGCGGGTGGTCACCGGCCGGGTCGGGGGCGGGTTCGGCGGCAAGCAGGAGATGCTCGTCGAGGACCTCGCCGTCCTGGCGCTGCTGCGCACCGGCCGCCCGGTGCAGCTGGAGCTGAGCCGCGAGGAGGTGTTCGCCACCCTCCCCGCGCGGCACGCGATGGCCGTCACGGTCACCGCGGGCGCGAGCTCGGACGGCGTCCTGACGGCGCTGCGCGTCCACGTGCTCGCCGACACCGGCGCCTACGGCAACCATGGCCCGGGCGTGCTGTTCCACGGCTGCCACGAGTCGCTCGCCGTCTACCGCTGCCCGAACAAGCAGGTCGACGGCTACAGCGTGCACACCCACACCCCGCCGGCGGGGGCCTTCCGCGGGTACGGGCTGAGCCAGGTGGTCTTCGCCGTCGAGTCGGCGGTCGACGAGCTGGCCCGCAGCCTGGGGACGGACCCGATCCGGTTCCGGGAGCTGAACGTCGTCCGCCCGGGCGACGCGCTCGTCGCCTACCACGACGGCCCCGACGACCTGCGCTTCGGCAGCTACGGCCTGGACCAGTGCCTGCGCCTGGCCGCCGCGGCGCTGAGCGAGCCGCCGCGCCCGTCCGAGCCGCCCGCGCCGCCGGGCTGGGAGGTCGGGGACGGCGTCGCGCTGGCGATGATCGCGACGATCCCGCCGCGCGGCCACCACAGCCACGCCAGCGTCGTCCTCGGCGACGACGGCCGGTACGAGGTGCGGTCGGGCACGGCGGAGTTCGGCAACGGGACGACGACCGTCCACGCCCAGCTGGCCGCCGCCGTCCTGGGGGTCGGGGTGGACCGGGTCACCGTCCGGCACGGCGACACCGACCTGGTGCAGCACGACACCGGCGCCTACGGGTCCACCGGGATCGTCGTGGCCGGGCTCGCCGTCACCCGCGCCGCCGAGGACCTCGCCGCGACCGTCGCCGCCGCGGCGGCCGAGCTCACCGGCGCCGACCCGGCCCGCTGCCGGCTCGCCGGGGACGTCGTCGACTGCGCGGGCCACCCGATGCCGCTCGTCATCGTGCAGCGGGCCATGCGGTCCGCGGGCCGGGAGGCGGTGGGGCACGGCTCCGCCGACGGCAGCCCGCGCTCGGTGGCGTTCAACGTGCACGCCGTCCGGGTGGCCGTCGACCGGTCGACCGGCGAGGTGCGCGTGTTGCGCAGCGTGCAGGCCGCCGACGCCGGGGTCGTGCTCAACCTGCGCCAGTGCCGCGGCCAGGTGGAGGGCGGTGCCGCGCAGGCGCTCGGCGCGGCGCTCTTCGAGGAGGTCCGCCTCGGACCCGACGGCGGCGTCACCACCCGCTCGTTCCGCGACTACGCGCTGCCGACGATGGCCGACGTCCCGGCGACGCGCGTCCTGTTCGCGGACACCTACGACGAGCTCGGGCCGCTCGGCGCGAAGTCGATGAGCGAGAGCCCCTACAACCCGGTGGCCGCGGCCGTCGCCAACGCGGTGCGCGAGGCCACCGGGATCCGCTTCACCGACCTGCCGCTGCGGCGCGACCGCGTCTGGCGGGCCCTGGCGGGTCTGGACGACGTGGGCGGCTTCGACGACGGGTGCGACGACGACTTCGACGACGGGTACGACGAGGGCTTCGACGGCGAGGCGCCCGACCACCACCAGGGCGACCCCGCCCGGAAGGAGCTGTGATGTTCTACCGCCCCGCCGCGGACGGCGCGCTCGACCGGCAGGACCTCGCCTGGCTGGACCGCGCCGTCGAGGAGGCCGAGCGCAACGTGGGCCTCGGCGGCGGCCCGTTCGGTGCGCTCGTCGTCCAGGGCGACGACGTCGTGAGCGTCGGCGTCAACCAGGTGACCCGCTCCCTCGACCCGACGGCGCACGCGGAGGTCGTGGCGATCCGCGCGGCCTGCCAGGCGCTGGGGGACTTCCGGCTCACCGGGTGCGTGCTGGTCTCGTCGTGCGAGCCGTGCCCGCTGTGCCTCTCGGCGGCCATGTGGGCCCGGGTGGACCGGGTGCTGTACGCCGCGGACCGCCACGACGCCGCCGCGTCCGGGTTCGACGACAGCACCTTCTACGACGTCTTCGCCGCGCCCCGCGAGCAGTGGCCGCTGGTCGTCGCCCAGGTGCCGCACCCGCGCCGCACGGGCCCCTTCGACGCCTGGCAGCAGCACCCGGCCCGCACCCCCTACTGACCCTCGCAAACCGATCGCCTCCGGTCGAAGGATGGTGCTGTTGACGGTGTTCGCGAAGTCGCGGATGCAGGAGCTTCGTGAGGTGGACCGAGCGCGCAGGGCCATGGCGCGTTGCATCGCCGAGAACCACTCCCTCGACGAGGACCGGGGCGAGGAGCAGGAGGGATGATGAGGTCATGAGCGACCGCGACCGGTGGAGCGAACTGCGTGAGCGCCGGATGGCCGAGCCCGGGGCCGTGGAGGCGTATGGGCGGTCAAGATCGCCTTCGAGCTGGGCGCGGCGGTGCGTGCGTTGCGGGAGCAGCGGGGCTGGAGCCAGACGGAGTTGGCTCGTGCCGCTGGCATGACGCAGTCTGCGGTGGCCCGGTTCGAGGCCGGTGGCACGGTGCCGACCCTTCCGGTGCTGGAGCGCCTGGCCAACGCCCCGGACGCCGATCTCGCCGTGCGGATCACGTCTCGCACCGACGTGGCCTGAACCCGGCTGTGCGGCCGAGGAGGCCGAGCGCACGTGCGCCTCGGTGGCGGCCCGTTCGGCGCGCTCGTCATCCAGGGTGACGACGTCGTGAGCGTCGGCGTCAACCAGGTGACCCGCTCCCTCGACCCGATGGCGCGCGCTGGTCGTGGCCCAGATGCCGCACCCGCGCCGCACGGACCCCTTCGACGCCTGGCAGCAGCACCCGGCCCGTGCCCCCCACCGACCCTCGTTTCATGCGATCCGGGACGGTGGCCGCCGTCCCGGGGTCGCCTGACTGGCGGGTCGACACCGTCCTTGGCGGGCTTCGGACCGGATTTTGCGATGTACTTGCACAGGACGGGGTCTGAGCTGCTGAGGGGAGGGCACGGTGCTGCGCAGCTTCCGGCTTGCCAACCATCGCTCGTTCCGGGGCGAAGCGGAACTCTCGTTGCTGCCCGCCTACGACAAGGGCCGCCCTGCGGTCCCCGTCGCGGCGATCTACGGGGCCAACGCAGCGGGCAAGTCCAACCTGGTCGACGGGCTGATGTTCATGCGGTCCGCGGTCCGGGACTCCTACCGCGCCTGGGACCCGGCCGGATCGATCCCGCGACGTCCCTTCCGGCTGGACCCCGCCGGTGGATCGCAACCGTCCCTGTTCACCGTCGACCTGCTCCTCGCCGGGGCGCGCTACACCTACGGCTTCGTCGTCGACGACGAGGTGGTCCGCGAGGAGTGGCTCTACACCTACCCGAAGTCCCGGCGCCGCATCCTGTTCGAGCGGGAGGGGACCTCGATCCGTCTCGGGGAGTCGCTGGGTCCGGCGCGGTCCAAGGGCGAGGCGCTGGCCGAACTGACCAGGCCCAATGCGCTCTTCCTCAGCCTAGCCGCCCAGGTCGGGCTCGCCGAGGTCGGCGCGGTGTCCGAGTGGTTCACGCGCGGCGGGCTCGTCAAGGCCGGGGATACGATCAACCGGGACCGGAGGAACCTCGCCGCCTTCATGACGGGCCCTTTCCGTGGGCGTCTCAAGGAACTCCTGGCGACGGCGGACACCGGGATCAATGATGTCGGCGTGGATACGGAGGAACTGCCGCGCGAACTGGCCGGGAAGGTTGAATCGGCGGAGGCAGCGCTTCGGGTCCAGCTCGACACCTTGGCGGAATCGGCGCGTCGTGCTCAGCTCGACACTTTGGCGGAACAAGACATCGCGATGCAGGCCAGGCGCATGCTGGGCCGGGGTGAGTTCCTGCTGACCGAAATGGAGACCGCTCGGGAGAAGTACGGGACCCGGCCGGCCATTCGATTTCGACACGGCCCCGATGTGTACCTGGACCTCGAGGACGAATCTGCCGGGACGCGTGCCTGGATCCACGCCCTGGCCGACACGTTGACCGTGCTGGACGGCGGCGGCGTGCTCGTCGTGGACGAGATCGACTCCAGCCTCCACCCGAACCTCACGGCCCTGCTGATCCAGCAGTTCCGCAGCGGTGAGACCAACCCGCACGGCGCCCAGCTCATCTTCACGACCCACGACGCCACGCTGCTGGGTACCTCCTTCGGTGAGGAGGTGCTCGCCCGCGACGAGATCTGGTTCGTGGAGAAGAACGCGGGTGGCGGCAGCCGGCTCTACCCGCTCACCGACTTCCACCCCAGGACCGGCGAGAACCGCGAACGTCGCTACCTGGGAGGCAGCTACGGGGCCGTTCCGGTGCTGGGGGAGCTCGGCCCCGCGGCTCCGGACCACGTGGCGTGACCGTCGGATGGCCTCGAGAACCCGGCGTGAGAACGCTTCCAGGAGGCGCGGTCCGGTCGCGGAGCCCCGGAGCCGGGTGCTGATCGTCTGCGGTGGCGTCCGGACGGAGCCCACGTACTTCAAAGGCCTGAAGCAGGCGTTCCGGAACCCGGCCGTCGTCGTCAAGGTGGTGGCCGAACCCCGCGACCCGGAGGCCGTCGTCCGGGCTGCGCCTCCACCTGGAGTCGGGGGATTTCGACGCCGCCTGGTGCGTGCTGGACGTCGACGAGTTCCGTTTCGAGCGAGCCCTGAAGGACGCTCGGGAGCACGGCATCTCGCTGGCGGTCTCCAACCCATGCTTCGAGGTGTGGCTGCTGTTGCACCGTGCCGACCTGCGGACTCCCTTCCCGACGGCGAAGGACGTGTTGGTGAGGTTGAGAAGCCAACTGCCGCACTACGAGAAATCCGGTCTGCGCTTCGCCGATTTCGAGGATCACGTCGTGGACGCGATCACGAGGGCCCGGTCGCTCCCCGGTGCGGAGCAGGTGCTGGGCCCGAACCCGACGTCGGGCGTGTGGCGGGTGATCCAGGCCGTGCTCCCGGCGTGACGGCTTGCGGGCGGGATGGTTCAGGTGCCGCGGTAGGTGCTGTAGGCGTAGGGGCTCAGCAGCAGCGGCACGTGGTGATGGGCCGGGTCGGTGACGGTGAACGTGATCGTCACCTCCGGGAAGAAGGCCGCCACTCCCTGCGCCGTGGCCCAGGGCTCGACGTCGAACACCAGCCGGTGCCGTCCGGGGGCGAGAGCGGGCGATCCGGACCACCCCGACGCCGTCACCCGCCCGTCGGCGTCGGTGCGGCCGTCGGCGGTGAGGGCCCACCCGGCAGGGGACGACGTCTCCCACCGGACGGCGATCCCCGCGGCGGGCCGGCCGCGCCCGGCGTCCAGGACGTGCGTCGAGAGCGTCACGGTCCCTCCTCCGCCAGCAGCCGTTCCAGGCGCAGCAGGGTGATCTGGCGCAGCTGCTCCCGGGCTTCCGCCAGCTCGGCGTCGTCGGAGGCGGTGAGGCGGCGCGTCAGCTCGGCGAGGATCTCCGCCGGGGTGCGGCCCGCCGCCCGGATGAGGAACACCCGCCCGAACCGCTCCTCGTACGCCCGGTTGCCCGCGGCGATCGCCGCCTTGACGTCGTCCCCGGCCGCCGTCACCTGCGCCTGCTCCCGCCGGGACGCCGCCGCGTCGGCCCCCGCTCCCGCCGGCGACGCCCCGATCCGCGGGTGCGCGGCCAGGGCGGCCAGGACGGCGCCGTCCGGCAGCGCCGCGTAGGCCGCCCCGGCCGCGGCCAGCCAGCCGGCCGCCGTCCGGTGCGGCCGCGCGTCCACGAGCGCGTCCACCCAGGCGGGGGCCGCGAGGCAGGCGTGCAGGGCGGCACGGGCGGCGTCGTCGGCGAGGACGTCGAGCCCGGCGGCCGGGTTCGTGGCGCCCGGGGAGGGGGCGCTCACCGCTCGCCCCGGCGCAGCAGGCGCCCTCGCGGCACGCCGTCGACCCGCTCGCCGCGCAGCCACGTCGACCGGACCACCCCGGCCAGCTCGCGCCCGGCGTAGGGGGTGACCGGGTTGCGGTGGTGCAGCGCCGCCGGGTCGACGACGAAGGTCTCGTCGGGGGCCAGCACCGCCAGGTCGGCATCCGCGCCGACGGCGATCGCTCCCTTGCCCGGCAGGCCCGCGAGCCGCGCGGGCGCGGTCGCCATCCAGTCGACGAGGCGGGGCAGGGCGACGCCGCGGCCGCGGGCCGCCGTCCACACCGCCGCGAGCCCGAGCTGGACCGACGCGATCCCGCCCCACGCCGTCCCGAAGTCCCCGGTGTCCAGCGCCTTCAGCTCCGGCACGCAGGGGGAGTGGTCGGACACCACGCAGGTGATCGTGCCCGCCTCCAGCGCGGCCCACAGCGCGTCCTGGTGGGCCCGGTCGCGCACGGGCGGGCAGCACTTGAACGCGGTCGCGCCGTCCGGCACGGCACCCGCGTCGAGGGTGAGGTAGTGCGGGCACGTCTCGGCCGTCACCCGGACGCCGCGCGCCTGCGCCGCCGCGATCAGCGGGACGGCCTCGCCGCTGCCCAGGTGCAGGACGTGCACCCGCGCCCCCGTGCGCTCCGCGTGGCCGAGCAGCCGCGCCACGGCGGCGTTCTCGGCGTCCGGCGGGCGGGAGGCCACGAAGTCCGCGAACCGCCGCCCGGCGGCCGGGGGGCTGACGGCCAGCACGGCGGGGTCCTCGGCGTGGACGACGACGAGCGCGTCCAGGCGGGCGGCCTCGGCGAGCGCGGTGGCGAGCGCGGCGTCGTCCAGCGGCGGGAACTCCGGGACGCCGGAGTCGGCCATGAAGCACTTGAACCCGGTCACGCCGGCCGCGTGCAGGCCCGCCAGCTCGCCCGCGTTGCCGGGGATCGCGCCGCCCCAGAAGGCGACGTCGACGCTCACCTGCGGCGCGGCGGCGGCCTGCTTGGCGCGCAGGGCCGGCACGTCGACCGTGGGCGGCAGGCTGTTGAGCGGCATGTCGACGATCGTCGTGACGCCGCCCGCGGCCGCCGCGCGGGTGGCCGTCGCGAAGCCCTCCCACGCCGTCCGGCCCGGCTCGTTGACGTGCACGTGCGCGTCCACCAGCCCGGGCAGGAGCACCTCGTCGGCGGCGAGGCGCAGCACCTGGCGGGCCGGGCGGGCGAGCGTGGCGGGGGTCAGCGGCTCGACGTCGACGATCCGGCCGCCCCTGACGGCGACGGTGACGGACGTCTCGCGCCCGTCGACGACCGCGCGGGCGGCGTGCACGAGGAGGTCGGGCTGCGGGTCGGCGGGCTGGGGACCGGGTGGCGGCGGAGCGGACAGGGCGACCTCCGTGGCGGACGGCGGGACGGCGACGGCCGAGGGCCCCGACGCTGCGCTGCGCGGTCGGAGCAGGATAGCTCGGGCGCCCGCCGGGAGGGCGTGATGGAATCCGGGCATGTCGACCCCCGACGCGGACCTGCCCGACACCTCCCCCGACCGGATCCCGGTCGTCCTCGACGTGCCCCCGCCCCCGGCCTCCGCCGTGCGCCGGGCCCTGCGCCGGGCCGGGGACGGCGCCACGCTCGACCCGGCGGAGGCCGAGGTCCTGCTGCAGGCCCGCGGCGACGACCTGGCGCGTCTCATGGCCGCGGCCGCCGCCGTCCGGGACGCCGGGCTGGCGAGCGCGGGCCGCGACGGCGTCGTCACCTACTCGCGCAAGGTGTTCGTCGACGTCACCCGGCTCTGCCGGGACCGCTGCCACTACTGCACCTTCGTCCGGACGCCGGAGCAGCTCGCCCGCGAGGGCCGGGCGCCGTTCCTCACCCCCGAGGAGGTGCTGCGGATCGCCCGGCAGGGGGCGTCCCTCGGCTGCAAGGAGGTGCTGTTCACCCTCGGTGACCGCCCGGAGGACCGCTGGCCGGAGGCCGCCGCCTGGCTGGAGGAGGCCGGGTACCACTCGACGCTCGGCTACGTGCGGTCGCTGGCGGTGCAGGTGCTGGAGGCCACCGGGCTGCTCCCGCACGTCAACGCGGGCGTCATGAGCTGGGACGAGCTCGCCCGGATGAAGCCGGTGTCGCCGTCCATGGGGTTGATGCTGGAGACGTCGTCGACCCGGCTGTTCGAGACGCCCGGCCTGGCCCACCACGGCTCGCCCGACAAGGACCCCGCGGTCCGGCTGCGGACGATCGAGGACGCCGGGCGCCTGTCGGTCCCGTTCACCACGGGGATCCTGGTGGGGATCGGCGAGACGGTCGAGGAGCGGGCGCGCTCCCTGTTCGACCTGCGCGCCCTGGCCCGGCAGTACGGGCACGTGCAGGAGGTCATCGTCCAGAACTTCCGGGCCAAGCCGCGGACGGCGATGCGCGGCGTCCCGGACGCCGACCCGGAGGAGTACCTCGCCGCCGTCGCCGTCGCCCGGCTCGTGCTCGGCCCGCGGATGCGGGTGCAGGTGCCGCCGAACCTCTCCGCGCCGTCCGAGCTGGCCCGCCTGCTGGCGGCGGGCGCCGACGACTGGGGCGGGGTCTCGCCGCTCACGCCCGACCACGTCAACCCCGAGCGGCCCTGGCCGCACCTGGACGACCTCGCCGCCTGGTCGGCGCAGGCGGGGTTCACCCTCACCGAGCGCCTCACCGCGCACCCGGAGTACGTGCGGGCCGGGGAGCCCTGGCTCGACCCGCGGGTCGCCGGTCACGTCGCCGCGCTCGCCGACCCCGCGACCGGGCTCGCGGCGCCGTCCGCGCTGCCCGTCGGCCGCCCGTGGCAGGAGCCGGACCCGCAGTGGGGCAGCAGCGGGCGGATCGACCTGGATACCACCATCGACATCACCGGCCGGTCGACCGACCGGCGGGGCGACTTCGAGGACGTCTACGGCGACTGGTCCGCGCTGCGGGAGCAGGCGGCGTTCGGCGCGGCCTCGGGGACGGGCTCGGCCGCGCCCGCGAGCGAGGCGCCGGGCGAGGGGCCGGCCGGCCGCGGCGCGCCCGCCCGGATCGACGCCGAGGTGGCCGCGGCGCTGCGGGCCGCCGAGCGCGACCCCGCCTCGGTCACCGACGCGATGGCCGTCGCCCTCGCCGAGCGCGCCGACGGCGAGGCGCTGTCGGTCCTCGCCGGGATCGCGGACGCGCTGCGGCGCCAGGTCAACGGCGACGACGTCACCTACGTGGTGAACCGGAACCTCAACTTCACCAACGTCTGCTACACCGGCTGCCGGTTCTGCGCGTTCGCCCAGCGGCGCCGCGACGCCGACGCGTTCACCCTCAGCCTCGCCGAGGTCGCCGACCGCGCGGAGGACGCGCGGCGGCTCGGGGCGACGGAGATCTGCATGCAGGGCGGCATCGACCCGGACCTGCCCGGCACGGCCTACGTCGACCTCGCCCGGGCGATCAAGGAGCGGACGCCGGACCTGCACCTGCACGCGTACAGCCCGATGGAGGTCGTCAACGGCAGCGTGCGCACCGGCCTGCCGGTGCGGGAGTGGCTCGTCGCGGTGAAGGAGGCGGGCGTCGACTCGTTGCCGGGCACCGCGGCGGAGATCCTCGACGACGACGTCCGGTGGCTGCTCACCAAGGGCAAGCTGCCGACGTCGGCGTGGGTCGAGGTGATCTCGACGGCGCACGCGGTGGGGCTGCCGACGTCCGCGACGATGATGTACGGGCACGTCGACGCGCCGCACCACTGGGTGGCGCACCTGCGGCTGCTGGCGGGCGTCCAGCGGCGCAGCCTGGACGGCGGCGCCGCCGCATTCACCGAGTTCGTGGCCCTGCCGTTCGTGCACCACAGCGCGCCGATCTACCTGGCGGGCGTGGCGCGGCCGGGACCGACGATGCGGGAGAACCTCGTCGTCCACGCGCTGGCGCGCATCCTGCTGCACGGGCTGGTCGACAACGTCCAGACGTCGTGGGTCAAGCTCGGCGTCGACGGCACCCGGGCCATGCTGCGGGCCGGCTGCAACGACGTCGGCGGGACGCTCATGGAGGAGACGATCTCGCGGATGGCCGGGTCGCAGCACGGCTCGGCCATGACGGTCGCCCAGCTGCGCGACATCGCCGACGGCATCGGCCGCCCGGTGCGGCAGCGGACGACGCTCTACGGCCGCCCGGCGGAACGGGAGCTCAGCCCGCGCTGACCTCCGGCACCTCGTGCACCACCCGGCCCGCCGCGACCGTCAGCTCCACGCGGGCGTCCGCGAGCGGGGCCGGGCCGGGCGACCCGACGGCGGCGGCGAAGCCGGGCGCGAACACGTCGTGGCTGAGCACCGCCAGGTCGGCGCGTGCCCCGACGCGCAGCATGCCGCCGTCGTCGTCGTGGTTGACGTGCGCCGACCCGGCGGTGAAGGCCGCGAACGCCTGGCGCAGCCCGAGCCGCTCGGCGGGCAGGAACGGCTCGGCCGAGCGGTGGTCGGGCGACGTGCGCGTCACCGCGACCTCCAGCTGGCGCAGCGGGTCCGCCGTCGTCACGGCCCAGTCGCTGCCCATCGCCAGCCGACCCCCGGCCCGGGCGATCGAGGCGAACGGGTACTGCCGTGCCGCCCGCTCGGGGCCGAGGAACGGGATCGTCAGCTCCGTCATCTGCGGCTCGTTCTGCGCCCAGAACGCCTGGCAGTTCGCGACGACGCCCAGCTCGGCGAACCGGGGGACGTCGTCGGGGTGCACGAGCTGCAGGTGCGCGACGTGGTGGCGCCGCCCGGTCGGCCCGTGGACGGCACGGGCCGCGGCGACCGCGTCCAGTGCGTTCCGGACGGCGCGATCGCCGATCGCGTGCAGGTGCACCTGGAAACCGTGCCCGTCGAGCGCCGTCACCGCCGCCGCGAGCAGGTCGGGCTCGACGAACACCTGCCCGTGCCCGCCACCCGTGCTGCCTGAGCCGGCGCCGGAGCCGCTGCCGCATCCGTCGCAGTACGGCTCCAGGAGCGCGCCGGAGCGGTTCTCCAGCACCCCGTCCACCATGATCTTGACGGTGGTCGCGTGGAAGCCCGGGACGCCGGGACCGGCCGGTGTGGACGCCGCGAGCTCCCGTCGGGCGAGCAGGTCGGCGATCTGGTCCAGGCCACGGTCCCGCTCCCACCACAACGCGCCGACGACGCGCCCGGTGAGCCGCCCGTCCGCCGCGAGGCCGCGGTACGCGTCCAGGGTCGCGGGCGTCACCCAGGCGTCCTGCCAGCCGGTGACGCCGAGGGCGTGCAGGTGTTCCTGGCCGCGCAGCACCGCGGCCGTCCAGCCGGCGGCGTCCGGCGGCGGGACGAGCGTGTCGTTCACCCGGTAGGCGGCGCCCTCGTGCAGGGTGCCGGTCGGCTGGCCGGTGACCGGGTCGCGCTCGATGCGGCCGTCCGGCGGGTCGGCCGAGTCGCGGGTGATGCCCGCGAGCTCCAGGGCGCGGGAGTTGACCCAGGCTCCGTGCACGTCCCGGTTGAACAGGAACACCGGCCGGTCGGACACCACCCGGTCGAGGTCCTCCTTGCGCGGCGTGCCGCCGGGGAAGTGCTCCATGGCCCAGCCGCCGCCGACGATCCAGGGCTCGTCGGGGTGCTCGCGGGCGAAGGTCGAGACGACGTCGAGGTAGGCGGGCAGCCCCGCGACGTCGTTGAGCCAGACGCCGAGGAGGTTCCGCCCGGCGAACGGGGTGTGCACGTGCGCGTCCTGGAACCCCGGCAGGACCAGGCGCCCCGGCGCGCGGACGACGCGGGTGCGGGGGCCCGCGAGGGCGAGGACGTCGTCCGCGCGGCCGACGGCGGCGATCCGGTCGCCGCGGACCGCGACCGCGTCCGGCGGCCCGCCGCTCGCCGTGACGAGGCTCCGCGGGACGCCCGCGACCCGCGCCCCCGCCACGATCAGCTCCGGTGCCCCCGCGAGGTGACGGGCGGTGTCCTCGGGCATCCGGCTTGTCACCCGGCGGAGCTTATCGAGTTGTGACCGCTCGGAGGAGGCGCGGGGGCGGGAGGCGCTCTACCGTGGGAAGGTCCCCCGCGACGACGGGGAGGACGATGCCTCCGCGAGGTGTGCATGACCCTGATCGTGCTGTTCCTCGGTCCCGCGCTGTTCTTCCTGCTGCTCGACACCGCCCTGGACCGCAAGGCACCCGGATGGGCGGTGTCCGCGGCGGAGCAGGCCCGCGACCGTGTGCGCCGCGCCGTCTCCGGGGAGCCGTTGCCCTACGACCCCTTCGCCACGCTCTCCGTCCAGGACCGGCTGGCCCGCCTGGCCGCGGAGATCCAGCGGCTGGAGGCCGATCCCACCGTCTTCGCCAAGGCCCACCGGATCCGGGTGGCCCGCAGCGCCTACGACGCCGTCCTCGGCGAGGCGTGCCGGCTCGCGGGCGTCGAGACGGTCCACGTGCTCGACCTGGACGCCCCCGTGCCCGTGAGCCCCGACCCGGCGCGCCGCGCCCGGGAGGAGATCGAGCTCGCCTCGCGCGGCTGGCTCTGGTGAGCCCGGCCGGTCAGGGCGCCGGCGGCAGGGCGGACCGGTCGACCTTCCCGCGGTCGGTCGTGGGCAGCTCGTCGAGGAACACGACCGTGCCCGGCACCATGTGCGCGGGGAGCTCGGCGGCGAGCAGCGCCTGCACGGTCGCGACGTCGAGCCGGTCCGGCCCGTGCGGGACGACGTAGCTCACCAGCCGGTCCTGCCCGCCGTCCTCGCCCGGCCGCCCGACGGTGACCGCCTCCGCCACGCCCCCCAGCTCGTAGAGCGCCGCGTCCACCTCCGCGGGTTCCACCAGGTAGTGGCCGATCCGGACGCTGAAGTCGCGGCGGCCGAGCAGGTGCAGGCGCCCGTCCGCGTCGAGGCGGCCCAGGTCGTTGCTGCGGTAGGTCGCGGTGCCGTCGCCGTG
>Ga0302322_100000678_pt1 | contig 26571 bp, 22 predicted proteins | sample Fen_T0_2_FD_203757 | JGI IMG/M metagenome (GOLD analysis project Ga0302322, IMG submission 203757) | Peat permafrost microbial communities from Stordalen Mire near Abisko, Sweden - Fen_T0_2 | ecosystem: Environmental > Terrestrial > Soil > Wetlands > Permafrost | place: Sweden: Abisko...
CCGCCGGCAGAGCGGCCAGCGGAGCGCCGAACTGCTCCCTGGCCTGCGCGTGCTCGACGGCCTTGCCGAGCGCGCCGTCGGAGAGCCCCGCGAGGTAGGCGAGCGTGACCGCCCCCCACGCCTGGAGGCGCGCCGGATCCTGTGGCGACGACGCGCCGACACCGCGCAGGGTGCCGGTGCCGTCGAGGGTCGGCTCCCGCTCCCCGCCCTCGACGCGGCTCTCGCCGTGCCGCACCCGGCCGCCGACGGCGAGCGGCACGCCCAGCGTCGCCTCGTCCACGAGGCAGAGCGGCGCAACGGCCCGTCCCAGCTCGATCCCACCCGCCACGGCAGGCCCGAGCAGGCCCGGGTCGCTCCAGAGCTCCCCCCAGCCGACCGCGCTGAGTCGCGCCGCGAGATCGTCGTCGCGGTCGTCCTGCCACTCGCCGAAGACGGGCTCGAGCGGCGCCTCCCACCCTGCGAGCGCGCCGCGCACGGATTCGGCGAAGAGCTCGAGCTCGGGGTCGACCGTGAACCTCATGCGCCCACCTCGGCCAGCACGTCGTCCGTGTCCGCGCCGAGCACCGGCGCCGGGCCGATCGGCCCCCGCTCTGCGCCGTCGACCCGGAAGACGGCACCGAGCATCGTGACCGGCCCGAGCCCCGGCTGGTCGACGTCCTGCAGGAGGCCGTTCGCCCGCACCTGCGGGTCGGCGTGCACCGTCTCACGGGCCAGAACGGGCCCTGCGGGCACGCCCGCTGCACCGAGGCTCGCGAGCCACGCCTCCACCGCTGCGGCGCCGATCTCCGCCTCGATCGCCGCGGTCACACGCTGCTTCGCCTCGAGCGCCGCCGGGTCGTCCGGCACGAGGTCGGGCGCCGCGATCGTGGGATCCTCGAGCCCGAAGAGGCCGAGAAACGCGCGCCGCTGGGCCAGGTTGAGACACGCGACCACGAGGAAGCCGTCGGCTGCCTCGTAGCAGCGGTAGTACGGGTTCATCGCGAGGCCGCCGGCGATCTCGTCGGCGCGTGCGGCCAGGTCGGCTCGGGTCGCGGCCGCGGCAGGCCCGGCGGCCTCGCCGTCGAGCCAGACGAGATCCTGGATCTGCACCGCGAGGGCGGCACCGAGCAACGAGACCTCGACGAGCTGCCCCTCGCCCACCGTGCGCGCGCGCACGAGCGCTGCCAGCACGCCGGCCGCGAGCAGGTGCCCTGCCGTGAGATCGGCCATCGGGATGCCACCGGCACGCACGGGCACCCCGTCGCCCGCCGAGGCGTGTGAGGTGAGCAGGCCCGAGCGTCCCTGGGCGACGAGGTCGTAGGCGGGCAGGCCGGCGAGCGGGCCGTGCGGGCCGAACGAGGTGACGACGCCGACGACGAGCGCCGGGAACGCCTCATGGAGGTCGCCCCAGGCGAGCCCGAAGGCGGCCGCCCGGGCCGGTGGCGCATTGTGGACGACCACGTCGGCAGTGGCGACGAGCCTCCGCAGCGCCGACTGCCCGGCCGGCGACTTGAGATCGAGGACGACCGAGCGCTTCCCGCGATTGAGGGGGACGAAGAACCGGCCGGTCTCGTCCCCCACGGGCATCACCTGCCGGTAGGCATCGCCGCCAGGCGGCTCGACCTTGATCACGTCCGCGCCGAGCTCGGCGAGGAGCGAGCCGGCGAGCGGCCCGGCCACGTACTGCGCGACCTCGACGACGCGCACTCCTGCGAGCGGCAGGCTCATCGGAGGCCCAGCCCCCGCCGGGCTATCACGAGCTGCTGCACCTCGGCCGTGCCGCCCGCGATCGTCGAGCCGACCGACGCGCGATAGAGCGCCGCCGCGCGGCCCTGGATCGCGGCCTCCGGTGAGGCATCGCCGAGGCCTTCGAGGCCGAGCAGGTCGATCGACGCGTCCCCTACCTTCTGCATCAGGCGCGCCCCTGCGAGCTTCGCCATCGCGGACGTGGCGCTGCCGGGGAGCCCGCGGTCGAGCGTGTCCGCCGCGCGGAACGAGAGCAGCCGGGCCGCCTCGAGCTCGCCGCGCAGGCGAAGCAGCCGCCGCCGCGCCTCTCCGTCGAGGCGGTCGGTCGCCCGCAGCCGCTCCTCGACGGCGTCGAGCACCCACGCCGCGCCGCCGACCTTCTCCGCCGTCACGCGCTCGAAGTCGAGCGTGTACATGAGGATGTCCCAGCCGCCGTTCACCTCGCCGACGAGGTTCGCGGCGGGGATCTCGACGCCGTCCAGGAAGGTCTCGCAGAGGAAGCCGCCGCCGAGCGTCGGAAACGTGCGCACCTCGATGCCCGGTGTGTCGACGGGGCACACGAGCACCGAGATTCCACGGTGCTTCGCAGCAGGATCGGTGCGTACCGCCAGGTAGATCCAGTCGGCGAGCTGGGCGCTCGAGGTCCAGATCTTGTGGCCCGTGACGACGTACGTGTCGCCGTGGTGCTCGGCCCGGGTCGTGAGCGAGCCGAGGTCGCTGCCCGCTCCCGGCTCCGAGAAGCCCTGGCAGAAGACGAGCTCGCCGCGCGCGATCGGTGGAAGCAGCTGCTCGACGAGCGCGCGCGAGGCGAACCGCTCGATCGCGGCGCCGATCGTCTTGTACGAGAGGAGGTAGGACGAGAGCGGCAGCCAGTGGTAGCCGAAGACCTCCTCCACGAGCGTCGCCGTGAGCCGCGAGAGGCCACGCCCGCCGAGCTCGACGGGCCATGACATCCCGATCCAGCCGGCCTCGCCGAGCGCCCGGTTGACGGCGACCGAGTCGCCGTCCGACAGCATTCCCTGGCGCCACCACTCCGGGTCGGCATCGAGCAGGGGGCGCAACGTGGCACTGAACGCGGCCGCCTCGGCCCGAAGCGCGATCTGCTCGGCTGTCGGTTGCAGGTGCACCGCTCCGCGACCCTACCTGGGAGGATTGGGCGATGGAGCACCGACGCGCCTCCATCACCGTCGCCGACGGCACGCGCCTCGCGGCACAGCTGTGGCTGCCGGAACGGCTGCCGGCACCCGTGGTGCTCGAAGCTCTCCCGTACCGCATGGACGACCTCACGGCCGCGTACTCGTCCGAGTACGAGCGGCTGTGCGAGGAAGGCGGGCTCGCCGTCTGCCGGCTCGACATCCGCGGCACCGGCTCCTCCGCCGGCCTCTCCACCGACGAGTACACGGCCACGGAGCTCGACGACATCTGCCAGGTGATCGCCTGGCTCGCAGCGCAGGAATGGTCGAACGGCCGGGTCGGCATGTACGGCACCTCCTGGTCGGGCTTCAACTCGCTCCAGGTGGCCTGCCTGCGCCCTCCCGCTCTCGGCGCGATCGCGCCGATCTACGCCTCCGACGACCGCTACACGGACGACGTCCACTACATGGGCGGCGCGCTCAAGGCGGTCGACCTCGTCGACTGGGTGCTGTACATGGTCGCGGGCAACGCGCTCCCCCCCGTGCCCGCCGTCTTCGGTGACGGCTGGCGGGAGGAATGGGGACGCCGCGTCGACGAGGTCGAGCCCTGGCTCCTGCGCTGGCTCGAGGAGCAGGCCGACGGGCCCTACTGGCGGCACGGATCGGTGCGGCCGGACTACGGCAGGATCGGGTGCCCGACCCTGATCGTGGCGGGCTGGGCCGACGGGTACACGAACATCGCCTTCCGCGGCTTCGAGGCGCTGACCTGCCCGAAGCGGGTCATCCTCGGCCCCTGGGGCCACGGCTCGACCGCCACCGCGCTCCCAGGCCCGCACATCGACCTGATTCCGGAGCTGATCCGCTGGTTCCGGCGCTGGCTCGCCGACGAGAGGAACGGCATCGACGATGAGCCGCCGATCGCCGTCTTCGCCCGCCGCTCGACCCGTCCCGCGCCCGACCTCGCCGAGATGCGCGGCGAGTGGTGCAGCGAGGCGACGTGGCCGCCGGAGCGCCTGTCCGAGCACGTGCTGCGGCCCACCGGAGCCGGTGTCGACACGATCCACGTACGCGGCGACGTCGGCCGCGCGGCCTGGATCTCGTGCGCCGCCCGCCTCCCGTGGGGCCTACCGGGTGACCAGCGCCTCGACGACGCGCTCTCGCTCACCTACGACTGGGAGCCGCTCGAGTCCGGCCTCGACGTGATGGGTCACCCACGCGTGCGCCTGACGGTCACCTCGGCGGTGCCGGTCGCCTACCTCGGGGTGCGGCTCTGCGACGTCTTCCCCGACGGCACCTCGGCGCTCGCCTGCCGCGGCCTGCTCAACCTCACCCATCGTCATGGTCATGATGTCCCCGTGGCGCTCGAGCCCGGCGTCCTGACCGAGGTCGAGCTCGAGCTGGAGGCGACCTCGTGGGTGTTCGAGCCCGGACACCGGGTGCGCCTCGCGCTCGCAGGCTCGGACTGGCCCAACAACTGGCCGCCCCCGAGTGGCGCCCCGCTGCAGGTCGAGCGGGGCAGCGTCGAGCTCGTGCTGCCGGTGCTCGGAGGCCCGTCGCTGCTCCCGCCCCCGAGCCTCCCACCGACGAACGGCAGGGACACGCACGCGCCGGAGGCCGACTCCGAGCAGCCTCCCACCGTCTGGAGGTTCGAGGACGACCAGATCGGGCACGAGGCCCGCGCGGTGACGAGCTACGGCTCAGACTACGAGGCGCCGTACGGAGCCCGCGTCGAGGAGCGCTACGAGGGCACGGTCGGGGTCTCCCAGGACGACCCCGCGGCCGCCTGGGCGCGTGGCCGGTCGACCTATCGCATCACCTGGCCCGAGGCCGACGTGCGCACCGAGGCGACGCTCGACGTCCGCTCGGACGCGGACGCTTACCACGTCGTCCTTGAGCTCGTCGCCGAGGAGGTCGGCGCAGAGGCGGAGGATGCGACGTTCCACAGGGAGCGGCGGTTCGAGCGCACCTATCCGCGGTTCCTCGCCTGAAGGGCGGCGACCGGCTTCAGCCGGTCGTCCGGGCTTCCCCCACCGCGTGGCATGCCGCCGCGTGCACCGAGAGCTCCGCCGCGTCGCCGACCGCCCGCAGAGACGGGTCCTCGCCCGTGCACCGCGCCTCGATCCCGAGCCGCGCCGTCTCTCCCGAGGCGACGAGCGGGCAGCGCGGATGGAACCGGCAGCCGGGCGGGATCCGCGTCGGGTCGGGCGCCTCGCCCTGGAGGATCTCCGGCCGCATCTGCTCGACCTCGGGGACGACCGACAGCAGAGCGCGGGTGTAGGGGTGACGGGGGTCGTCGAGCAGTTCCTCGGTCGTGCCCTGCTCGACGATGCGGCCGAGGTACATGACCGCGATCCGATCGGCGATGTTCCACGCCAGCCCGAGGTCGTGCGTGACGACGAGGATCGCGACCCCGGTGTCCTGCACGAGCCGGAGCATCAGCTCCAGGATCTCGCCCCGCACCGAGGCGTCGAGGCTCGAGACGGGCTCGTCGGCGACGAGGAGCTCGGGCTGCAACACCATCGCGCCGGCAATCACCACCCGCTGACGCTGGCCGCCGGAGACCTCGTACGGATACAGCGGCATGAACCGCTCGGGAGGACGCAACCCGGCGCGCGAGAGCGCATCGGCGACCCTCACGACCTCGTCGCCTCCGACCTTCTGGATGCGCAGGCCCTCCGCCACGGCCTCGTAGATCGTCTGCCTCGGGTTGAGCGACCCGGTCGGATCCTGGAACACCATCTGCACCGCGCGCCGATAGCGGCGCAGCGCCGCGTTGTCGTATGCGAGCGGGGCGCCGCGGAAGCGCACCTCGCCCTCGACGGGCCGCTCGAGGCCGAGGATCGCGCGTGCGAGCGTGGTCTTGCCGCATCCCGACTCGCCGACGAGGGCGAGCACCTCGCCAGGGCGCACCTCGAGGTCGACGCCGTCGACGGCCCGCGCAACGGTGCCCTTCCGCCCCTGGAAGCGGACGTGGACGTCGCGGACCTCGAGCAGCGGCTCCGTCACGATGTGCCCTCGAGGACGCGGACACATGAGGCCGTGTGTTCCGGCCGGCCCGTCGGCCACAGCTCCACTGCCGTCGTGGCGCAGCGCGGCTCCACGACCGGGCAGCGGGGATGGAAGGGGCAGCCGGGCGGGATCTCGCGCGGGTCGGGAGGGTCGCCGCCGAGGCCCGAGGGCTTCATCCGGAACCGCATGTCACCGATCACCGGGAAGGCCGCCGAGAGAGCTTCTGTGTACGGGTGGGCGGCCTCCCGGAAGACCTCCCTGCTCGGGCCGTCCTCGACGATGCGCCCTGCGTACATGACAGCGAGGCGGCGACACGCCGACGAGAGGGTCGAGAGATCGTGCGTGATGAAGATGACGGCGAGCCCGAGCTCCTTCTGCAGGTCCTCGAGCAGCTGGAGCACCTGCGCCTGCACCATCACGTCGAGCGCCGTCGTCGGCTCGTCGGCGATGAGCAGGCTCGGGTTGCAGGCGAGGGCGAGCGCGATCAGCACGCGCTGGCGCTGGCCGCCCGAGAGCTGGTGGGGATAGTCGTCGGCGCGCCGCGCCGGCAGTCCGACGACCTCGAGCAGCTCCTCCACCCGGCGTCGCGTCTCACGCGAGGAGATGCTGGGCTCGTGCACCTCGATCGGCTCGGCCATCTGCCGCCCGATCCGGTGGACGGGGTTGAGCGTGTGGAGCGCGCCCTGGAAGACGATCGACGCCTCGGTCCAGCGGACGGCGCGCAACCGCCCCGGCTTCATCGCCAGCACGTCCTCGCCCTCGAGCAGCACCTCGCCGCTGACCTTCGTCCCGGAGGGCAGCAGCCGCAGCAGCGCTCCCACCATCGTCGACTTGCCGCAGCCCGACTCACCGGCAAGACCGAGCGTCTCGCCGCGGTCGAGGTCGAAGCTGACCCCGCGCACGGCCGGGACGCCGCCCCCCTCCCCGCGGTAGGTGACGTGGAGGTCGCGCACCGAGAGCAGCGGCCCCGCGGGCCCGGCAGCGAGATCGGGCCGATCTCCGACGGGCGTGGCCTCCGGCTGCGCGCTCACGGGCCCTTCGGCTCCCGGAGGCGTGGGTCGAGGACTTCCTCGAGCGCATGCCCGACGAGCGTGAACGCGAGCACGACGAGCAGGATGCACAGGCCGGGCGGCAGGTAGTACCACCAGGCGTTCTCGGTCAGCGCTCCGGCCGAGAAGGCGTCGTCGAGCATGCGGCCCCACGAGGGACGCAGCGGGTCACCGAGCCCGAGGAAGGCGAGGGTCGTCTCCGAGAGGATCGCGATCGGCACGGTGAGCGTCAGGTTGGCGAGGATCAGAGGCGCCACGTTCGGGAAGATGTGACGCGACATCAGGTGCCCGTTCGATGCCCCGAGGGCCCGGCTGCGGTCGACGTAGAGACGTTCCTTCAGCGTCAGCACCTGAGCGCGGATCACCCGCGCCGTGCCCGGCCACGAGGTGATCCCGATCACGATGATCACGTTCTGCACGCTCGGGCCGAGGATCGCGGCGAGCACGATCGCGAGCGGGAGGAACGGGATCACGAGGAACCACTCCGTCAGGCGCATCAGGACGGCGGAGACCCAGCCCCCGAAGAAGCCCGAGACGATGCCGACGCTCGCGCCGATCACGATCGCGATGACGGTCGCTGCGAGGCCGACGAGGAGGCTGATGCGGGCACCGTAGACCAGCTGATCCCACACGGGGCGTCCGAGGTTGTCCGTCCCGAGCGGCAGGAAGTCGAGCGGGTGTGCCCAGAGCGGGTTGTTCACTTTCGAGGCATCGAGGTTGTCGCGATTGGCGATGACGGGCGCTGCCAGCGCGAATACGACGAAGACCCCGAGCACGCCGAGCCCGATCAGCCCCGCCGTCGACTTCCGGTAGTCGGCCCACCCCCGTCCGAAGGCCCGCCGCCTGCGCATCCAGGTGATCCGCCGGGCACTCCCCGTCGTCGCGCCCACGCTCATCCGGTCCGCACCCGCGGGTCGAGGTACGCGTAGAGCAGGTCGGCGATCAGGTTGAAGAAGATCACGGAGGCGCTGAAGACGAGGAAGAGGCCCTGGAGCATCGGCAGGTCCGGCCCGCGGATCGCCTGCGAGGTCGCGAGCCCGAGGCCCGGCCACGAGAAGATCGTCTCGACCGCGATCGCGCCCGAGAGGACGAAGCCGAAGTTGATCGCGATCAGCGTCACCACGGGCAGGAGGGCGTTCGGCACCGCGTGGTGGTTGCGCACGACGATGTCCCGCAGGCCCTTCGCGCGGGCGAGCACGAGGTAGTCCTCGCGCATCGTGTCGAGCAGCGAGGAGCGCATGACGAGCGCGTACTCGCCCAGATAGGCGAGCGTCAGCGTGAGGCAGGGTAAGAACATGTGGTGCGCCTCGTCGAGGAGCTTCGAGACGCCGGTGGCGTCCGAGCCCGCGTTCGTGATGCCGCCGATCGGGAAGAGGGACAGCATCACGCCGAAGACGACGAGCAGCAGCATCCCGAGCCAGAAGTCGGGCATCGCGTACGTCGTCATCGTGAACGACGTGAGCCCGTAGTCCCGCTTCGAGCCGCGCTTCCAGGCGGCCGAGATCCCGATCAGGACGCCGAAGACGGTGGAGAGCAGGGTCGAGACGCCGACGAGCGCGATCGTCGGCCACGCCGCGCGCCAGATTGCCGACGAGACCAGCTCGTTGCTCTCGTAGGAGCGCCCGAGGTTGAGCTGCGCCGTCTGCTGGAGATAGCTGACGAACTGGTGCGCCCGGGAGCCGTCCAGCCCGAACTGGTGCGTCAGCGTCGCCCGCTGCTCCTGGGTCAGGTTACGCCCGCGGAACAGCGTCGCCACCGGGTCGCCCTCGACGACCCGGAAGAGGAAGAAGTTGAAAGCGATGACGAAGGCGAGCGTCGCGAGGGAGCCGAGCACCCTTCGGCTGACGAACCGAAAGCTCATCGGCCCCCCGCGACGCCCGCCAACGCCCTACTCCCGCTCGTCCGCGCTCTTGCGCCGCATCAGCACCCACACGATGCCGCCGATGAGGGCCAGGACGACGACGCCGATCGCGCCGATCGCCGGCGTGCCGAGGCCTCCGCCGCCGCTCGACGCCCCCGCGATCGGCTTTAGGTTGAAGTAGGTCGGGGTCGTGTTCGAGAACAGCACCGGGCCAACTCCCGCGGGCTGCCTCGTCCAGCCCGTGAACCGATCGGTGCGATACGCCTGCAGGTCGGGGCTGAGATCGATCACGACGTAGGCCGCGTCCCGGTACCAGCGGGTCAGCATCTCGTGAACGATCGCGAGCCGCTTCGCGTGGTCGAGCTCGACGTGCTGCTGTGCGTACAGCGCGTCGTAGGTCTTGTCGCAGAAGTTCGCGTCGTTGTAGTAGTTGGTCGGATCGGACGGATCCTTCGCGAGCTGGTCGCACTTGAAGTACGACAACTCGGGATCAGGGTCGACGAACGGCGTCCACCCCCAGGTGAACAGGTCGTAGTCGCCCTTGCCGACGACGGAGGTCAGCTGCGAGTCGCTGTACGTCGACGTCTTCGTGCCGATGCCGATCTGCTTCAGCCAGCCGGTCACGAACTCGGCCACCGGCTTCGCGATGCTCGACTCCGAGCGGACCGCGTAGCGGAGGACGATGTCCTTGCCGCCGTTTCGGAGATTGCGGATCCCGTTGCCGTCGGTGTCCTTGTAGCCCGCGGCGTCGAGGATCGCGTTCGCCTGCTTCAGGTCGAAGTCGTAGAGCTGGTCGGCAGGGATCTTCGGCACCCACTCGGGGTTGGCCGAAGGGCTGAGCGCGTCGGCGGGAACGCCGATGCCGCCGATCGCGCGCGCGACGAGCGTCTTCTTGTCGATCGCATGGGCGATCGCCTGCCGGACCCGGAGGTCGAGCAGCGCCGGGTTCGCGGTCGGGGTGCCGTCCTTGTTCTTGAGGCCCATCCCGCCGTTCAGCGCCAGCTCGTCGAAGCCGCCCTGTTGGCCCTGCAGGGTCACGATCCCCTTGGCGCCCGCGAGCGACTTGAAGGCGGTCGACGGGATGTTGTTCGCGGCGTCGATCTCGCCCTTCTTCAGCGCGGCGACCATTGCGTCGAGGTTCGAGAACGGGCGCAGGACGATCTCGTCGTAGGCCGGCTTGCCCTTGTAGTAGGTCGGGTTGGCCTTCAGGCGCACGTACTGGCCCTTCACCCACTTGTCGAGCGTGAACGGGCCGGAGCCGACCCCGTCGGTGGCCGGGTACTTGGACAGGTCCTTGGCCGAGATCTTGTCGTAGATGTGCTTGGGCACGATGTAGACGTCCATGACGGGCAGCTTCGGGTCGGGCACCGACGAGTGCAGGACCACGGTCGTCGCGTTCGGCGCCGTCGCCACGATGTTGTGGACGGTGGAGTCGTAGTTGAGCCACGCCTCCTTGCGCGAGCGGTTGATCGTGTAGACGATGTCGGCCGAGGTGAGCGGCTGCCCATCCGACCAGGTGAGCCCCTTGCGGAGCGTGTACGTCCACGTCTTCCCGTCCTTCGAGCCCTTCCACGACGTCGCGAGGCCCGGGATCACGTGGAAGTCGGAGGACGCCTTGTCGGTCAGCGTCGCGTACTGGACGTTCCAGATGTCGTAGTCGGGCACGAGGGCGCCGACGGCCGGGTTCATGCTGTCGACGTCCTGGCTCATGCCGACGGTCAGCGTCACCTTCTTCGCAGAGTTGTCGGCGGCAGGCGCGCTCGCGGCGACGACGAGCATCGCGGCGACGGCTCCCGCCACGGCAAGGACGAACGGCACTCGCTTGGCTCTGGTCACGGACGAATCCCTTCCGCTCGATGGCTGCGGCGTCGCGGGTGTGCGAGGTCGCTCGATTATCGACGTCTTTTGCATTGGATTGCTTGTTCAGCTGCTGTTACATCAGATACCAGTCGAGGAAGCCTTCGAGCCTACGGTAGAAATCGAGCTGCGGGCCGATCCGCAGGAAGCCGTGACCCTCGGTCGGATAGGTGACGTACTCGTAGGTCTTGCCGAGGCGGGTCAGCTCCGCGACGAGCTCGGTCGACTGCTCGAAGGGCACGCGCCGGTCGGTGTGACCGTGGGCGACGAGGATCGGCACGCGCACGTTCTCGAGCCGGAGCACCGGCGAGGCGGCGAGGAAGTCCTCCCGGTTCTCGCTCGGGTGCCCCATGATGCGCATCATCATCTGCACGCCGGCGCGATCGCCCTGCGCCCAGGTCGTCAGCGCGTCGCAGTCGCCGTACTTGCAGACCGCGCACCGGAACCGGTGCTCGGGGTCGTCGGTCACCGAGGTGAGCGCCATGTACGAGCCATAGCTCGGGCCGAAGATCCCGAGCCGGTCGCCGTCGACCCAGTCGACCGTGCGGAGGAAGTCCGCCGCGGCGAGGCAGTCCCTCGTGTCGCCGACGCCCCAGGTGCCGTGATTCGCACGCTCGAAGTTGCTTCCATGGCCGGTCGAGCCCCGGTAGTTGATCGCGAGCCACGCGTATCCCTTAGCCACGAAGTACTGGGCGTGGCCGTCCCACTCGCCGCCGTAGCAGTCGGCCGGGCCGCCGTGGACGTAGACGATCGCGGGCGCGGGCCGCCCGGCCGAGGCCCGTGCGGGTCGGTAGAGGAACGCCTGGATGGCGCGACCGTCGAACGTCGTGTAGGTGAGCTCCTCGGCCTCGACGTACGGCGCGTTGCGCACGGCGAGCGGTGCCGGCTCGTGAATCGCCACGACCTCGGACCCGGTGACGAGGCGGAGATCGGGAGCCGTCGTGGGCGATTCGTGGGTCGCGAGGATCGCCCCCGTCGCCGTCCACCACGGCGCTCCCCAAAGCCCGCCCGCGGCGACCTCGGTGATCTCGCCGGTCGCCGCGTCGACGGTGACGAGGTCATAGCGTCCCGCCCTCCCCCGGGTGGCGACGAGCCGGGTGCCGTCGGGGTGCCAGCGGGCTTCCACCAGGTCCGCCTCCGCGTGGGTGAGACGACGGGAGCCGCTGCCGTCCGCTGCGACGAGGTGCAGCTCGAACCAGCCGGAGGCCTCCGAGGCAACGGCGATCGTGGTGCCGTCGGGCGACCAGTCGAGTGCGTAGTCGCGGATCCGGGGCGCGCCTGTCAGGGCCCTGACCGCACCGGACTCGACATCGACGACGCGAAGCTCGTAACGGCTGTAGTCGCTGTGCGGTACGAAGACGTACGCGACCAGCGAGCCGTCGGGCGAGACGATCGCACCCTGCTCGTCGCCGTGCGGATCGAGGTCGCCGTGGTCGCGCGCGAGGCGCTGGGGCCAGGCCTCGTCGACCGCGACGACGGCGAGGCGATCGCAGCGGTCGCGCTCGGTCGAGACGACGAGCCGGTCGTTGCCGAGCCAGACCGGGCTGCCCGCCTCGACGAGGCGCCGCGGCGGCCCGCCGGCGACCGGGACGAGGCAGACCCAGCCGTCGTCGCCGTAGGCCACCGTGGCGCCGTCGGGCGCGAAGACCGGCTGCGTGTCCTCCCAGTAGGGCTGGGGGTCGCGGCCGGTCGTCAGGCGGCGCGGAACGCCGCCCTCGAGGTCGAGGAGCCAGAGGTCGGATGTGTCGCGATCCTGGATGAACACGACCGAGCGACCGTCGGGCGAGAGCGCGGGCGACCTGGGGCGCTCGGTGGCGGCGATCGCCTCCAGTCGCCAGTGCGGCGGCGGCAGCACGTCGACCCGTGGCGGGCGCGGGATTCCGCCGTGCTCGTCCAACCCTCTCCACACAGCAAGTGGCTCAGGCATCCAGTCCTTCCAGGGTCGAGAGTACGAGGCCGCCGATCGAGGCGAGATCGTACCCGCCTTCCTGGACGACGACGCACGGAAGCCCGTGGCCGGCGACGATCGCCCCGGCCTCGCGGTAGCCGGCCTCCGTCACCTGCAGCGGGCTCTCGGGATCGGCCCCGGCTGCATCGACTCCGAGCGCCAGCACGAGAGCCTCGACGCCGTGATTCCGGGCCGCCTGCACGATCTCGGCCACGCCGCGCAGCCAGTCGCGATCGCCGGCGCCCGGGGGCAGGGGCACGTTCAGGTTGGCTCCCCGGCCGGCCCCGCCGCCACGCTCGGCGCCCGTGCCGAGGAAGTGCGGGAACCAGCCGGTCGCCGGATCGACGTGGACGGAGCCGGTGAACACGTCGTCGCGCTCCCAGAAGATCTGCTGCGCGCCGTTCCCGTGGTGGGCGTCGATGTCGACGATGCCCACGCGGACGGCTCCGCCGTCGCGCAGTCGCTGCGCGGCGATCGCGGCGTTGTTGAGGTAACACGAGCCGCCGTAGGCGCTACGCGTCACGTGGTGACCGGGCGGCCGGCAGCAGGCGTACGCGATCCCGCCGGCGGCGACGAGATCGGCGGCGGTGAGGGCGGCGTCCGCGGCGGCACGCGCCGCCTCCCAGGTGCCCGGGCCGATCAGCGTCATCGTGTCGAAGCAGAACGCCCCCGGACGGGCCCAGGTCGCCGCGGGCACGAGGGGCTCGATCCCGGCCACGAGCCCCGGGTGCGCGAAGATGTACGGCACGACCCGGTCCTGGCCCGGGTCGACGGGCAGTCCCGCTGCCTCCCAGTCGTCCCAGGCCGAGGCGAGAAACGCGAGCAGCGCGGCGTCGTGCACCGCTTCGAGCGCGGCGTCGCCGTGCCGCGTGGCGGCGACCACCTCGGCCCCGGCGGCGACCAGCGCCTCCCTGATCGCCTCTGCCCGGGCCGGTACCTCTGCCGCGGGCGTTCGGATGCCGACCCAGATCTCTGCACCGGGCTCGTGCAGCCGGTGGTCGTCGGTCCAGACGAGCGGGATCGCCAGTGCCATGGCGGCGACCCTACAACGGAAGTAGGCTCGGCCGTGTGAGCGAGACGACGCTGCGGGCGCACGGCCTCCGGATCGGGCACCTGGAGCCCGGCCCCGCGAACGCGATCACCGACGTCGGCGGCGTGCGGGTCGGCCACATCACCGTGATCCGCGACGAGCCGGATCCGCCCGCCGGGCGAGGTGCCGCGCGCACGGGCGTGACGGCGATCCTGCCCGGCCCCGCGGAGTCGTTCTTCCGGCGCCCGGTGCCTGCCGGCGCTGCCGTCCTGAACGGCGCGGGCGAACTGACCGGCTTCCTCCAGGTCTCCGAGTGGGGGCTCCTCGAGACGCCGGTCTTCCTCACCTCGACGATGGCGGTGGGCCGGGTGTTCGACGGTGCCGTCGCGGCCGCCTGCGAGGCCGACGCCGCAGTCGGCGTCGACGACGTCGTGATCCCGATCGTCGGCGAGTGCGACGACAGCTGGCTCAACGACGCGCGCACCGTGCAGGTCGAGGCGGCAGACGCGGCCCGCGCCGTGCGTGGCGCGACGGCCGGTGCCGTCCCCCAGGGCTGTGTCGGCGCAGGCACCGGCATGGTCGCGTTCGGCTGGAAGGGCGGGATCGGCTCGTCGAGCCGCGTCGTGCCCGAGGTCGCGGCGACGGTCGGCGTCCTCGTGCTGGCGAATTTCGGCTCGGCCCGTGACCTGCGCCTCGACGGCGTGCCCGTGTTCCCTGCGATCGGCGACGGGATCGACCCGCGCCCTCCCGCCGGCAGCTGCATCGCCGTCGTCGCCACCGACGCGCCGCTGCAGCCCGCTCAGCTCGAGCGCCTCGCCCGCCGGGCGGGGCTCGGCCTCGCCCGCACGGGCTCTGTTGCCCATCACGGCAGCGGCGAGATCTTCCTCGCGTTCTCGACGCCGGCGACGGCACGCGACGGCCAGCCGCCGCTGCGGGTCGACCGCACCGTGGTTCCGGACGAGCACCTGAACCCGCTCTTCGCAGCCGCCGTCGAGGCAACCGAGGAGGCCGTCCTCAACGCGCTCTGGGCGGCGGTCGACACGGAAGGGCGCGAGGGCCGGCTCGTTCGCGCCCTCCCCCACGCGCCCGTGCTCGAGCTCCTGCGGCGCCACGGCCGGCTGTGACCCGCGGTGACCGGCATCAGCCGGTCGCCGACTTCTCTACAGGCGCCCGGACCGGGCGATCCCCCAGACCAGCCAGACGGCGAAGATCCCCGACAGCATGAAGCCGATGAACGAGAGCAGGTGCAGGCCCATCACGTGAGGGCCGTTCTTGGCGAGCACGCCCACGATCGACGAGCCGACGAGGCCGCCGAGCACGATCAACGCCACCGCGATCCGGTTCACCGCGTGGTCGATGTGGTAGGTGAGGTCGTCGAAGCCCGGGTTCCGGATCTGGATCTCCAGCTTGCCCTGGCGGGTCTGCTCCATCACGTCCCGCATCTGGTAGGGGAGCTCGCGGGCCACCCCGCCGAGCTCGCGCACCTCGCTCTGCATCCGCAGTGACATGCGTCGCGGCGAGAACCGCTCGGCGAGCAGGCCCCGCGCGTAGGGGCGCGCTACCTCGAACACGTTGAAGTCCGGGTACAGCTCGACGCCCACCGCCCCGAGCGTCGCGATCGCCTTGTCGAGGATCACGAACCGACTCGGCAGGCTGAGATTGAGCGAGTAGATCAGGTCGAGCCCCTCGCGGATGACCTCGATCGGGTCGATGCTCGAGACGCTCGACCCGTAGTAGCGGTAGAACAGCTCCTCGATCGCGTCCTGCAGCTCCTCCTCCCGGTCCTTCGGATAGCGCAGCCCGAGCTCGGAGAGTCGCCGCGGGATCGCCCGGACGTTCTCGGTCGCCGCATCGACGAAGAGCCGGGTCAGGCGCGTCATGTCCTCGTCGGTCAGGCGCCCGGCCAGGCCGAAGTCGACGAGGCCGATGCGCCCGTCGTCGAGCAGGAGGATGTTCGCCGGGTGCGGGTCGCCGTGGAAGAACCCGTGCCGGAAGATCATCGTCATCCAGGCGTCCGTCATCCGGTAGGCGAGCTCACGGCGCTCCTCGGGCGAGCGCGACGCGAGGTCGAGGTCGGCGAACTGAGTGCCGTGGAGGAACTCGAGCGTCAGCACCCGGCCCGAGGAGTAGCGCCAGATCACCTTGGGCACCGCCACCTCGGCGGAGTCCCCGAAGTTGCGCCTGAAGGTCTCGGCGTTGCGGGCCTCGTGCTGGTAGTCGAGCTCCTGGCGGATCGAGCGGCCGAACTCGTCCACGAGCGCCTCGGCGTCGATGAAGTCGAGGGCGCGCACGCGCTCGCGGACGACGCGGGCCGCCGACCGCATCAGCTGGAGGTCGGACTCGATCTGGCGGGGAGCCTCCGGGCGCTGCACCTTGACGACGACCTCGTCGCCGGTCGGCAGCGTGGCGCGGTGCACCTGACCGATCGACGCCGCCGCGATCGGCGTCTCGTCGAACGTGAGAAAGGCCTGCTCGAGCGTGAGCCCCATCTCCTCCTCGATCACGCGGCGCACGTCGGCGAAGGGGACCGGCGACACGTCGTCCTGGAGGCTGCGCAGCTCCGCGATGATGTCCGGTGGCATCACGTCGGGGCGCGTGGAGAGGAGCTGGCCGAACTTCACGAACGTCGGGCCGAGCTCGTCGAGCATCTCCCGCAGGCGGCGGCCGCGGTCGGCGAGCTGGGTGTTCTCGTTGCTCCGGCGGCGATCGATCAGGTAGCCGAAGCCGTGGCGCGTCGCGACCCGTCCGATCTCGGACAGCCGGCTGATCCGGCGCTGGGGCTTCGCGGTCTCCATCGTCACATTGTGGCGGTGCAGGCCCTCGAGAGCCAGAGGCTACCCGGCAGGCTTCTCGACCGGCTTCTCGAGCAGGCGGACGCGGTGCTCGAGCTGCGCGATCCGGAGCGCGAGATCGTCGGCCTCTTCGCGCCGGACGAGCCCGAGGCGCCGCATCGCCTTCTCCGAAGCGTCCGACGGGACCGCCCCGAGGCGCTCCGCCTCGGCCCGCCAGCTCGCCACGGCATCGCGAAACGCGCTGCGCATGGCGTCGCGCTCGATCCCGACCCTGCGGGCCAGGTCGTCGGCGACGTCGTCAGCCGCCTCCGCGGTGAGCGAGAGCCAGCCGAACCCGGCGAGCAGGAGCTGCTCGAGCGTGCGTGGTTCGGCGCTGCCGTTGCCGTCCATGCCCGCAGTGTACGCGGTCGGGCGCCGGTCCCGGCAAGCGTGCTTCTAGCGCGCGCGGCCGTGCGGCCGGCTCGAGCGGCGGGCGCGGCGTCGCTCACGTCCGGCCGTGCTCGCCGGGGACGGCGCCACCGTCGGGGCGGCGGGAACCTCGGGAGCGAGCAGGCTGTCGGCCTCGGCCACAAGCGTCGGCGAGGCGACGAGGACAGACCCGCCGACCGACTGGACCTCACCCGCATGCTCGTGCTTGCGGCGGGCGAACTCGGGCTCGCGCTCCTTGATCCAGTCGAGCAGCGGGGCAGCGACGAAGATCGACGAGTACGCGCCGGAGGCGATGCCGATCAGGAGCGCGAAGGCGAAGTCGTTGAGCGTGGCGCCACCGAAGATCAGGAGCGAGAGGATCGGCAGCAGGGTGATGAACGTGGTCGCGAGCGACCGTGGGATGGTCTCCCACAGCGACACGTTCGTGATCTGCTTGAACGAGCCGCGCTTCATCAGCGGGATGTTCTCCCTGATGCGGTCGAAGATGATGATCGTGTCGTAGATCGAGTACCCGAGCACGGTCAGGACCGCGGCGACCGTGGCGGTCGTCACCTCCCGCCCGAGCAGGGCGTAGATCCCCACGGTGATCAGGATGTCGTGGATCAGCGCCACGATTGCCGGCACGGCGAACTGCCACTGGAAGCGCATGGAGATATAGCCGACGATCAGGAGCAGCGACACGATGATCGCGAGGATCGCGCTCTTCGCGATCTGGCGGCCGAAGCTCGCCGACACGTTCTTGACGCCGAACGCGTCGGCGTTGAGCGACTTCTTGAGGTCGGACTGCAGCTTCGCGGCCTCGTCGGTCGTGAGCGACTCGGTGCGGATCTGGAAGCTCTTGTAGTCGCCGTTCGTCGAGGCGCCACGGCCCTGGATGACGGCGCTCGCCTGGCCGACCCGGGCCGCCTGCGCCCTCACCTTCTCGATCGCCGTCGGCGCGGGCGTCGTGAACGCGATCTGGGTGCCACCCTTGAAGTCGATTCCGAGGTTGAGGCCGCGGACGCCGAGCGCCAGGATCGAGACGAGGATCACGGAGGCCGAGATGGCGAACCACAGCTTCCGGCGCCCGATGAAGTCGATCTTGAGCCACGGCCGGATGCCGCCACCGGAGGTGCCGATCACCTTCGGGTTCTCGAGGAACCTCGAGCCGGCGAGCAGCGAGAGGAACGCGCGCGTCGCGAGAACGGCCGTGAGCATCGAGATCGCGGTACCGATCAGGAGCATCAGGGCGAAGCCACGCACCGACGAGGTCGCCACGCCGAAGAGCACGAGCGCCGTGATCGCCGTGACGACGTTCGCGTCGACGATCGTGTGGAAGCCCTTCGTGTAGCCCGTCTGGATCGCGGCCTTGATGCTCCGCCCGGCGCGCGCCTCTTCCTTGATGCGCTCGAAGATGACGACGTTCGCGTCGGCGGCCACCCCCAGCGTGAGGACGAGGCCGGCGAAGCCGGGGAGCGTCAGGGTCACGTTGAAGATCAGGATCGCGGCGTACAGGAAGGCGGCGTAGATGCCGAGCCCGAGCACGGCGATGAGCCCGAGGAAGCGGTAGAAGACGAGGAGGAACAGCGCGACGAGGAAGAGGCCGACGATCGCGGCCTTCTTGGCCTCGTTCAGCGAGTCCTTGCCGAGCGTGGCCGAGATCGCGGTCTGGTCGAGCGTGATGAACTCGACGGGCAGCGCACCGGTCTGGAGCACGAGCGCGATATCCTTCGCTTCCTTGATCGAGCCGATGCCCGTGATCTGGGCGTTACCGGAGATGCCGCCCGAGAGCGACGAATCCGTGTAGTCGATCTGCGGCCACGAGCGGATCTCCCGGTCGAGCACGATCGCGAAGTGCTGCGGCGCGTTCCGGAGCTTGCCGCGAATGTACTCGGCGCGCGTGATGTCCTGGAAGCGATGGCTCCCCTTGCTCGTGAAGTCGAGGAGCACGATCGGCGAGTTGGTCTGCGTGTCGAAGTCCTGCCGCGTGCCGGAGAGCTTCAGATCGGCACCCGTCATCTGGGGCACCGAGGGCGGGTCGTACTTGAACAGGTAGTACGAGTTCCCGGTCGGAGCCCCGACGCCCGGGCAGACGACGGCCTGTACGCCGCACGAGATCACGACGGTTCCGGCGGGCGTGCCGAAGAGCTTGTAGCCGTCCGGCAGCTTGCCGTGGTACCTGGCGAGCGCCTTCTGCTTGCTCGAGGTGGGGCCGACGACCAGCTTCTTCTTCTTGTTGAAGACCCACCACTGATCCGAATTGCCCTTGACGATCGCCTGCTGGCCCGCGAGCAGGTCGAACACGCTCGAGCGCGCCACGGGGTTGCCGTTGATGTCGATCGACGGCGGCACGAGACTCGTCTCCATGTCGTACAGCTCGAGCTGGGCCGTCTTGCCGATGATCTTCGCCGCGGCCTCCGGGTCCTTGACGCCCGGCAGCTGGATCGTGATCTGGTTGCTCCCCTGGGTGCGGATCTCCGGCTCCGAGACCCCGAGCTTGTCGACACGGTCGCGCATGATCGAGACCGAGCGGCTCAGGTCGTCCTTCGTCAGCTTGCGGCCCTTGGGCGGCACGGCCTCCTTCGTGATCTCGAGACCGCCCTGGAGGTCGAGGCCGAGCGTGGGCTTCTGGTGGAACGGCGAAGCGGGGACGACCATCAGCGTGACGCCGATGAGTGCGGCGACGACCAGGGCAACGACGACGATGGCTGAACGACGGGTCATGGATGCGGCGGGAAGGCTAGCTGCGCTCGGAAGGCGCCGCTCGCTCTGCGGCCCCCGGATTTACAGTTTCCCCTTCGTTCGTAACCTCCTCTACGCCGCTCGGAGCCTCGCCGTCGTCGCCGGTGGGCTCCGCGTCGTCCGCGGCGTCCTCGCCGGCGTCGTCGTCCCCGTCGCTCTCGTCCTCGTCCTCCTCGGGCTTGATCACCGTCGCGAGCGCCTTGCGCGCAACGCGCACGTGAATCCCGTCGGCGATCTCGACGATCAGGTCTCCCCCGTCCTCGTCGGGCTCGAGTTCCTGCACGATCCCGTAGATGCCGCCCACCGTGAGGATCTCGTCACCGGGGGCAACGGTTCCGAGCATCCGCTGCTGCGCCTGGGCCTTGGCCCGCTGCGGCCGGATCATGACGAACCACAGCACGCCGAAGAGGGCAATGATGATCAACAGTCCTGGTGACACGAATCCTCCTGTGGGCCGCCGGCGAGCCGCGAGAGCGCCTCCGTCCGGTACTCGTCGAACGCTCCGCGCTGGATCGCATCGCGCGCGCCTGCGGTGAGTCGGTGAACGAGCCATAGATTATGCAGAGAGAGCAGCCGGAGCCCGAGGATCTCCTCCTGGTTGATCAGGTGCCTGATGAACGCGCGCGAGAACCGCACGCACGCCGGGCAGCCGCAGCCTTCCTCGAGCGGCCTCGGATCGCGCGCGTAGCGGGCGTTGCGCAGGTTCATCTTCCCGGTCGCGGTCAGTGCCGAGCCTGTCCTCGCCGTACGCGTCGGCAGCACGCAGTCGAACATGTCGATGCCGGCGGCGATCACCCCGAGGATGCCCTCGGTGTCGCCGAGGCCCATGAAGTAGCGCGGCCGGTCGGGCGGCAGCAGCGGCGCGGCCCAGCCGACCGTCTCCAGCATCTCGGCGCGGCTCTCGCCGACGGCGAGGCCGCCGAGCGCGTTCCCGTCGAACCCGAGCGCGACGATCTCCTCGATCGAGCGGCCTCGGAGCTCCGGGTCGGTGCCACCCTGCGTGATGCCGAACCGCAGCTGTCCCGGCGCCCGCGGCGCGTCGACCTGGCGCTCCGCCCAGAGCAGCGTCCGCCGCGCGGCGGCCTCGTGCGCGGCGCGCGTGGCGTCGGCCGGCGGGCAGATGTCGAGGCACATGGCGATGTCGGAGCCGAGCCGCCGCTGGATCTCGGCCACGCTCTCGGGCGTGAACCGCTCGGCGGCGCCGTCGTAGACCGAGCGGAAGGTGACGCCGTCGTCGTCGACCCCGAGCAGGGTGTCGCGGAGCGAGAACACCTGGAAGCCCCCGGAGTCGGTCAGGATAGGCCCGTCCCACCCCGAGAAGGCGTGCAGGCCGCCGAGATCCTCGATCACGTCCTCGCCCGGCCGGAAGTGGAGGTGATACGTGTTGCCGAGGATCACGGCGGCACCCATCGCCCGCACCTCGTCCGGGTGCAGCGTCTTCACGGTGGCCTTCGTCCCGACGGGCATGAAGGCCGGCGTCGGGATGTCGCCGTGGGCGGTGTGCACCGTGCCGGCTCGCGCCGCACCGTCGACTGCGTCGATCGTCAGGCAAGTCACAGGATCAGCATCGCATCGCCGAAGGAGTAGAACCGGTATTTCTCCTCGATCGCGAGCCGGTAGAGGTCGCGGACGGCGTCGACACCGGCGAAGGCCATCACGAGCGCGAGCAGCGTCGAGCGCGGCAGGTGGAAGTTCGTCAGCAGCGCGTCGACGCGCTGGAACTCGAAGCCCGGCAGGACGTAGAGCGACGTGCGGCCTTCGAGCAAGCCGTCGCGGGCGATCGTCTCGAGCACGCGCACCGTCGTCGTGCCGACCGCGAGAACCCGGCCGGCCGCCTCGATCCGCGCCCAGGCTTCGGGCGCGACGCGGTAGCGCTCGCCGTGCAGCTCGTGCTGCTCGAGCTCGGGGACGACCAGCGGCCGGAACGTGTCGAGCCCGACGTGGAGTGTGACCCGCTCGACGTCGAGCTGCGCGAGCAGCTCCGGGGTGAAGTGAAGACCCGCGGTCGGAGCAGCGGCCGAGCCGGGATCGGCCGCGTAGACCGTCTGGTAGCGCCCCGGCTCGGCGAGCGGCTCGTGGATGTACGGCGGCAGAGGCGGCTCGCCCTCGGGCTCGCCCTCCAGCAGCACGCGCCATCGTCCGTCTCCGAGTGGCTCGAGCAGCTCGACCGGCCCGAGGCGCTCGCCGGCGCGCAGTCGCCGCGAGGGACGGGCGAGAGCCTCCCAGACCCCGCTCCCGAGCGGCTCGAGCAGCAGCACCTCGGCCGCCCCGCCGCTCGCGCGTTGCAGGTGGAGGCGGGCGGGGACGACCTTCGTGTCGTTCACGACGACGAGCTCTCGCGTGAGCTCGTCCGGCAGCTCGGCGAACGTCCGATGGCGAACGGCACTCGTGGCGCGCTCGTAGACGAGCAGCCGCGACGCGTCCCGCCGGTCGGCGGGATGCTGCGCGATCAGCTCGGGCGGCAAGGTGTAGTCGAGCTCGTCCGATCTCATCCGACGGCCAGAGTAGCCTTGGCACCCATGGACGAACAGGCACTGGAACGGGCGAAGCAGCGCATCGCGGAGGCACGCGCAGGACGAAACGAGGAAGGGCGGTTCGAGGTGGCGCTGCGGCGCTCACGCGAGGAGGTCGAGGCGCTCGGCGCCGCGGCGCTGGCGCTCGAGGCCGCGCTGCCGGAGCGCATCGGCGAGGCCGTGCAGGAGGGCATGCGCCGCGAGGTGCTCCCCGTCGCGCGGAACCTGGCCGAGATCAAGGGGTTGCTCAACAACGCGATCGGTCGGCTCGAGCGCCTCGAGCAGGAGCTCATCGCCGAGCGCAACGCGCGCCTCGACGACCTCACCCTCCTCGTCGATCTCGTCTCGTCGGGCTGGCAGGGCGTCGACCGGCGGCTGCAGCGCATCGAGCTGGGCGAGACGGCCGAGATCGTGTCGCTGCACGACCACGTCGCTGCAGCGTCGTAGCCCTCTACTAGCTGACGACCAGGATCACCGCGCACGTCGCCGCCCACGCGGCCACGGTGGCGAGGATCGGGATATCGCCGAGGAGAACGTTCTCCGGCTCCTCGCCGGCATCGTGCCGGTGGAGGAGCTGGAGGTACCGCGCCAGCCCGAAGACGACGAACGGCACCGTCGCGACGAGCGCATACGAGTCCCGCGCGGTCACCGAGTAGATCGCGTAGGCGACGATCGTGGCTCCTGCCACCGCAGCGAGCAGCTGGTCGACGAGCGCGAGCGAGTAGCCCTCGAGAACCGCCCGGCCCGGCGTGCGCTCGGCGCCGACGAGCACGAGCTCGGCGCGCCGCTTGCCGAGCGCCAGGAAGAGCGCGAGGAGCGCGGTGCAGGCGAGGAGCCACGGAGAGATCTTCACGTCGACGGCAACCGCGCCCGCGGCGGCGCGGACGACGAACAACGCCGCGATCACGAGCACGTCGACGAGGACGACGTGCTTCAACCGCAGCGTGTAGGCGGCCTGGAGCGCCACGAATCCGAGCAGGAAGACGACCGATGCGAGCCCGAGGGCCGACGTGAGGCCCAGTGCGACGGCGGCGAGCGCGACCGAGAGCACGATCGCGGCCCGTGGCTTCAGCTCGCCGCGCGCGATCGGCCGCCGCCGCTTGACGGGATGCAAGCGGTCGGCGCCGATGTCCCGGAGGTCGTTGACGAGATAGGCGGCGCTCGAGGCGGCGCAGTACGCGACGAAGGCGGCGACGGCCTCGCCCCAGCGGGTCGGGTCCCGGAGCTCGGCTGCGAAGATGATGCCCGCGAAGAGGAGCAGGTTCTTCGGCCACTGCCGGGGACGCAGGGCCACGAACGCCGCGCGCAGCGGCGACCGCCGCAGGGGAAGCGGCGTCACCTCCGCCAGCTGCGCCGGGCGGGTGACCGGCTCCGGCCTGTCTTCAGGGCCCCCCGTCACGCCTGCCTCGCCGGCAGCACGAGCGTGAAGCAGCTGCCCTCCCCCACCGTCGACTCGAGCTCGATCCTGCCGCCGAGAGCGATGGCGAGCTCGCGGGCGATCGGCAGCCCGAGCCCGGTGCCGTGGTTGTCGCGCGAGATGAACGGGACGAAGATGCGCTCGCGCTCGTCGGGCTGGATGCCGGGGCCGGTGTCGCGCACGTCGATCTGGACGAGGCCGTTCTCGGTCGCAGAGCCGATCGACACGGTGCCGCCGTCGGGCGTCCAGCGGAACGCGTTGGCAAGCAGGTTCGTGATCACCTGCAGAACCCGATCGCCGTCGGTCACGATCGTCGGCGCCTCGCGATCCTCGTCGAGCCGGAAGTCGATCTCGCGGCGCCGGGCCTCCTCGCCGAAGCTCGCGTGCGCCCGCTCGACGAGCACGCCGATGTCGACCTCCTGCGCGTGGACGGTGAAACGATGGGCGTTGAGCTTCGCGAGGTCGAGGACGTCACCGACGAGCCGCTCGAGCCGGATCGTCTCGCCCGCGACGACGTCGAGCGAGGCGCGCTCGAGCTCGGGGTCGTCGAACAGCCCGTCGCGGATCGCGTCGACGTGCCCCTTGATCGCGGTCAGCGGCGTCCGGAGCTCGTGCGAGACGGACATCAGGAACTGCCGCTCGCGCTCCTCGGTCGCTGCGAGCCGCGCCGCCATCTCGTTGAACCGCGTCGACAGGTGGCTGATCTCGTCCCCGCCCCCACCGGCGGGCACGCGGACGGCGTAGTTCCCCGCCGCGATCTCGTCGGCCGCGGTCGAGAGCGCCGACACCGGCCCGGTGATCTTCCGCGACAGCCACCACGAGAGCAGGCCGGCCAGCAGGACGCCGACGCAGACGGCGATGGCGAGCCGGAAGACGAGCGGCAGCCACTGGTCTCTCAGCTCCGTCTGCGGCTTGGCCACCACGATCGCGCCGAGAGCGTCGCTGTCCGGCTCGAGCCGCACCGGGTGGGCGACCGCGATGTACGAGCGGTTGCTCCCGGGAGGGGTGAACGTGAACGTGACCGGGTTCTTCAGCTCCCGCACCGCCTGAGGCACGGATGCCTCCATGAGCCGCTTCAGACCCGAATCCTGACCCGGGAAGAGGGAGGCGCCGACGTAGAAGATCCTGTCCCCGGTCGCGAGCTCGAGCTTCGACGCAGCGAAGTCGATCGCGCCGGACCCCTCGTCTGCGGCCCGCAGAGCCGCATCGGCATAGAGCTCCGAGAGGCCTGTCGCCTCGCGTCGCAGCTCCTGCACCGACTGGGCCCGTGTGTAGGTCTGGAACAGCCGCAGCGAGATCAGCGCCGCGACGACGCCCGCGAGCACGATCCCGAGAAGGAACAAGGCCGGCAGGCGGAAACGCAGCGACCCGAGCACAACAGAAGTCTAGGTCGAGTTGCTGCTTAGGAGGCCGGCGTCGAGGTGCGATCGTGCGAGACCTTGTAGCCCACGCCCCAGACCGTGACGATTGGTGACGCGTCCTCGAGCTTGCGCCTGATCTGCCGCACGTGCACGTCCACGGTGCGCGTGTCGCCGGCGAAGGTGTATCCCCACACGCGCTCGAGCAGCTGGTCGCGGGTCAGGACGATGCCCCGGTGGTCGAGCAACTCCCACAGCAGGTCGAACTCCTTCGGCGCCAGCTGGATCTCGCGATCGCCGACCATCGCCTCGCGCCGCCCGGCGTTGACCACGAGGTCGCCGTGGCGGATCTCCTCGCCCTCGTCGCGCCGGCGATCGTTGGACGACCGGCGCAGCACGCTCTTCACCCGGGCCACGAGCTCGCGCGGATTGAACGGCTTCGTCAGGTAGTCGTCCGCACCGACCTCGAGGCCGATGATCTTGTCGACGTCCTCGTCCCGCGCGGTCAGCATCAGGATCGGGACGTCCGAGCTCTTGCGCACGCGGCGGCAGATCTCGAGGCCGTCCATGTCTGGCAGGTTGAGATCCAGGATGATCAGCGCGGGCACCTCGGCCGCGATCGCGTTGAGGGCCGCGCCGCCCGTCCCCACCGCCTTCACCAGATAGCCCGCGTTCTTCAGATAGAGGGCGACGAACGACGCGATCGACGTCTCGTCCTCCACGATCAGGATCGTCTGGGGAGCGGTCATAGGTGAATCTTGGACTACGGAGCCGACGGCGGGCTCACTTCACCGGGCCCGAACGACATCTTCGTCGCCCCGACGGGCAACGGAGCCTGGGCTGCGTCCCCGACCGCAAAGGTACCGGTGTCGCCGACCGCGTCGGGATCGCCGTCGAGCACGACCGTGCCCGTTCCCCGCGCCGAGATCGAGATGTCGACGCCGTGCGCGACGATCCGGTAGCGGCCGCCGGGCACGTAGAAGGAGACGTTCTTGCCCCGGAGCGTCACCGTTTTTCCGCGCGGGATGCCGTAGACGCGAGGGCTCCACTGGTCGGTCGCGCTGAGGTCGACGATCTCGAGAGACCCCTTCCCCATCCGTCCTACGAGGACGCCCTTACCCGTAACCTGGACGAGGCCGCGGCCACCCTCGACCGAGAAGGAGCCGCCGGGCGCCTTCGCGGCGCCCGTCGCCACGCCGGCGAACAGTCCGAGGGCGAGCAGGATGAGAGCCGCGAGGCGCATACCTTCATCAGTATCGGACGCCTGAATGTGCCCGCAATGAGACGCCCGTAAGGAAACTGTTAGCGAGACCCGGCGGTGCCCGGTCGTCGCAACAGGGAGAATCCGGACGTGGCCGACATCATCGACTTCGGGCGCATCATCCTCGTCGTCTCCGGGGCCCTGTCGATCGCGATTCTCGTTCGCGTCGTCGCCGGCCGGGTCGGGCTCCCGACCGCTGCGTTGCTCCTCACCGTGGCAGCGGTCGCCTCCGATCTCTCCGACCGGCTCGCGACCCTGCTCTCGTTCGAGGACGTGCAGCGGGTGGCGACGCTGGCGCTGATCGCGATCCTCTTCGACGGCGGCATGACCATCGGCGTGCGTCGGTTCCGGACCGCGGCCGTCCCGATCACGATCCTCGGAGTCATCGGCACGTTCCTCACGGCGCCGCTCGTCGCCGTCGCAGCTCACTACCTCCTCGGCTTCAACTGGACCGTGTCACTCCTGATC
>Ga0302322_100000679_pt1 | contig 26560 bp, 22 predicted proteins | sample Fen_T0_2_FD_203757 | JGI IMG/M metagenome (GOLD analysis project Ga0302322, IMG submission 203757) | Peat permafrost microbial communities from Stordalen Mire near Abisko, Sweden - Fen_T0_2 | ecosystem: Environmental > Terrestrial > Soil > Wetlands > Permafrost | place: Sweden: Abisko...
CCAGTGCCCTCGCCGGCTTCCTTGGTGCTGAAAAATGGCTCGAAGATCCGCGCGCGCGTAGCCTCGTCCATTCCAGTGCCCGTATCGGTCACGGCCAATCGCACGTACTCGCCCGACTTCGGGCCGCTCGGATCGCGCCCCTCGGCAACGCGGACATTTCCCGTGGTGATGGTCAGCGTTCCTGCCGCGACCGTGGCGTCTGCCGCGTTCTCGACCAAGTTCAGGATGACCTGTTCGATCTGCCACGGATCAGCGCTGATTCGACCCAAGGCTGGCTCCAAGACGAACGAGACATCGACCTTTTCACCGACCATACGCCGCACATTGGGCTCGATTGCCAGCAACGTGGCGTTCAGATCCATGACTGTGGGTTCGAGGACCTTCTGACGACTGAACGCGAGCAGCTGCCGTGTGAGCGCAACCGCACGCTCTCCGGCTTGCGCGACTTGAACCACGTCCGCGTGCACCGGCTCCCCAGGTTTCAAGGCTTCGAGTGCGAACGCGGTGTAGGTGACGATGATCGACAATAGGTTGTTGAAATCATGCGCCACGCCGCCGGCCAAAATGCCAATCGCTTCCATCTTTCGCGATTGCGATAGCTGCGCTTCCAGTCGATTGCGCTCCGTCATGTCTTGCCCGATGACGAGCGCGACGACGCGTCCATCGAGCACGAAGGTTTGCGCGGTAGCAGACAGCTCTACGGCCGTTCCGTTTTTTTTGAGCGCGCGCCGAGTCCCATGCTGAACGCCACGGCCCACGGAAGCCTGTATTTCATGTTGAACCCGTGACACCTCGGATCCAGGAACCAGCCGGCTGATGTCGAGCCCGAGAAACTCGGCGCGCTCGTAGCCAAACAGAGCGAGCGCCGCTTGGTTGACCGCCAAGAATCGCCATGAGCCCAAGTCCGTGAGCCAGATCGGCAGCGGGCAACTGTCGAACAACAGTCGATAGCGCTCTTCCGAAGCGCGCAGTGCTTCTTCCGCTCGCTTGCGATCGGTCACGTTGGTGACCATGGCCAGGGCGCCCGCATACATCCCGGCGTCATCGGTCATTGGGCTGGCCTCCATCAACACCCACACCACGGACCCGTCTTTGTGCTGGTACTTTTGGTCTTGCAGCTCCGCGACGCCACGGCGGCGGCGCTCGAGGCCCTCCTCGGTGCGCGCTCGCGTCTCGGCGTCGACGAAATCCAACACGCTCCGACCGAGCAGCTCCCCAGGTCCATAGCCGAGCATTTCCTCGAGCGCGCGATTGGCAAAGGTCGTTCTCGATTGTGCGTCGATCACCCAAATGCCTTCGCGCGCCGTATCGACGATCTGTCGATACTTCTTCTCGCTGGCGAGCAAGGCATCCCTGGCCTGGTTCAGGCTCGTCACGTCGCGCAGCACCGACAAGTGGAGGCCCGGCAGGATGTCGCGCGTGGCGCTGTATTCCAGCTCTCTCACCGACCCATCGCGCAGCGCGACCGTGATCTGCCCGCGGTGCTGTCCTCGAGCGACGATCTGCTGTCGCTCGGCAGCGATGTCGTAGCCAGGTGCCGCGAAATCTTCCGTCCGTCGGCCGATCACTTCGGACTTGGCAGCGCCGAACAGCTCGCACGCCGTGGAATTTGCGTCCAGGAATGCTCCTTCCGAATCAACGAGCAGAATTCCGTCGCCCACGCCTTCGAACATGGCGCGCAGCAGTTGCTCGCGTTGGCGAAGATCTTCCTGCGCTCGATGCAGCAGGATGGGAGTGTTCGTTTCGCCGAGCGCGATGGCGTCGATCTCAGCGCCAGCCAACGCTTTGATCGTCTGCTCAGCCTCCGCCAATTGACGACGCAAGCGTTGGACTTCGGCTGTCACGTCTTCGTCAGCCGTCATGGTGGTCATCGCAATGAAGCAGGCCGATGGGCGCACGCCCCCTGTACCCCGTCGGGTCATACTCGAGCGGCGGCAGGCAGCCCGATTTCGTATGCAAACTACCCGTCTCGGGCCGGCGCGTCAAACGAGGCAACCGCTCGATACGGCGGAAGCCGACACGGACTCGCGGCCCCGCTCCGGTCTCTATCGAATTGCCGCGGCAACGAGGCGAGCTCGCTCGATCAATGGTTGCGCGTCGAGTGCTCGGACGAGCTCCGAGTCGAGCTCTTGATCCGCAGCGACGGCCGAAGCCACCCAAACCGCGAGCGGCACACCGGATCCCCGCTGGGCGCCCTCTTGCGGCGCGTGGTGCAGAGCGACCGCTTCGACCACTCGAAAGGGAAGTCCCCACAGGTTCAACAGGTAGGCGCCGATTTCAACGTGGCTTACGCCGAACTCTTCTCGCTCGCCGATGATTCGAGCAACGCCGCGCGTGGTCGACGCTTGCCAAGCCTTCGCCAACCGCTCCGACGCCTTCGACGCCAAGACGAGCTCACCGATATCGCACACCAGCCCGGTCATGAACGCCGCGTCCGAAAGCTCACGCTCGGGGAGTATCGCGCTGGCTATGTTGGCGGTCGCGAAGGCGCGTCGTTGAAGCTCGTCAATGGACACGATTGCGCCCGTCTGCCGACCCACGGTATCGAACACGCCGATCCCGAGCGCGAGGTTTCGGATCGTCTTGGTGCCGAGCAGCAGCACCGCGCCTCGAATGTCCAACACCTCCCTCGGCCGGGAGAAAAACGCGGAATTGGCGAATTGCAGCAGCTTGCTCGCCATTGCTGGGTCCTGACGAACCACTGCGACCACGGCGTCCGTCGACACGTCGTCTGCGTCCAGCAACTCGGACAGTTGTTGAAAAACGTGTAGCGCGGACGGCAGCCGGTCCACGCCGCCCACCATCGCGCGCAGGCCAGGGTCTGTCAGCGTGCGATGCAGGGTGCCGCTGCGCTCGACGACTTGGCGGAGCGTCTTTGCATCACATGGCTTGGACAAAAATTGATGCGCGACCCGCACGACTCGGCAAGCAGTCGCTTGCTCTGCCTGACCCGACAGCACCACTCGCGCCATCGCCGGGTCACGCTCGAAGGCCGCCGCAAGCAGGGCCGCGCCGTCCATTCCCGGCATACGCAGGTCCGAAACGATGACATCGTAGCGCTCCGCGTCGAGCGCCTCCAACGCACTCTCCCCGTTGCTCACGAACGCCATCTGCCAATCGACGCCCATCACTCGCAACGAGCGCTCGAGCGCCTCCAGCACCCGCCACTCATCGTCCACGAATAGAACTTTCATCGTGATCTCGAGTACGCCGAGAAAACGCGCGACTTAACGACCGTTTCTGGCAATCGCAGACGAGGCGTTAACTTCCCGCGCGGCAGCGCGTTTGGTAGCCACGAAGGTCCATGGTCGACGAGTCGAAGAGCGGCGGAGTCGCGCCCGGTCGCGACCGTGTAGGCGACGCACAACAGGAGCTCGCCGTGCTACGTGAAGAGCTTGCCGCGCGCGACAAGACCATTCAGGTTCTGATCGCGCGGGTGGAAGGGCAGCTCGCTCGCAGACCTTCGGCGCTCGCGGTGCTCGAGCAGAACATTTCCCTCGAACAGAAGGCGATGCAGCGAACGCGCCAGCTCGAGCAAAGCCACGAAGACTTGAGTCGCACCCTGCACGAGCTCAAGCTCGCCCAGAGCCAGCTACTCGAAGCCAACAAGCTGGAAGCGATCGGCCTGCTCGCCGCCGGCGTCGCCCACGAGCTCAATACGCCCGTGCAATTCGTGGCGGACAACGCTGGCTTTTTGCAAGAAGCATTCGAAAAGGTGACAGCCGCGCTGGACGACACACGGGGCGTCGTCGGCTCGTTCGCGGCAGCCCATCCGGATGCCGTTCCACTAAGGGAGCTCGACGGGCGCCTGCGGGCTCAGGGACTAACCTGGCTCTGCGCGCAGATTCCGCGGGCAATCGAGCAATCGCTCGAGGGACTCGAGCGCGTGACGACCATCGTCAGTGCCATGAAAGAATTCTCCCACCCGAGCGCCGGGCAGAAACAACTCACCGACTTACACGAGGCAATCAAGACGACGCTCACCGTCGCCCGCCACGAGTGGAAGTACGTCGCGGACGTGGAAACCGAATTCGACGTGAACGTCCCCCACGTCCCGTGCATGCGGAACGAGCTGAATCAGGTATTTCTGAATCTAATCGTCAACGCCGCCCACGCCATCGCAGAGCGCACCAGTGGCGGGCCGCCGGAAAAAGGACTCATCGTGGTCAGCACGGAGCGCATCGGAGGCGAAGTCGAGATCCGCATTCGCGACAACGGCGCGGGCATTCCCGAACCGATTCGCTCGCGCGTGTACGACCCATTCTTCACCACCAAACCCGTCGGCAAGGGCACGGGTCAGGGGCTGGCGATCGCTCGCTCCGTGGTCGTCAACAAGCATGGCGGGACGATGCGCTTCGAGAGCGAAGCTGGGGTTGGAACGTGCTTCTACCTGCGCCTGCCGGTGCTGGTTTCGAGCTCGGGGCTCGGACCGACGCCCGGCGTCACCTGATACCCGATGCCATTCCATTGCCCTAATCGAGTCTCGACCAAGTGACGCAACCACTCAACCGGCGGATACTTCTGGTCGACGACGAGCCCCTCGTCCACGAGGCCATTCAACGTAGGATAGGCGGGCAGTTCGAGATCTCGACCGCTCTCGATGGCGAGAGTGCGCTGGAACTCCTGGGCAAAGCCACGGCCCCGTTCGCCGTGATCGTCTCCGACATGCGCATGCCGGGCATGGACGGCGCAGCCTTCTTGCTTCGCGCTCGAGCGCTGTGCGAGACCTCGATTCGATTGCTGCTCACCGGCGACGCGGATCTGAGGAGCGCAATCAGCGCCGTGAACGAAGGTCAGATCTTTCGGTTCTTGTGCAAGCCTTGCCCGTCCGACGTGCTGCGTGCCGCGCTCGATGCGGCCGTGGCTCAGTTTGCGTTGGTCACGGCCGAGCGCGACATCATGGAGCGCACGCTCTCAGCCGTAGTCAAAACGCTCGGCGATGTGCTGTCGCTGACCGACCCCGAGCTGTTCAACCGCGCGGCTCTGGTGAAGTCTTACGTGAGCCACGTGGTCCGGCAGCTCGACTTGGAAGGTGCCTGGCAAATCGAGGTGGCAGCCTCTCTGCACACGCTGGGCATGATCGCGCTTCCCACGGAGCTCGGGCATCGTACCGCGGGCAGCACACCGCTCACCGTCGCAGAGAGGAAGCAACTGGCGATGCACCCGGAAACCGCCAAGCGCATCATCGAAGCGATCCCTCGGCTCGAACAGGTGGCGCTGATCGTGGCGCAGCAGGCGGAGGAAGACGCGCAAGGCCCGGATTGGGTTCGATGCGGCGTTCGCGTGCTCCGGCTCGCCATTCGACTCGAAGAACGCGTGTCACGCGGAGTCAGCCTGAATGCCGCGATCGAGGCGATCGAGGTCCATGCCGGCGAAGGCGATCAGCCCTATCTCGCAGCGCTGCGCGGTCTTTGCCTGTCGTCTGCGCAGATGCAAAGCAAGGAGCTGCGCGTGCGCGAGCTTGGGCCGGGCATGGTGCTCGAGGGGGACGTGAAGACCTGCGATGGCACGCTCGTGTTGCCGAAGGGTCGCGAGCTGAGCGTCATCCTAATCGAGCGGCTGCTGCAATTCTCTGCGTCACGTGGGCTGGCCGAGCCAATTTGCGTGCGCATTCCAGCCGCCACCGTGGACTCGCGCCTAGCCAATTAGCGCCGATGAGCACGCCCTTTCCGTGAGCCCAAGTCTTACATCGCGCGAGAACCTCTATGCGGCGCTCGAGTCCGAGCACGGGAGTGCCTACGTACTCGGGCCCGATCTGGTAATCGAATACGTGAACGAGGGCTGGCAACGGTTCGGGTTGGGAAGTGGCGCCCACGATCGGGCCCCGAGCGAATGCGTCGGTCGAGCAGTGACTCGCTTCTTCGAGCCGAGGTTACGCGAATTTTTCGGGACACGGTTTCTGCGCGCCCTGCAAAGGAACGAGCCGTGGTCTCACATCTACGATTGCTCGAGCCCAGGCGAGTACCGAAAATTCAGCATGCGAGCAGTGCCGACCGCTCAGCGCGACGCCCTGGTCGTCATCCATTCCTTGGTCATCGAGGCCAATCTCGCGCTCAGCGGGCAACGTCCAGCGGACCACCTCGCTAACCATACCGACGCTCGGGGCTTGGTCGTACAGTGCTCCGCATGCGGTCGCGTGCATCAGCCGTCGGCATCGAGCTGGAATTGGGCGCCCTGGCTAGTCGGCAGCGACCGCGCGAATGTCAGCCACGGGATTTGTCCGACCTGTGACTTCAACTATGGGCGTGACGATGCTCGCTCGATGCGTTGACTCGCGCGATTCGACAGTAGCCAATTGCCTTCTCCCTTATCTCGCTAGCCACTCGCGCCGTTACTTTCCTCATGACTGGCACCGTCGAGGTCGAGCGCGGGCGAGTCTTGGTCGTCGACGACGAGGCCGGCCTCCGAACTGCCTACGCCCGAATCCTGACGGCCGCCGGGTTCGCGATCGACAGCTGCGAGTCCGCCGAGGCCGTGGTCGAGCGGTTGCGACGCGGAGAGCGCTACGCCGTCATCGTTACGGACCTCGTCATGACGGGCATGGATGGGGCGGAGCTGCTGCCGATCGTGCGCGAATTCGACGCAGACGTGCCAGTGATCATCCTCACTGGACGCCCTAGCCTGCGCAGCACCATCGCGGCCGTCGAGTACCACAGCTTCAGGTATTTGATCAAGCCGGCCACTCCACAGTTGCTCAGCGAGACGGTGCGAGCCGCCGCAGCAATGCACCAACTGGCCACGCTGAAGCGGCGCGCGCTCGAGGTGTGCGAGAACGAAGGTTGGCGCACGGAGGCCGGCTCGCTCGAGGAGCGCTTCGACAGCGCGCTCGACCAGCTGTTCATGGTGTACCAGCCGATCGTGCCCGTCGTCGGCGCGACGTTCGGCTTCGAGGCGCTCGTGCGCACGGGCGAGACCGCATTTCGCGGGCCGGACCAGTTGTTCGCTGCCGCGGAGCGCCTTGGACGAGTACAAGAGCTCGGTCGAATGATTCGCCTGAAGGTGGCCTCGGAGATCGGGGGAGCGCCTGAAAATTCCATTCTGTTCGTCAATCTTCACGCCAGTGACTTGACGGACGTGGAGCTGTATTCCCCCGAATCCAGCTTGTCGCGTTACGCCGCGCGGGTCGTGCTCGAAATCACGGAGCGAAAATCGCTCGACGGCGTCACGGGTCTGAAAAAGCGCCTGACCGAACTACGTAAGATGGGTTACCGAATCGCCGTCGACGATCTCGGTGCGGGCTACGCAGGGCTCTCCTGCTTCAGCGCACTCGAGCCAGACATCGTGAAGCTCGACATGTCGCTCATTCGCGACATCGACACGATGCCGCGCAAGCGCGCCTTGGTTCAATCGATGATCCGAGTTTGCCAGGTCGACCTAGGGATTCAGGTCGTGTGTGAGGGTGTCGAGACGATTGCCGAACGCGACGCGCTGATCGAGCTCGAGGCGTCACTGCTGCAAGGCTATCTGTTTGCGCGACCGCAGCGAAACTTCTGTCGACTCGAAGAAGTCGGTCTGCACAGTGAGCAACGGCTCATCGCAGCGAGACCGAACGACCGCGTCGGCACCGGTTGATTGCGCCAAGATCGACCGAGGGTAAGCCTGTGCGCCTCCTCAACGTACCTTACACCCCTTCGGGTGTCGCGAAGCGCGTCAGGTACGCCGTCGGGCGACGGGAGAGGTCTTAGGACCGTCTTAGGACTGGCTCTTAGCTGCCCAGGGCGACGGCGGCGAACGTTTGATTCATGTGCAGCGCGTCGAACTGCTCGCCGTACGTGCAGAACCCGACGACTTGGTGACTTGCCAAGAACGCACCGACGGCGGCCTGTTCGCCGCGTCGCTCGAATTCACGTCGGCGCAAGACGCAATCGAATCCGATCACGATTGCAGGCTGCGGGACGCGCTGGTCGATGGTGGCAAAGCCCGCTTCCAGAGCCGCCAGGGGCGAGATCGGGGTGCCGAGCGAGAGCACCAGACCGACCTCCACGGCGCAGTAGAAGGACAAGCTCCCGTCCGGATTGACCGCGCGGACGCCACGTACGAAGTGCTCGCCGCCCGTACTCAGTAGCAGGGGATTCGCCGCGCACACCTCCGGGTCGAGCAGAGCTCGATCGATCCCGATCCTAGCCGCGTACTCCAGCGAGGCTTGCTTACCGTTGATCTCGTACACGATCCGCTGCTCGGAGTCGGCCTCGGTGATGACCAGCTTTTGCTGACCGGGCACGACGTGCTGAACCTTGAACGTCGCAAAAGGGAGCGTCGTGTCGAACAGCACGAACACCGCCACCGAGCTGAGGAACTCCCCTTCGTAGTACACGCAGGCTCGGGTGTTCATGAGGTCATCGGCGGCCGAACCGCCCACGACGGGAATGTCCGCGAGCGCCTCGGACAACGCCGCAGCGATCCGCTCTTCGGCGTTCGAGAGGCCGTCGATCAGGAGCAGGCCAAAGCCCTTCGCTGGCGCGCCACGGACCAGGTCCACGGCGGCGCGGTAGCCCACCTCCGTGGCTTGCGTCGAGTCGGTCAGTGACGAGATGAGGTAGGGCTTCACCCGCAGCTCGGCGCTGGACAGGCTCACCGCGGTGATGCCGCCGTCCACGTAGCCATGCTCGCCAATCTGGCCCGCCGTGGTGCAGCCCGCGAGCGGTGCGGGAAACGCCTGAGCCAGGGCGCGGCCGAGCTTGACGAGATCGTAATGTGGCGAGCAAAAGAACAAAACGGCGCTGGCATCCGCGGCATTCAGCTGCACTACCAACTCCGCGACGGCGGCCGCCTCGTCGCGCAAGCTGCTATGTGCTTTCGTTACGACCAGTCGCGGAGCATGCATGGTTGATTCGTTTCAGTGGGAGTTCCAAGAATCCGCGGCGCGCGGCGCAGGCCAAAAATCTGGCGAAGTAGTGCTAAGTCACGAGGGCTGGCACGTTGGACACTCGAAGGTAGCGCTGCACGAAGGCTCGTAGGTTTGCAGGTTCGAATGGCTTTTCGATGTGCTCGACCGAGGTTACCGCCAGAAACTCGCGCGCCTTCGGGGTGAACGCGCCCCCGGTGAGAAATACCATATTTGCGGCTAGCTCGGGCGCAATCTGTATCAGCTCGGCGTGAAGGTCCATGCCCGTCATGTCGGGCATCATCAAATCGCACAGGATGAGATCGAAGGCATCACCGCGAGCACACAGGGCCAACGCTTCGCGGGCTCCCATGGTGGCGACCACGTCATGCTCCTTGCCTAGGCTCCGTTCGACGGCTCGCACGATCAGCTCTTCGTCGTCGACGACCAGGATGCGCCCACGGCGAGCACTCGCGAGCGCTGGGCGAATGGAAGGCACTTTTTGAGTCGTCAGCGCCGACATCAGGGGCAATGCCACGCGAAACGTCGATCCCTTGCCTACTTCACTGGCGACGCTCAGCTCGCCGCCCATGTCGGTCACCAGTCGCTTGCAGATGGCGAGCCCGAGCCCCGTCCCGACGCCCGCGAGTTTGGTCGTAAAGAACGGATCGAAGATCCGACCGATGATCGCCGCCGGAATGCCGACGCCCGTGTCACTCACCTCGACCAGCACTCGGTTGCCCTCGGCACGAGTGGTGACGCGAATCTCGTTCTTGTCTGCCGAACCCTCGGGCACCGCTTGCGCTGAGTTGACCAACAGATTGAGAAATACCTGAACCAGGCGCGCCTCGTTCACCTGGACTTCGGGCACCGGTCCGTAGTCTTTGACCAAACGCGCGCGATGACGGAGCTCGTTCCAGGCCATTCGCATGGCGGATTCGAGCGTCGTCGTCACGGAGACGGAGCTCGTCGGCTCTTCCTCGGGCGACCGCGCGAACACTTTCAGGTCGCGGACGATCAACCGAACGCGGCGAGCGGCTTCTCCCGCATCCTCGAGCGGTCCCTTGATGTCGGTCAGAAACGATTCGTAAAGTCGCAGCGCAGGGTCGGCGTCGAGCAATAGCCGGCGTTGCTCGCTCACGTAGTCGAGGTTGGCTATCACCGCCGCCAATGGATTGTTGATCTCGTGAGCCACGCCGGCCGCCAGCGTGCCGACGGAGGCCATTCGATCGCTGACCATCAGCTGCGACTGCAGCTTCATTTGCTCGGTGACGTCGCGGACGACCGCCAAGTGTCCCACGGGCATGCCCGCGTCGTCGACGAGCACGGTCGCGGTGATGCTCGTGGCGACTTCCGCGCCGTTCTTGTGTCGGAGCGCGACATCTATCGCGTCGCCGCCGGAACTTCGACTTTCGCTCGACTTGAGCAGCGTGCTTTTGACCGCATCGCTCATGAAGGAAAACAGACTCGCGCCGACGATTTCGCTCACCTGGTAGCCGAGCAGGCGCGCAAAACGACGATTCGTGAACACGACTTGCGCTAGCGGGTCGATCTTCACGATGCCATCCGACGTCGCCTCGACGATTTGCCGGTATTGCTCCTCGCTCTTGCGCAAACCATTCTCGCTCTGGCGCAGCGCGGCTTGTGCTTTGGACAGCAACACAGGGGTGCTCGTCCGCGGGTCCACCACGGCGTCGACTTGACCCGAAAGCAGCGCCTCGATCGTGGCTTCGGCTTCGGCCAAGCGTTGAGCGAGCGTCCGAGGCTCAGCCAGGCTGCTGACGCTCATTGCCCCGCCAACACGAGCAGCAACCGGTTGGTATCGCTCAACGTGCCAATCACTTTTTGAACCGGCAAAGGCGATAATCGAATCAGCGTCGGTGTCACGATCACCCCGTCGCTCAGCGCGCGGTGCGGGTGGTCGAGCAAGTCGACAATCTCGAGCTCGTAACGAGCCGCGAAATGCTCGTCGCAGACCGCTTGCGCGTTGCTGATCGCGCGCACCGAGTTCGGCGCGTTGCCAGCCACGTACAAGCGTAGAACCAGGCTTGGCTTCTTCTTGCCGGGGCTTCGATTCACGATCCGGCCGATCTACGGCGCGCAGCGTTGGTCCGACGTTTGGGCACCTGACTCCCGCCGTGCGCCGAGCTCGCGCTGACCGCCGCGCTCTCGTCGTCCGCGTGTCTCATGCGTCGTAATATGCCTTGTTCGTCGACGAATAGCTGACTCGCAGATCCGGTAGCGCGGTCGAGCACGGCCAACTCGGCCTCGCGCGCCTCGATTTCCGTCTGCACCACTTGCAGGCGCGCAGCGGCTTCGGCCTGTGCCAGGCGCAGCTGCAATCGCTTGAGGTCGGTCGCGACCTGAGCGCGGTTCTTTTCGGCTTGCTCGTACTGCTCCCATTCCCAGCGTGCCACACCCATGAGCACCTTGCCTTGAGCGACGAAGACGTCAGCGAGCGTAACACCTTGATCCGATAGCTTGAGCTCTCGCACCTGATTCGAATGGCCGGTTCCGCGCGACTTCACGATCGTCAGGGCACGGTTCCGCTCCCCGTCTTGAACCAGGTACGAGAGGTGGATCCACGTATCGGCGATCGTCGAAATACCAGTGGCGGTCGCCTCGTCCGTGGTGATGCCATCCATCAATGACGTGTTGACGACGGTGATGCTCTCGGATTTGAGGAAGTCCAGGAACTGTTGTGCCGCGTCGGCTGAAGCCAAATGGCTGAGCTTGGTGGCGAGCGCGGACAACGGATCCACGACCAGACACGCCGGACGGTGGGCCCGCACGGTCGCGCGTAGATCGGCAAATTGGTCCTCGATGTTGGGGCCGCGCGTGCGTGTGGAGTACATCTTGAGCAGGCCGGACTTTTGATGGGGTAGTAGCTCGATGCCAACCGAGCGCAGATTGCGGATGATCTGCGACGCCCCCTCATCGAAGCTGACGTACAGCGTGCGTTCACCGCGGCGACACGCGGCCGCAGCGAACAGCCCGGCCAGGGTTGATTTCGCGCTGCCCGGAGCGCCCGAAAGCAGCACGTTGCTGCCGCGATGGTAGCCGCCGCGCAACATGGCATCGAGCCTCGGAAGCCCCGAAGACACGCGCTCGTCCGACACTTCGTAGCGCAGCTCGGCCGGTCCGCGATTGGTGAGCTGTAGGCCCTCGGCAGTGAGCGAGATTGGAAACTCGTCGCCCAGAAAGCTCGAGCCACGATATTTCATCACGCGCAGATTGCGAAACGCCGATCCCTCCACCACCTGGTGACGAAGGACGACCACGCAGTCGACGATGAATTGTAGGAAGCCGTAGCGCTGCTCGAGCTCGACTGGTCCGACCTTTTGAGTGATGAGTCCGGTGAGCCCCGTCTCTGCTAGCCAGTCACGGATGCGGTAGATCTCGCGCCGCTCGGCGATGGGGTCGTCCAACAAGCCGAGCAGAACGTCGATGCCGTCGAACACGACGCGCGTCGCCTTCAGCTCGTCCGCTTTCACCTTGAGCAAGTGCAGCATGCCGACCAGGTCGAACTCGCCCGATTTGACGACATCCGGCGACAATTGCGCGTCTAAAAAGAACAGCTTGTTCCGCGCCAGCTCGCCCATGTCCCATTTGAAGGTCGCCGCGTTGGCCAGTATTTGGCTGGTCTTCTCCTCGAACGCGACGAACAGCGCGGCTTCCTTGTTTTGATGAATGCCGTTCACGAGCAGCTGCAGCGCGAACACGGTCTTGCCGCAACCGGCCCCGCCCATTACCAGGGTCGTCCGCGCGCGCGGCAACCCGCCGTTCGTGATCTCGTCGAAGCCTCGGATGCCAGTGAGTATTTTGGTCAGCGGCGCTTGTTTGGGATGCGTCTTCATCTGTTTTCCGGCAAACTCGAATCGAGCCGTCCATTCGATGCCCTCGGCAACGCACGAGCGGGTGTGCTCACGCGCGAGGCCCGACGTCTTCGCCCACCAGGCGATGCCACTGCCTCCTCGTCGAAGAATGCACGAACCGAGCCCGCAAATATAGTGCGCAAAGCTCGGCCTCGTTTCAGCCCGCCGACGCGAATTGCACCACCCTCTGACAATTGTGTCTCGAGAGCCGCACTCCGCCATTTCTACCAAGCCACTATCGATATTGCCGATTGGCACGCTCGGTGCCGACGTCGATATTCTGGACGAGATGAATTGGTGCCACGAGCATTGCACATTGCCTCAGTCGCTTGGAATCACGGCGCGAAGCGCGTGAATCGAGCTTCGACAATCGTGAGGGGTGCCGTGCACCGTTTTTCCCGCGTCGAGCTCTGGACCGCGCCTATCGGCTGGTCACCGGATCGATACGTTCGGCAGTTACCGAGTGATCGCCGACCCGAAAAGGCTGTCCGCGGTTAAGTATCAATTTACGTGACGAGCTCGGGGCTCGAGCCGCGCCGCGGGCGTTTGCGCCAGGTTCGAACGGGCCGCGGTCTCGCTTCACGGCACGCTCAGAAAAATAGCATCTCGCCGGAAGCTGGAACATCTTGGCTCGTCGCGTCGTCTTCCGAGTCGCCCTCTCCAGGCTTGCCGTGGCGGATGACCTCGATCGAGCGCCCCTCGCGTTCCACCTCGTCGGCGTCCGGCGGCGCTTCGGAATCGAGCGCCAGTAGCGAACGCTCCAGGAGCTCCCCGCTGGCGAGCTCTTGATTGATCAACGCCGAAAGGTCCTGTGAAATTCGGTCTTGGAACTGTAGGCGCGCCATGACTTCGTGAGATTGTTCCACGATCTCGTCGGTGCGGGCACGGCCCGCCGATGGCGTCGGACTTCGTGATCCTTTGCAACAAGGCCAATCCGGTGAGCTCGCTCAGCAAGAGTGAGCTACGAAAGCTCTTCACCGGTGGCACCAAGCAATGGGGCGGCGGCGCCGTGGTCCAAGTCGCAATCATCGCCAGCGACGCCCCGGAGACCAGCTACCTGGGGAGCTTGATCGGCATGCCGCCGCGCGAGCTCTTACAACGCATGCAAGAGCAGGTATTCAAGGGCGAAATGAAGCGCCCCGTGGTGCTCCGCTCCTCGGCCGATTGCGCGGCATTCGCTCGCGCGACCCCGGGTGGCGTGTGCGTATCTGCCGGAATGCCGGCGCCGGCGGACACCAAAATCGTCCCCGTGCAGTGAGAGCGCGCCTTCTCGCGGTGTGACCGAACGCCTGAGCGAGTTCTGGGCTGGGGTCTAAGTCATCCAAGACGCAGTTGGGCTACTCCGCGCCCAGGAGAGCGCCAGCCAGCCTCGCTTCAGGCGGCGGGCCCTAAGCCACCGGGGAGACGGTGATGTGAACGAGCGTTTGGTTGAGCAGCTGGAATGCGATCTCGCCGAACGTCATGGGACCCTGCAGCAGCCCGGTCTTCTTGTGTTCGAGCTCGCCATAGAGGTAGTTGAGCACGCAATTGCAGCTGAACGCGGGAGCATTGACCCCGGCGGGGATCGCGGCGGAAAACCGCTCGGGGTAGCTGCCCACGGGGCGGGCCAGGCGATAGGAGACGCCCTGAAAAATCGGCGCATAAAATTGCACCTCGCCTTTTGCGGTGTCCAGCTCTCGGATACTCACATTGATGAGCGCGCCGCAGAAATCGGCCACCAGGGGCAAGCGCGAGTCGAGCTTCTTACTCGAAAAGTATTCGCAGAAGTTGCGGGTCTCGCCATTTACCGTGCACTCGTTGGCCGAAAAGCCCGAGCTCGGAAACTGGATCACGTCACCCTCGCTCGGCTCGAAGATGTTCACGATCGCGAGCTCGGCTCGGTGCGAGTTCGGTAGCTCGACGTGCAGGGCGACCCCCTTGTCCCCGAAGCTCTCGGAGCGTGTCCCGTCGAAGACGAGCGGAGACCGCTTGCCAATGTCGTCCAGATGCATGCCACTGATCCAGCCTCCGATCGTTTTGAGGAAGAGATCATGATATTGGGGGGCTTCCAGAGCGTACTGCTGATGAATCGCGCTGAAGGCGGGCAAAATCAAGATCGTGTAGCCGTTATCAGGGGACTCATCACCAATCTTTGCAATGCTGTCGAGCCCGTAAACCACGGGGGCGCGAGCGTGGGCGAGCGTCGGCACCGGTTGCACGAAGATTCTTTCCCGGGAAGTCCGGCCTCCATCTTCGGTCATGAAGTACGGGATAGTGCCGCCTATCCAGCTACCCTGCGGCACGGCCCGCAAGAGGTCTTCCTCGCCGGCTAGCACGAGCGATTTGCCTCTCCCCAGGAGAGCCTTCACTTCGTCGACGGTCGCGAACATTCTTTACCTACTATTGCTTACCGAAAAGCACTTTGATGTCATCACTCACGGCTACTTCGTATTTGCTGAAGAACTTGTGAACGTCGTCGATCAGCGCGTCGAGCCGAGCGGGGTCCTTTTTGAATTGGCTACGCACGTTGAACAACAACATACTGCCCGCGGCCAACTTGAACGTGTGCTCCTTCTTGCCCTGAACTAGCTGCGCCCACACCGCATGCGACTTCGGAGGAATCATCGTGCCCTACTTGTTCGAAGACTGCTTGCCAAATTCCGAGTCTATCGAGCGAGCTTCGAGTGTCAAATAATGAATTGTGTATGAGTAATTCGCGCAGTGCCAATTCGCAACATGCAGTTCATGATCGCCCGCACTTCGGGGGTCTGTCTGGGCTTCGTGAATCGATGAAGGGCGGGAGCCGCGCGCCGCCGTTCTCAAGACCGCGCGGGCCAGCTGGCGATCAGAGCGCGGGCGAGGGGATTGAGCAGGCTCAGTTGTAGGTCGATGCCCGCCGCACGGAGGCGTTCGCAACGAAGCCGGCGACGAACGGGTTGTGGTCGGCACAGCGGTAGACGATGCGCTTCACGCCGGCTCGGAATAGGGCGGCCAAAGAGGCTCGAACCGAGCTGGGGCGAATTCGATTCGGTGCTTCGTATCGACTCAAGGCCGGCTCCGTGATGGCGCTCGTGCCAAGAGACCTGCCCTGGCTCTTCGGTGAAGACCCGGTATGGAGCGCCCTCCAATGAGCTACGTTCCGAACACAGCACGCGGGCTTGCCCACGATGAGCGCGCCCGCGTGCTTGACGTCAGGTCAGCCTACTTGGGCTGAACACCGGGATTCGGAATGCGGGTTAGGGTGTTGTGCTGTTGGTCCGAATTCGCGGCCCAGACGATCGGTTCGCCGCACGTGCCAAAGCCCCAGTCCCCGTCACTGCCGGAGCCGATCTTGCACGCTAGAGATGCGGGCCAGCCGAGCATATTGAAAACGTCCTGGGTGATGTACAGCCCGTGAATGAACGGATCGTACGTCTTGTTGGGGGAACCATGCGCAGCTTTGAGGACTTGCGTCGCCTTCGCTTGCTGGCAAGCGGGGTCGATTCCAGCTGCGGGCACCCCGGCGTCAGCTCCCGAGTCCCAAAAGCCTGTATCGCAACGCAGGAAATCCCCGCTCTGGCGCCCGATGAGACCAGCCGTGTTCTTGCCCGCATTGACCACGTTCACGTTGTTTCGAAACAACGTGTCCTGAAACGTGCACGTGGACTGCCCGCCGTCGTTGTTTGCAAAGCCAACGATGCCGCCAGCAGCGCCCCGGCCGGTAACCGAGCCCACGACGTTGATGTCCTGGATGATAGCAGCGCGCATCGTACCGACGAGGCCGCCTGCCATCACTTCGTTGGGGGCCGCGGGGATGGTGGGGTTGACCGTCACGTTGGTGAAGATCTCACTCACCCACGTGCGTTGATCGTCGTTCAGGAGCATTTCACCGTACCCGTCCACGGCGCCGATGAAGCCGCCGATATTGGTGGCACGACCGCTCACCGTTCCGGTCGCGTAGCAGCGGTGGATTTCGACATGAGTGCCGCCCACCGTGCCGACCGCCGTCCCAACGTCGGCCGTACCCATGCCCGTGCCGATCGCCGTGATGCTCACCGTCGCCGTCGCCACGTAGCTGTCCAGAAGCTGACTGCCGTTGTCGAGCACTCCGACGATGGCTCCCACGTGGCTCCCGTTGGGATCGCCGCCCGACACAGTCACGGTGTTGAGGTGGATGTTCTTCAGCAACGCGTTGTTAGCGTAACCAAACATGCCAGTGAACATTCCCCCCGTTACCCGGAGGTTCGTGATTGTGAAGTTGCCGCCGTCGAAAGTACCGGTGAAAGGGTTCGCAGAATCGCCGATGGGCTGAAATGCGGCGCCCGTCGACGGCATCGTGATGTTGGCCCCTAACTTGTAGTTTCCGGTGCGAGTCATGGTGCGCAGATGCGCTAGATCCATGATCGTTTGCACGCCTTCCGTCGACCCGAGCGCTGAACGCGAAGCCGAGATGGTGCCCTCAGCGCCAGCATCGTCCAAACCCTGACCGCTGCAAGACACGCAGCCGAGCGCGACGCCGAGAGACGCCGACGTCAAGCGGCTGAAGTTGAAGCGGCCCCCACGCACATTTTTTGAATCCATTTGCATCCCTTTCAAGAGCGAGTCCCAGGACCCTTTGCTGCACCGTCTCATTCGAGAAGGCGCCCATTCAGGTGAGCGCGAATGAAATTGGCCCCTCCACACTCACCGCGGAGCCGTATATCCCGAAACTCTCGCAAGGCGCAAGGCGCAAGGCGCACTCGAGTTGCACCGCTCGGTTCACTCCAACCGACGCGCTGAAGTGACGACCGTATGTCGGGCGCGTGGCCGCGAGGCCAGCAACTCTGTCGCGTGGCGTGGAGCGATTGAATGGCCACCGACTCACGAGCCGCAATGCAGCGCTGGTCCGTTCCAGGTCGGCTACGCGAGGCATTCCTCGGCGGCGATCGCGCAACCGCGCGCGTCTACCTGCAAAATCTCGTCGACCACATCGTCGTCGGGGAAGACGAGATCATCATCGAAGCCCGTGCGGGCGCGGCGCTCGCCATGAAGTCGGCCGCGGGCACGACTGCACCCGAAGCCGCCAAGGGAGAAGTTCTCGCAGACGTCGTAGATTGGCGCCCCCAGCCAGGATCGAACCATCGACTTTGGCTTTTGGAAGACGAACAAGACGCGGGGCGTGGTTTTCCCGTACAACAGCAGAAACGCTCAGCTTTCGAGCAACTCGCTACGGCTTCTTGACGCCATCGCCAAGAGCCGTTTCCACGCCATTGCCATCAATCAGGTCGATCGCGCTGCGCAGGTCGTTCGCATCGAGATCGGCGTAGCGCTGCGTGGTCGCGAGGTCCGCGTGCCCCGCGAGCTGCTGGATGGCAGCAGCCCCTGCCCCGTTCCGGAAAAGCTCCGTCACGAAGAAGTGGCGTAGGTCGTGGAAATTCCAACCGCTGCGCCGAGCACGCTCTTGAGCGCGTTGGAACGCTTGGTTGAGGCCTGACTCGCCCCAGGGCTTGCCGAGCGCCGTGAGCGCCACAGGCGCCATGGGCTCTTCTTGTTCGGCTCCGCCGTTCCGAGCGCTGCGCGGAGCCGGGGGCCGATTTGAATTACGCGTTGGTGGTGCGACTTCGGCGTCACCTCGATGCCAAGGGTAATGCCGCGCCGAACCGTGATGATGCCGATTTTGAGGTCGACGTCGGACCAGCGAAGCCTGCGGAGTTCTGAGGCTCGAAGGCCTGTGAATGCCGCGAGTTCGAAGGCTAGACGGCCCTCGGCGTTGGTGACGCTGAGGATGGCCTCGGGATCGTCGCGCCGCATTGGGCGAGGCGCTTTGCGCCCCACCTTGGGAAGCGGCGGCAATACCGGCATGGCCTTGAGCATGCCGGCGCGGACCGCGCTCCGAAGAACCGAGCGCAGCTCCGTCTGGGATCTTGCCGCGGGTCGACAACGCAAGCTCGGCAGCGACGAGATCGACATCGAGCTTCGTCAGCGCGTTGCCGTCGACTTCATTGACCGGCATGCCGCCGAAACGCGGCATGAGCAGCATGTCGATTCGGTTCGCGTAGCCCGCGCGTGTTGACGGCTTGATGCCGTTCTTCATATGCGTTGCTCGAAAATGGCGAAAGGCATCGTCGAACGTGTACGCGGGTGGCGTTTCGGTCGCTACGGTCGGCGGCTCTCTTGCGAGTGTGCCGCGCTGCGCAAGCTCGGTGATCAGTCGCCGATGTTCGGCCTCGGCTCCAGCCCTCGCTTGCACTTGGGCGTCTCGGCGGTAGCGCTGCCGCTTACCGCCTCCTGTCTTGTACGGGATATCAATGACCCAGTGGGACTTGCTGTCCCGGTCTTCTTTGCGAAATGTCACGTTGGAGACGTTCTCCGGCCGTGGCCGTCACTTACTTGGCCCGACCTGCGTAACACGCCCGTCGCGATCCGTCGCACGGACTATTCCGTCCATGCCTTGCTGAAGCAAACCCGCCAGCGATTCGCGAACTTGCGCGCGCGAACCCCGTCGATGTTCGCTTCGATACCGCCGTCCGCAACGCGCTCGGCGCGACGCCCGATGAGCTTGCGCAACGAACCCACGGACCGTCCCAGCGTCGGCGCGGCGGCGCGGCGTCGCGCAAAGCGTGCCAATGCGGCATCGGCTCGCCTCCGCACCCGGTGCGAACGACACGCCACCCTCATCACCTCGAATCGAACCGCGCCGGAGACGGGCGAGCTGTTTGGAGATCCGCTGCTCGCGAGCGCTGCCATGGACCGCTTGCTCCACGACGCACACGTCCTCATCCTTGATGGCGCTTCCTTCCGCAATCCAGGCGAACGCCGCAAGTTCAAGAAGAACAATCAACCAGAGGTTTCCCCATGATGAATCTACGACTCAGGCGAGTGGATCCGCTTGGCCGATCCGCCGCGCCTACCGAGAAACGCCCAACCGCCCCACGCGTGCCGCTCCCGATGGTTGGATCCGCTTGGCCGATCTGCGGTCTGCGGTGGATCCGTGAGGGCGATCGTTGACAGGCTTCGACGAGGACAGTGAACGTCGTGACGCAGGACGTCACGCAGGGGGCTGCTCGAACTTGAGCTCCATCAAGCGCGCAGAGAGCGTTCGGAGACTGTCCGAGCGGACCACGCTCCTCGAAAGCCGGAATCAGGAACTCCGGACCGCGGCGATCGAGGCCCTGGAGCTGGTCGAGGTCGTGCTCGGCGCAGAAACGCCATACGTCGTGCAACACTACCTGCGACAGCTCAAGCGTCCATCGATGGCGGTTGCGTGTGTCCGTTAATCGTTAGGGCCCTGGAATCTTCGAGACGCCAGCGTCGCAAAACCAGTCACTTTTCGTCAGTGCAAAATACGTCGCTGTCTGCCATGAGTTTGGGGCCGCGATCGCACGGTCCTGGGCTTCGCTATTCAAGTAGTCTTGCAGCCCGGTAGCACCGACACTCTGATGAATCTTTAGAAAAGTCGAGCGCCGACAGGTCAGTTCGCTCGAGGCCTGTGTGCTGAACCTCAAGGCCAACTTCAGCACATTGAAATGGTGCCGGACCTTGGCTGCAAGGGCAGGTGCGTAGAACGCTGGCGGTTCCGCCGTAAATTCAACGAGCGGCCCATACGCTGTCACTGTGACGCGAGCTTGCAGCCAACGCTCGGCAGTCGCGTTGTCGTAGTAGGGGTGAAGCATTTGCTTGTCGGCACTTTGGGGAAAGCGCTGCCCCTTGAACGTGTTGCAATCTCTGCAAACAGGCACGAGATTCAATGGCGTTACTGCGAGCGCAGGATACCTTGACTTCGGGAGATGATGGTCGAGGTGCCCGACGAACCCAAAGCCGCACAGCAAGCAAAGGTTACTGGGCGCGCTGACGATAAGCTGGTTGTAGACGTCGCGCCCCGGGCCGTCTGCTCCAACCATCCAATCCTCGTAGAGGCACTTCATCTCATCCTTCCCCACGGCGCCTGATGGCGAGAACTGGTGAAGCGTGCTGGACCTGACGGCTTGATCGAAGTCGTGCTCGGTCGGCGCGATATGAGGCCGGATGTTGTCATAACGCGACCTCATGCTTGCGTCGGCTGTCGACACACAAGCGTCAAAGGTTGTGAGCGCGGCAAGTTGCGGAGCCGGAACAAAACGCATTCAGCTCTCCGCGTCGTTTGCGACAGATTGGCCGTCAGCGCACAAGCTGAGGGCAATTGCGCGCGCTTCCGACCCGAGGTGATTGTCGAAGCTCGAGAGAACGGATTCGTAGTCGCCGTCATACTTTTTGACAGCCTCTTCGAGGAGGCGATGAAACCCGGAGCGTGTCACCTCGAGCGCGAAGACCTCCCGCGTAAGGACACCGACGTTTTCACCGAATGTCTCAATCGACGGTCGGTGCGCCGACACACGATCGCCAGACCGACTAATCACCCACGCGCATGATCGAGGGACCTCTTGCAGCACGACCGGCGAATGTGTCGCAATCAAACCGACGCCGTTGCGAGAGGCAAGTAGGTCAGACAGGCAACGCACGAACGCAGCTAGCAGTGGGGGGTGTAGATGAGACTCAGGTTCATCGATGAGAACGAGCGTCTTTTCGTCGACGAGTTCGACAAGACGAGTTACCGTTAGCAACACTATCTTGTGCCCGGAACTCAGGTCCTTGAAAGTCCGGTTCGTGGCGGCGTGCGAGCCGGCCGATCCTCCTTCTAAATCCGCTAGGCCGACGATCCCATTCGCCTCAAAAATCGGATCGCTCGACAGCGTCTGCAGCGCATCGCGCCAGCGGCGTCGACGCAGGCCTGACAGACAAGCAGTCGCACTACGCATGAACTCCCCCCGAAGTTCGTTTGCGGTCTTAATCGGGCTTTGTTCTTCGTCGCTGCGCTGGTTGCTACCGCCTTCGCTCGTGCCATTTTCTGCGTGTCGTTTGAGCCCGATGTACTCGTAGCCGACGCGGAACGGGTGCTCCTTTGTCTCTTCGAGCGGACCAAACGGGTCGAAAGCGCTGAACGCAACCGTCACTACCTTTCCGAAGACTTCGCCCGCGTTCGGATCCGTCGCAAACGCCCCCTCCGCTGGATCATCTTCTCCCAATACGATCGCGCGCGACATGCGGCGAAGGCTGCGTGTTTTGCCGACACCGTTTTGACCGATGAGCACGTGTACATTCCTGGGCGGCAAGGACGCGGGGTCTACCAAAAAATCCAGATCGTTCTGCTTGGCACCTTCGCGAAGAAAGCTGTAGCGGAACGAGAACTTGGTGAGCTCGGTGTGGCCTTGGATGATGCGGCTGAAGCGCTTGATTGTCTCAGAGGTCAGATCGCGGGATAGCGACTGGCTAAAGACGTATTCCGCGCTAACTCGCTCTAGAAGCAGGGCATCTGCCGCCACATCCCGTAGCGAGGCGGTGACGTCGTCCCGAAGCGATTCCTCGAGGGTGAGGAGCGTCTCGTAGTAGTTCGCGTCTTGCCCAAGGGAAAAGAAGTCATCGGGCAGGCGATCGAATCGGTCTTCCATCAAGGGGCGCGCGCACTCGACGCTACCCGGGGCTTTTGCAAGGTTAGACTGTCCGATTTTTACGTTTCCGACGTCGTGAACTCGACCGAAGTGATCCACGACGTAGAGCATGAATTGTGTTTGATACTCGCCCCAATCGTTCCACCGGTCGCGCGCGAGGAACCCCGTAACGCCAGATTGGACTTCGGTCTGTGGCGGTCGCTCATGTTGCGGGATTACGAGAAATTGCATCGCACGATCGTTAACACGCGGGGCCTTGAGGCGGCGGGCGAATAATGGACTATGAAACCGAACTCGCCCGCGCGTATCAGCCGCGCTCAACGGGCCCATCGGGCCGAGCGTTGCGGCCGCGAAGAACCGTTCCGGAACTCGAGCGCGCGCGCTGCTGTCGCGTGGGCCGCGTGTCCGGTGCTCGTTTCGCGGGCGATCGTTTCCGCGGCGGAGTTCCCGAGATGCCACCCGCGCTCGTGGGCCGTCGCACTTCCGTTTCTGGTCGGGAGTACCAGGGCGAGCCCGCGGTTGCCCTTGCGTAGCTGCACCGCGTAGCTGCTCCGCGTAGCTGCACCGCGTAGCTGTGGGGTTGCCCCCCGGTCGGACCGGACGCGTTCGCCGCTCCAGCACCGAATCTCGAAACTGCCGAACACCAGCGCAAATCCGGCTTGAGCGTAACGATGACGCCGGCGTGCTTTCGGCCTCGGTCATCACCCGTGCAGCGCTCGAGGAGCAGCTTGCTTCGGCGCATGGTTCGGTAGATGCGCTTCGGGTTCACGCGCTCGGTCCCCTCGCGGTTCAGCAGCGCTGTCACGCGGCGATACCCATAGCTGGGACGCTCTCCAACCAGCTGGCGAATGCGAGCTAATAGAAGCCCGTTCTCGGCCGTTTCTTCGGTTTCGGGACCATCGGCAGGTTCCGGCTCGGACACCGCTGCAGTGGCCTTTTGACGCTTGCTGCGCTGTTCGAGCAGATTCGACCGGGAAACCCCGAGCGCCCGCACGCTCGCCTTCACCGGAAACTTCCCCTATTCGGCAAGAACTCGGGCGACACCAAGATCCGTTACTGGGGTTGGCAGGGGGTGCACTACCGCGGTTTCGCGTCATGATGACGGACGCCCGCGACTGGGAGCGTTCGAGGAAGACCACGGGCAAGGTTGTCCAGACGGACGAGGCACCCACTCTGCGAGCCGCTGCTACCCGAAACCCAAGCTTTCACTCCTCGACAGCCGTTGCCCTCCTATTGCCCAGCCCACGTCCCAGAGCGTCCTATCGCGTCGCGTTCCGTCCTATCCGCGAGCGCCGCCTTCGTGCCGCAACTGCAACGGTTACCGCCGTTTTAGAGTTGTTTCTTCGAAGAAGAAGGTAGCGCCCCCAGCCAGGATCGAACTATCGACTTTGGCTTTTGGAAAGCCCAAATCCCTGGCCTTCCGGAAGGCAGACGCTCATCTCTCCAAGTCAGGCGTAGCTGATGATGTTGACGCCGGCCAGCAGGGTCGCAATCCCGGCGATCAGCCAGAATGCGATGCGTCCGGCGCGCGCGGGCGGGCTCAGTGCCACACGGTCCAGAGCCGTCAGGCGGCGGCCCAGCGCGTAGCTGGCGGCCGCGAAGGACCACAGCAATAGTGCGGCCAGTTCGGCCTTACTGCGCCCGCCCGTGCTGAACATGGCGGTGCTCATGAGCAGCGTGACCAGCCACAAGCAGATGCCGATGATGCCGGGCAGGAGCCAGCGCCACTGAGGTAGGCGTGGCATTTGGCTGGTGCCCCGGTACCAAGCGAGACCGAACGCGCCCATGACGGCAAGCACGCCCAAGACTTCCGGCACGGCGGTCCAGACCACGATCTCGCCTACGACCAAGTAGGACCAGAACAGCGCACCAAAGCACCACAGCGAAACGCCGACCAGCGGTCGCGGGACGCGCCGCAGCCGGAAAGTGTCGAGTGGCAAGCCTTGGAACGACTGTGCCGGCGCCACACCGGGCGAGGGCGGAGCCGTGGGCTCAGTCGGCGGGGGCAGCGGTTCGGGGCTATCCTGGTCGGTCATAGAAACGCCTCTCCATCGAACTCGAGCTCCACGGACTTGCCATCGGCCGACACGTCGACCTCTTTGGTGACGAGGCGCGGCTTGTTGCTCTCGCGGTCCAGAATCAGCGCCGCGAGCTTGGCCTTGGCAGGGCGCGACGGACCAAGCTCCAGCGCGCGCTTCAGCGAGATGCGTGCAGTGCCGTCGCCGCGCTCGATGCGGATGGCAGCGACGCCCAGCTCGCGCGCGTCCAGATCGGCGGATTGCGCCGCATTTTCGCCATTTTTGCGCACGACGCTGACCTCGATCGGGTCATCGGAGGGCGGTGATTGAATCATGACGACGCTCTGCACGTCCGGCAGCGCAGTGCGCAGCAGGCGCCTCTCGAGCTCGGCCTCGACTTCCGCGTCCGCGCTGCCTCGCGCGCCGGCGAGCAGCACCGCTTGCGTAATCGAAGCCAGCTCGCCCAGTCGGCCGTCGTCGCCGCGCCCACCCGTCTGGGCGACGCGGTCCAGCAGGCGCGTCGCAACGTCGAGCCGACCTGCGCCAGCGTGCGACAGCGCGAGCCTCAAGGCGACGCCAGCGTCGTTCGGCAGGGCACGAGCCAAGCTGTCGTAGGCCGCGCCGGCCTCGTCGAACATGCCCTCGGCGCGCAAACGATCGCCGACGTAGGCGAGCGTCCAGGGATCTTGCGGTGCGCGTTCGATCAGCTCGCCGAAAGCACGCCGGCCTTCGGCGTCGAGCCCGACGCGGCGCAGTGCCGAAGCGCCCTGCGCCAAGAGACCCGCGTCGGCGAAGGACTCCGAGCGTAGGCTCTCGATCTCGGCGACGAGCGCCTCTTTCTGGCCGAGCGCCTCGAGCAACGCGAGCAGCCGGCGGCGTGCCAGGCCGTTGTGCGGGGCGAGTCGCAAGAAGCGGCGCACGACCGCCAACCGGTCGGGGTCAGTGCCAGCCTGTTTGTAGGCTTTGTCGAGCTCGTCGTCGATCTTGGGCTCGTCCTGCGTGAGCAATTCGCTCACCTGTTGCAGCTGCTGGAAGGTCGTGACGCGGCGGAGGGTCTCGCGCCTCAAGAAGGCGGCAGCGTCGGCCTCGCCGGCCACTTCGAGCGCCCCGGCCATGTGCAGCCAAGTTTCGAAGTCGGAGTTCGCCTCTTCTAGGTACATGAGCAGCATGGCGCGTCGGTCCGTCCACGTGGGCAGCTCACAAGCGCGCGCGGCAGCGAGGTAGGTGTCCGAGAAGCGCTCGCCGCTGGGGCGCCGCGCGCGCCAGATGCTCTTGCGCAGCGGGAGCGAGATCTTCGACGCCGCCGAGCACTGTGTGCGCCGCAGGGAGCGGCTCTCGGGCACCATGAGCGTGTGCGTCACGTTCATGGTCGCGCCCGTCGCGAAGAACGGCAGGCTCTTGACCACGCCCTCGATGCAGCGATCGAGCACGCGATCGGAGGCACTGTCGCCCACGAGCGACACACGCACACGCGTGGCATGACCGTCACCGTTGATTGATAGATCCAGGCTGAATTCGCGGCCGATTTCGGGGCGCGTGGCGGCTCGGGCGTCGCGGCAGGCACGTACCGCGCCTGCAGCGCTCATCAGAACTCGCCGTACGGCTGCCTCGGCCGCCTCACGCATCGAGACCCCGCCGCCGAACGTTCGCGGCGGCTCGAGCAAGGTGGAGCCGGTCACTATCGTGTCGTCCGCTTGCGTCGCGAAGGGCGTGTCGTACAGCGGCGAGAGATCCAGGAGCCGATGCGCGAGGGACTCGGAGCCGGTCTCGCCCGGGAAGAACCAGCTCGTCCACGGCGTGAGCAGCTGATTTTCGACCGCGAGCACGATCGCGGGCTCGATGCCTTCGCCTCGCATCGCGATGTCCTCGATGCGAGCGCTCACCCAGCGCTTGATGATGTCCTGGCTTGCGGGTGCCGCCGTACGGTAGATCGGTCGCGACTCTTGCACGAGCTTACTGCCGTCGCGGAAGCGGAAACCCACGTGCGTCGGTAACTTGCCGCGCAGCCGGCCCAGCACCGTAACGGTCGAGCCAGCCAGAACTGCGCGACCCTCGCGCGGGTAGATGCGATCGATGGTCGAGCCGAGATCCAGATCCACATCACGCAGCGTCGGTTGTAGTGCGTCGGCAAGCAGCGTCGCGCCGGCGCGCGCGGCATCGGCGCGGTCGCCCACCTCGTAGACGGCGCCCACACCTGCGACCAGCTTTGCCAGCATCCAGCGATCGGCGCTTGCACCGACCGCCACGGCGCCCAGCCGCGGCAAGCCGCCCACGCGCCGTCCGATCAGGCGCCGGATGTGCTCGGCGTCGGGCTCGCCGACCGACGGCCGGCCGTCGCCGATGTACACGACCATCCCCGAGCCGGCCAGCTCTCCACGACTCGGGGAATCGAGGACATCAGCGGCTTGCTGCAGCGCGCTC
>Ga0302322_100000680_pt1 | contig 26531 bp, 26 predicted proteins | sample Fen_T0_2_FD_203757 | JGI IMG/M metagenome (GOLD analysis project Ga0302322, IMG submission 203757) | Peat permafrost microbial communities from Stordalen Mire near Abisko, Sweden - Fen_T0_2 | ecosystem: Environmental > Terrestrial > Soil > Wetlands > Permafrost | place: Sweden: Abisko...
GAGGGTCGAGAGGATCGTGTCGATGTCGCCGGCCGCCTCGGCCCGGATGTGCCGGATCGCGAGCTCGTGCAGCTGGTCGTGGGTGAGGGCCATCGGGCGACGTTATCGACGGCGGCGCGCCGGCGCGGGCCCGTCGTCCCCGTCCGCCCGATCCACCCGGTCAGATGCCGGGGCCGACGGGTGAGCCGTGGTGCGCGACCATCCGCCACGCAGTGCCGTCGCGGACGAAGAGGTTGAGCGCGGCGACGTGCGCGCCCGCGAGCTCGTCGCGGTCGCCGTCGGCACCACCGGTGGCCTGGAGGATGTTCTCGTCGAGCGTCACCCAGGCCACGTCGCCGGCGATCGAGATCTCCTCGCCGGTGAGCACGAACTGGATGAAGGGGGTGTTGCGGAAGATCGTCTCCCACGAGCCCGCGATCCGGGCCCACCCCCGCAGCGTCGGCCACCCAGGGTGGGTGACCACGACGCGGTCGGAGTGCTCCCACAGGTCGGCCATCGCATCGAAGTCACGGGCCTCGAAGGCGGCGTAGAACGAGGAGTTCGCGTTCCGCACCGCCGCATCGTCACCGTCGCGCCCCGCGCTCGCTTCCGCACCCATGCTGCCATCGTCGCACGCTGTCGGGGCGACAGTGGGAGTCGGCGACGGGTTCGGGTCTCACGCGGCTTCGCGGATCACCCGTTCCCGCATCGACCACCAGTGGCGTCCGGCCCGCACGATCCAGTCGAGCAGCACCACGCCGTCGTCGGCGCAATCGCGCCGCAGCGCGACGAACCGCGCCACCTCGTGGCGCGACGGTGCCCGCGCGCCGCCGGTCTCGACCGTGGCCAGCACGACCGCACCGACCAGCAGCTCGGCCGCGAGGTCCACGATCTCAACGGCGTCGACGGGACGGGTGGCCTCGGGCCCCGACCGGACCGCGGCGCCGCACACCGCGTGGGTCAGCGGGTCGGACTCGGCGAGCGCGAGACCGAGCAGGATCTGCGCCGGCTCGTCGGCCGGTACGCCACAGGCATCGAGGAACGACACGACGTCGTCCGGACCGCGGACGACGAGGCTCAGGTCGTCGGACATGACCACTCCCAGGGATCGTGGCGCGTGGTCGCGCCGGTACCGGGGAAGTGGGTGGGAAATCGGGGCGGAAGCCGGGGAGGGACCTCGGCGCACCCTACGCGCCGGGTGTGTCACCGAACACCGGGTGTCACCGAACGCGTGGGATCAGTCTCGGAACTGCGCGAGGGCGTCCCGCCAGCGGTCGGGATCCTGACGGACGGGAGCGCTGAACAGGATGCGGTCGACCAGCCCGCCGTAGCGCGCCTTCACCGTGGCGGCCACGTCCTCGGGCTCGGCCACCACGGCGAACGTCTGGAGCACGTCGTCGTCGAGGATCTCGCCCATCTGCACCCACTCCCCGCGCTTGGAGAGACGGTTCAGCTCGTCGCCGAGGTTGCCCCAGCCGTGCAGCTCGAGCACGGAACGGTACGCCGGCGTCGACCCGTAGAACGCGATCTGCTGCTTCGTCGCGGCCACCGACGCCGCCATGTCCTCCTCGGTGGCACCGGTGACGATGAACAGCGGGCCCATGATCTCGAAGTCGGGCCGGGCGCGTCCGCCCTTGGCGAAGCCGCGCTCGAGCGCGGGCAGAGTGACCTCACGCACGTACCGCTCGGTGGTGAACGCGTGGAGGATCAGACCGTCGGCCACCTCGCCCGCGACCTCGGTCATCAACTCGCCGACGGCGGCGAGGAGCACCCCGGGGTCGCCGTACGGATTGGGACCGGGGACGAACATCGGCGTCATGAGCGTGTGCCGGTAGAACTCGCCCCGGAAGTCGAGCTTCGCACCCGTGTTCCAGCAGTCCCAGATCGCGCGCATGGCGAGCACGAGCTCGCGCATCCGGGCCGCCGGGTGCGACCACGGCATCGAGAACCGCTTCTCGATGTGCGGCTTGATCTGGCTCCCGAGCCCCATCCGGAACCGGCCGCGGGAGTACGTCTGCAGGTCGTAGCCGACGTTCGCGAGCGTCATCGGGTTGCGGGCGAACGCCACTGCGATGGACGTGCCGAGCTGCACCCGCTCGGTGTGCTCGGCCGCCACCACCAGGGGGAGGAACGGATCGTGCGTGATCTCGGCCGAGAGCACACCGTCGTAGCCCAGGTCCTCCAACGCGCGGGCGCTCCGCCCGATCGCCGCGAGGTCCGATCCCATCACGATTCCGTCGATCTTCATCGCGGAAGCCTATGCAGCCGGACGAGTCCGCGCGGGTGTCACACCCCCGCGGTACCCTCCGCCGCGTGGGTGTTGCACTGCCGCCGTCGCTCTCGCCGAGCTCGATCTCCCAGTTCAAGGAGTGCCCGCTCGCGTTCAAGTTCTCCTACGTCGAGCGGCTGCCCCAGCCCCCATCGCCGTGGACGAGCAAGGGCACCCTGGTGCACCGGGCCCTCGAGCTGCTCATGGGCCGCCCGGGGCCCGACCGCACGATCGACGCCGCCTTGGACGACCTCGCCACCGCCACCGCCGAGCTCTCGATCCACCCCGACTTCACCGAGCTCACGCTGTCCGACGACGAGTGGGCGGCGTTCCACGCCGACGCGGCCGAGCTCGTCCGCAAGTACTTCACGCTGGAGGACCCGACCACCGTCAGCCCGATCGGCCTGGAGCTCAAGCTCGAGGCCCGCCTCGGAGACATCCGGGTCCGCGGCATCATCGACCGGCTCGACCTCGACGCCGACGGCGAGCTCGTCGTGATCGACTACAAGACGGGCTCGGTACCGGGCGAGCGGTTCGAGGCCAAGAGCCTCGCCGGCGTCCACATGTACGCGCTCCTGTGCGAGCAGATGCTCGGGCGCCGGCCCGCCCGGGTGCAGCTGTACTACCTGTCGAAGCCCGAGGCGATCATCGCCACCCCCACGGAGCAGACGGTCAACGGCGTGGCCAAGCGCACCACCGCGCTCTGGTCGGCAATCGCGGGCGCGGCCGCGCGCGACGACTTCCGTCCGAGCCCGGGCCGCCTCTGCGACTTCTGCGCCTACCGCCCGTACTGCCCCGCGCACGGCGGCGACCCCGCCGAGGCTGCGGAGCTGCGGGGCCCCGGCGCAGTGGTCGCGCCCACCCTGCCGCTCGAGCCGGCCGGCTCCTCGGCGTAGTCCCCGGTCCCGTTCGTACGCCGGGACAGGCCCGCCGGAGGCAGCGGTAGCCTCGGCCGATGACCGCGGAGGCCGTCACCGGCGGGGATGTCGCGCACGACCCGGCCGCCGACGAGGTGGAGCCCGTCACCGCGGCGGCGCTCAGCCCGGTCGACCAGTTCTTCTACGCGCTGTCGAGCGCGGCCGACCACGGGCTGCTGTGGCTCGCGATCGGCTCGGGCCGCGCGGCTCGGACGGGTGAGCCCGCCATCGCCGGCAAGCTCGGTGCCCTGCTCGGCGCCGAGTCGATCCTCACCAACGGGATCGTGAAGTCGATCTTCGGGCGGGTGCGGCCCCAGGAGCACTTCACCCACGACGCGCCCCTCCCCTACGGCATGCGACGTCCGATCACGTCGTCGTTCCCGTCCGGGCACGCGGCCACGGCGTTCATGGCTGCGACGTTGCTGAGCAAGGGAACCCGCGCCGCCCCCGCGTACTACGCGCTCGCCGGGCTCGTGGCCTACAGCCGCGTGCACGTGCGCATGCACCACGCCACCGACGTCGCAGGCGGGGCCGTGCTCGGCCTCGCGCTCGGCGCGGTCGCCCGACGGTTCATCTCGCTCGATCACTGACGCTCGACCCGAACCCCGACCCTCCCCCGCCCGAGCCAGGAAGTACCGCGATGCCCCGATCCTTTGCCGTGACCTTCGACTACCGCTGCCCGTTCGCGTTCAACGGCCATGCCGCCGTCGTCGCCGCCGTCCGCGGAGGGGCCGACTTCGATGTGCGCTACGCCCCGTTCTCGCTCGACCAGATCCACATCCCCGAGGGCGAGCCCCCCGTGTGGGACCGCGACCCCGCGGAGTGGGGCTCGGGCGTGCTCGCGCTCTGCTACGGCATCGCCGCGCGCGACCACTTCGCCGATCAGTTCCTCGATGCCCACATGCAGCTCTTCGCGGCCCGGCACGAGCGGGGAGGCAGGCTCAACGAGGTCGAGGTCCTGCACGACGCGGTGGCCCGGGCCGGCATCGACCCCGGCGCGATCGCCGAGATCGCGAACCATCCGGAGACGCTCGCCACGCTCGCCCGGGAGCACACCGAGGCCGTCGACCGCTACGAGGTGTTCGGCGTCCCCACGTTCGTCGAGGGGGACGAGGCGGTGTTCATCCGCTTCATGGAGCGCGGCAACGTGGACGACCTCCACCGCGCGCTCGACCTGCTCCAGTGGGACCGGATGAACGAGTTCAAGCGGACCCGCATCCCCCGCTGACGGGTCAGCGGCGGGGCCGGGGCGGCGGGCGCTCCATGCGGCCGACCACGTCGATCCACTCGAACCGGCCCGGGTCGTGCCAGCGCCGGTGGCGGCACGGCGACGCGAGGTCGTGCACGTAGCAGTGCGACGACGGCGCTTCGTCGGCGAGCTCGATGAGCTCGTCACCACGCGGGTGAGGGCCGGACAGGCCGAGGAGGTCGACGAGCGCGAGGCACGCGAGCACCCGGCTGCGGCAGTCGGGGCAGGCCGAGATCGTGGCGTCGTCGAGATCGCCCGTGACCGCGAAGAGCAGCGTCGCCTCCTCGGCGTCGAGCACCACCTCCTCGCCGTCCTCGTCGAGGATCGCGATGACCCCGTCGAGGGCTGGGTCATGGCCGTCCGGGGTCACGGCCGACGACGGTAGCGTCGCCGCATGCACGCAGTGACCGTGGTCGACGGCGACGTCCGCTGGATCGAGCACCCCGATCCCGTCCCCGGCCACCGGGAGCTCCTGGTCGCGGTGCGCGCCGCGGGGTGCAACGGCGCCGACATGCTCCAGCGTCGCGGGCTCTACGCCGCGCCGCCCGACGCACCCGCCGACATCCCCGGCCTCGAGCTCGCGGGCGAGGTCGTCGCCACAGGGCCCGGCGTCACCGACTTCGTGGTGGGTGACCGCGTCATGGCGGTCGTGGGCGGCGGCGGCCAGGCCGAGCTCGCGCTCGTGCACGAGCGCACCGCCCTGCGGGTCCCCGCCGGGCTGTCGTGGCCCGAGGCCGGCGGCTTCCCCGAGGTGTTCACCACCGCGCACGACGCGCTGTTCACCCAGTGCGGCCTCACCATCGGCGAGCACCTGGTGGTGCACGGCGCCGCCGGCGGCGTGGGCATGGCGGGCGTGCAGCTCGGCGTCCTCGCCGGTGCGCGCGTCACCGCCACCGTCCGCAACGACGCGCTGCGCAGCGGCGTGGCCGATCTCGCCGGCCGAGCCGGCGGGGCCGCGGTGACGGTGGTCGCCCCCGATGGGTGGACGGGGCACGGCCCGTTCGACGTGGTGCTCGAGCTCGTCGGCGCACCCAACCTCGCCGACGACGTCGCCGCGCTCGCCCCCGGCGGCCGCATCGCGGTCATCGGCGTGGGCGGCGGCGCCCGGGCCGAGCTCGACCTCCTCGCGCTGATGGGCAAGCGGGGCCGAATCCACGGCTCCACCTTGCGGGCCCGGCCGCTCGAGCAGAAGGCCGACGCCGCGCAACGGGTCACCCGGCAGGCGCTCCCCGCGCTCGCGGCCGGGCGCCTCACGGTGCCGGTCGCCGCGACCTACCCCATGGCCGATGCCGCCGCGGCATACGACCACTTCGCGGCCGGCGGCAAGCTCGGCAAGATCGTGCTGGTGTCCTAGCGCGCTACCGCGCGATGTAGACGGTCACCCGCGGCGGGTTGTTCGCGGCATCGACCGTGAACGGGCGCTTCGCGTCGAGGCCGATGAGCCACATCACGGTGCCGTCGCCGTCGATCAGCTTCCGAACGATCTCGGTGTGGTGCATGCCGTCGAGCCGGAGGCGCAGGTTGCCCTTGTAGGTCTGCTTGCCGTCGCCGTCGGTCTGGGACGCGGGCGTCAGCGTGAGCATGAGGAACGCCTCGCCGAGGGTCTCCACCGGGCTCTGCTTCTCGCCTTCGGTGAACGGTCCCTTCTGGTAATCGATCGTGTACCCGGGGGGCATGTCGGCGCCGGTCGGCGCGAAGGTGAAGACGATCTTGTCCCAACACGGCTCGGCCACCGCGTACGCGTCGGTGAGGAGCACGAGGTGCTCGGGCGGCGTGGTGACCCGCTTCTCCTCGCTCATGACGACGTTCTTGCAGCCCAAGTCCTGGCGCTGGGCCTGCTCGAGCTGGCGGGTGGCCTCCTTGGCCGCGGCGGCGCGGTCGGGGCTGGTGGCCTGCCCGCTCGTACCGGTAGGGCTGCAGGCCGCGCCGGCGATCATCACGAGCACCGCGACGGCCGCGATCGTCCGTCCGTTCCTCCGCCGTCGCCGCACGGGGTCAGGGTACCGAGGCGTCGCGGGATCTCATCCGCGGCCCTGGGGATACCATCGCTCGCCCGACCTCCCCGACCCCGTCGGTGCCGTCGACCCGTCCCCGAGCGCCGACCGAGAGCGTCGGCCAGAACAGAGGTGTGATGCGTTCCCTCGCCGATACCGACGTCGTCATCGTCGAAGCCGCCCGCGCCCCGCTCGGGCGCCGCAACGGCGGGCTCGCCGCGGTGCACCCCGCCGACCTGCTCGCCACGGTGCTGGGCGCGGTGGTGGAGCGCTCCGGCGTCGACCCCGAGGCGGTGGGCCAGGTGATCGGCGGCTGCGTCACCCAGACCGGCGAGCAGACCTTCAACATCACCCGCACCGCGTGGCTCGCGGCCGGCCTGCCCATCGGCGCGGCCGCCACCACGGTCGACGCGCAGTGCGGCTCCAGCCAGCAGGCCACCAACCTCGCCGCCGCCCTCGTCGGCTCGGGCGTGGTGGACGTCGCGATGTCGTGCGGCGTGGAGTCCATGAGCCGGATCCCGCTCGGGGTCGCGGTGTCGAACGGCCCGGGCCGCCCCCTGCCGAAGTCGTACTTCGACCAGTACGAGTACACGACCCAGTTCGAGGCCGCGGAGCGCATCGCCGAGCAGTGGGGCGTCACCCGCGCCGACTGCGACCACTTCGGGCTCGAGTCGCAGGTCCGGGCCGCCCGCGCGTGGCGCGAAGGCCGCTACGAGCGCGAGGTGGTGCCGATCGACGCGCCCGACCTCGACGACGACGGCAAGCCGACCGGGAGCACCCACCGGGTCTCCCAGGACGAGGGCCTGCGCGAGACGTCACTCGAGAAGCTGGCCACGCTGAAGCCGATCGCCCGCGAGGACGGCGTCCACACCGCGGGCACGTCGTCGCAGATCACCGACGGCGCCGCGGCCGTGCTCCTCACCAGCGCCGGCCGGGCCAGGGAGCTCGGGCTCACGCCCCGCGCCCGCATCGTCGACCAGTGCCTCGTGGGCGTCGATCCCGTGCTGATGCTCACCGGCCCGATCGACGCCACGCGGCATCTGCTGCGCCGCACCGGCCTCACCATGGAGGATCTCGACACCATCGAGATCAACGAGGCGTTCGCGTCGATCGTCCTCGCATGGGAGCGTGAGCTGCACCCCAACCTCGGGATCGTGAACCCCAACGGCGGGGCCATCGCGCTCGGCCACCCGGTCGGCGCCACCGGCGCGCGACTCGTGACCACCGCGCTCCACGAGCTCGAGCGCATCGACGGCACCTTCGGGCTGGTCACCATGTGCTGCGGTGGCGGCCTCGGTACCGGGACCTTGATCGAGCGTCTGTGAGCAACCTGACTGCGCCGCTCACCGAGCGGCTGGGGTACGCCCCCGACGACAAGCTCCTGATCGTCAACTGCGACGACCTCGGCTCGTCGCGGGCCGCGAACGTGGGCGTGTACGACGCGCTGCGCCGGGGCATCGCCACCAGCGCGTCGCTCATGGTCCCGTGCCCGTGGGCGCGCGACGCCGCCGCGCAGTACCGCGGCGAGGACGTCGGCGTGCACCTCACGGTCAACTCCGAGTGGGAGACCTACCGCTGGGGGCCGATCACGTACGCGCCCAGCCTGCTCGACGGTGACGGCGGCTTCCCCCGCACCATGGACGACACCTGGGACCACGCCGACATCGAGGAGGTGCGGCGCGAGTGCCGGGCCCAGGTGGAGCGCGCCATCCTCTGGGGCTTCGACATCAGCCACCTCGACAGCCACATGGGCACGCTGCAGCTGCGGCCCGAGTTCTACGACGTGTACCTCGAGCTCGCGATCGACTTCGGGCTCCCCGTGCGCATGGGCTCCGCGGGCGGCGAGCGCATCGTCGGCTTCCCCTACCGCGACCTCGCCGCGGCCGAGGGCGTCGTGTTCCCCGACCACCTCGTCCTCGCGCCCGTGGGTGGCCGCCACACGATCGAGCGCGCCCTGTTCGACCTCCGCCCCGGCGTCACCGAGGTGTTCCTGCACCCCGCCGTCGACACCGACGAGCTGCGGGCCTCCCATCCCGATTGGGCCGGCCGGGTCGAGGACCACGCATTCTGCTGCGACGACCCGTCGTTCCCCGACCTCATCGAGCGGGCCGGGGCCACGCTCGTCGGCTACCGCGAGCTGCGCGACCTCCAACGCTCCGAGGCGTGAGCGCGGCGCACGGGCTCGCGGTCGGGGTCGACGTCGCCGCCCGCCGCGGGTGCGACGTCGTGATGCTCGACGCCGCGCTCGTCGCCCACCCGGTCGGCCGGGTGCACACCGCCGACGAGCTCCGCGCCCTGCTCGAACGGCTCGCGCCCGCCGTGGTCGCGATCGACGCGCCGCCCGGGTGGGCCAGCCCCGGACGCGCCCGGGCCTGCGAGCGGGCGCTCGCCGCCCACGGCGTGTCGGTGTTCACCACCCCCGACGCGGCCCGCGGCGAAACCAGCGCCTTCTACGACTGGATGCGCACCGGGTTCACGATGTTCGCGGGTGCCGCCGCCCATCCGACGCTCGAGACGTTCCCGCACGCGGTGGCGATCGCACTGCGCGGCGGCCCCCCCGAGCACGGTCTGCTCAAGCATCCCGCAGCGAAGAAGGCGTGGCGCCGCGCGGCCCTCGACGCCGCCGGCGTCGACCACAGCGCACTGCGCACGATCGACGAGATCGACGCCGCCTTGTGCGCGATCACGGGCCGGCGATTCCTCGAGGGCCGCACCGTGGAGCTGGGCGACCCGGCCGAAGGCGTGCTCACCGTGCCGGTCGGCCTCCCCGAACGCCGCGCGCCCCGGGGGTCGACTACTCGAACTCGGTGAGTTCGCGGATGCCGGCCTGGAGCTCCAGGTACTCGCGCGACTGGGTGATCGGGAGCAGCTGGAGCCACGGCCCCATCTCACCCGCGACCTTGATCACGCCCTGCATGAACGCCGCGCTCATGTCGAGATCACCCCGCGCGATCTTCACCCACTCCGCGTAGGGCGCCGTGACCGTGACGTCGGGATCGCTGATCGTGCCGAGGTGCGACTCGAGCAGAATGCCGTCCTCGAGCACCCACGAGTACTTCACGTCGCCGTCGGGTCCGGCCGTGATGACGTACTGGATCCGCGCGCTCGCGCCGGGGCGGGCGGGCTGCTGCGCCGCCATCGCGCGGGTCTCGTCGAGCCATTCCTGGGACAGGTACTTCACGCGTCGGTGATCCTATTCCTCGGGCGCGACGCGCCTACGCGCGAGGCACGGCGGCGTCGGCGCGCAGCCCGGCGAAGAGGTCGTCCTCGGTGTCGCCTTCGGGCACCCCGGTGTCGACGAGGGTGCGCGCGAGCAGGAACTCCTCCCACGGGAAGACCGTGCGGATCGTGTCGTCGGGGAGCCGCATCCAGAACCCCTCGGGGTCGACCTGGGTGCGGTGTGCGAGCAGCGACGCCCGGCGGCGGTGCAGCCAGTCGCCGACCTCGATGAAGGTGGTGAACTGCTCGGCGTGGTCGGGCAGCTCGCGCTCGAACCAGTGGGCGTACGGGCTCTCCTCACCCCGGCGCAGGAACTCGTCGTGCAGCGCCTGCACCCGGCTTCGGGAGAAGCCGGTGTAGTACAGCTTCATGGGCTGCCACGGGTCGCCCGCCCCGGGGAACGCGTCGGGGTCGCCGGCCGCGTCGAACGCCGGCAACGAGATCTCGTGCACTCGGATGTGGTCGGGGTGCGGATAGAACTGCCGGTCCTCCGCGTAGGTCACGATGACCTGGGGCCGCTCCAGGCGGATGATCCCCACCAGCCGCTCCACCGCTTCGTCGAGCGGCGCGTTGGCGAAGTTGTCGGGCCGGGCGTTGACCTCGGTGTCGGGCATCCCCGAGTCGTGATAGCCGAGCATGTGCACGGACGCGTACCCGATCGCGGCGGCGCTGTTGTGCAGCTCCTGGAGCCGGACCCGGGCGAGGTCGGCCCGCACCTCGGGCGTGTCGACCGCCGGGTTGAGGATGTCGCCGGCCTCGCCGCCGGTGCAGCACACCAGCGAGGTGCGCACCCCCTCGTCGGAGTACCGGGCCACGGTCGCCGACCCCTTCGACGCCTCGTCGTCGGGATGGGCGTGGACGGTGAGCAGACTGAGCGGCTCGCCGGAGCGATCGAGGGGAATGGCCACAGCGTCGAAGATACCGACCGGCTGCCTAGTCTCGGAACGGTATGCAGTCGCGCCGCCGCGTGGGCCGAGCTCTCCGCACCACCGTCGTCGGGCTGGCGTGCGCGGCGCTCGTGACGACCGTCGTCGTGGCGGGTGGAGCCGTCCCTCCCGCGGGTGCACGCGGAACCCTCGGCTGGCAGCGCTGCGGCGACGGGCTGGAGTGCGCCCGCCTCGACGTGCCGGTCGACAGACGGGTCCCCGACGGCGAGCAGGTCTCCCTCGCGCTCATCCGAGCTCCCGCTCGCGATCGCTCCCGGCGGATCGGATCGCTCGTGGTCAACTACGGCGGTCCCGGGGATGCGGGCACGCAGACCCTGCCGCTCGCCCTCGACGAGATCCCGGCCGAGATCCGCGACCGCTTCGACATCGTGAGCTTCGACCCCCGCGGCACGGGCGGGTCACGCGCGCTCGACTGCGTCGACGATGCCGCGTCCGACACCCTCGCCTCCGAGGACCCTACGCCCGACGACCTCGGCGAGCTCGTGCGCTTCTTCACGGGCGAGAGCTCGTCCGTCGACGTCGTGGGTGCCTGCGTGGCCCGCTACGGCAGCTGGCTCGCCGCGGTGGGGACCCGAAACGTCGCCCGCGACCTCGACCGCATCCGAATCGCGCTCGGCGAAGAGCGGCTCGACTTCCTCGGCTACTCGTACGGCACGGTGCTCGGCGCGGTGTACGCGCAGGAGTTCCCCGACCACGTCCGCACGATGGTGCTCGACGGCGCCGTCGACCTGTCGGCCACTCCGGCCGAGGACCAGGCTGCGAACGCCGCCGGGTTCGAGCACGCGCTCGACCAGTTCCTCGACTGGTGCGCGAACACGCGCACGTGCGCGTTCCGCTCGGGCGGCGACCCGCGCGCTGCGCTCACGCGATTGCGGGACCGGTTCGAGCAGGGCCTCACGGTGCCCGTGCGCGGCGGGCGGCGGGCCGTGGTGACGAGCTTCTACGTCGCGTTGCTCGCGTCGCTGTACGACCGATCGCAGGGCTGGCCCACGCTCGCCGCCGCGCTGCAGGGCGTGGACGACGGCGACGGCACGGGGCTGCAGATCCTCGCCGACGCGTTCCTCGGCCGCGACGCGAATGGGCACCACGACGCGCTCCAGGAGGCCATCGGGCCGATCCGCTGCGCCGACCGCCCCGCGCCGATCGTGGCCTTCCCCGAGTACCGGGCCGGGTTCGAGGACGCCGTTCGTCGGTACCCCTTCTTCGGGGCGCTCGTCGGCAGCATCCAGTCGGGATGCGATCCCCGCCTGCCCGCCCCGGACCCGGCCGACCTCCTCGGCGACGTCACGGCGGCTCCCCGCGCCCCGGTGCTGGTGATCGGCACCACCGGGGACCCGGCCACGCCGTACGTCGGCGCGACCGACCTTCAGCGCCGCATCACCGGATCGCGGCTGCTCACGTACGAGTCGACCGAGCACTCGGCGTACGGGCGGGGCGTCGCCTGCATCGACGACGCGGTCGACCACTACCTGATCACCACGAAGCTCCCGCCGCGGAGGAGCCGCTGCACGGCCTGAGCATCGCGGTCACGCCCCGAGCTGGTCTGCGGCCAGGTCACCATCCACCGCGGGAGACCACCGATCGCCCCGAACGCGATCAGTGCCGAGCCACGTCGATGCCGTCGGCGTAGGGGTCGAGCGAGCGCAGGGCGGTGAGCAGCTTCACGGTGATCGCGGCCGCGTGCGGCTCGGCCTCCGCCGTGAGCGACAGCGTCACGACGAGCCGGCCGCCAACCCGGCACACCTCGACCGTGCTGCCCCCCGCCGACACTCCGTGCCCCGCCAGGAGGTCGCTCATCGTCCGGGTGGCCACCGCGCCGTGCTCGGACAGTGGTGCACCCGCCGCGCGCTCGACCGCGCCGAGCAGCTCGTCCTCGGTCGTGGTCTCGGCCACCGCCCACTGGTCGAACGGCTCGAGCGCGGTGGTGCCGTGCACGACGAGCGGGACGAACCGGTGGATGCCGCAGATCGCGCCGTCCTCCAGCGGGGAAGGCCGCGGCCACGCCCGGTCGCGCGCCGTCACCACGACGTCGACGGGCGACCCCTCGAACGGGCAGGTCCCGCGCTCGGTCAGCGCCGTGCACGGGAACGTGCCCGCGTGCTCGTCGCGACAGTGGACGACCTCGTGGCCGCCCGACGTCAAGACCTCCTCGGTGCGGTCGATCGCGCCCGGAAGGGTCCCCACCAGCAGCACTCGCATTCCTGCATCCTCGCCCCGGCCCGCCCCACGCGAGAGGGGCATCCGGCCCCGATCCCGGGACCAAAGTCCCGACGACTGCGCGCGGCGGTCTCTGGCCTCTCCGGCGTGCATGGGCGAGACTGCGCCCATGAGCGAGAGCCAACGGAAGATGGTGGTGGGGATCGACGGGTCGCCGGGCGCGGCCATGGCGCTGGCCTGGGCGGTGGAGTACGCGCCGCTCATCGACGCCGAGGTGGTGGTGGTGCACTCGATGGACGTGACGATGGCGGTCCCGGCACCCACGATGGGCGTGCCGCCGTTCGTGGTCGACGACGCCCTGCGGGCGGGGATGCGCGACGCCCTCCACGAGTGGTGCACGCCGCTGCGAGAGGCCAACGTGCCGTACCGGGCCGAGCTCTACGAGGGCAACGCCGTCGGCGCGATCACCCAGCTCACGGAGAATGAGGGCGCCGACCTGATCGTGGTGGGTCGCCGCGGCCACGGTGGGTTCACCGAGCTCGTGCTCGGGAGCGTTCCCCACTCGCTGTCACACCACGCCACGGTCCCCGTGGTGATCGTCCCCGCTCCTTGAGCATGCCCACGCCCGGCTACCGAGTTGGGTGGTCGCGGTCCTTGAGGCCGGCGGCGTACACCGCGGCCTGGGTCCGGCGCTCCATCCCCAGCTTCGCCAGCAGGTTGGACACGTAGTTCTTCACCGTCTTCTCGGCGAGGTGGATCCGCTGCGCGATCTGGCGGTTGGTGAGGCCCTCGGCGATGAGGTCGAGGATGCGGCGCTCCTGGTCGGTGAGCCGGGCCAGGCGCTCGTCGTCCTCGGGCGGCGTACGCAGCCGCTCGAGGACCCGGGCGGTGACCGCGGGGTCGAGCAGCGACTGGCCGACGGACACCCGTCGCACGGCGTCGACGAGGTCGGTGCCCCGCACCTGCTTGAGCAGGTAGCCCGAGGCGCCCGCCATGATCGCTTGGAAGAGCGCCTCGTCGTCGCTGAACGACGTGAGGATCAGGCACTGGATCTCGGGGTGCGACGAGCGCACCTCGCGGCACACCTCGACGCCGTCGCCGTCGGGCAGACGCACGTCGAGGATGGCAACCCCGGGCCGGGTGGGCGGGATGCGGCGGATGGCCTCGTCGGCCGTACCGGCCTCGCCGACCACCTCGATGCCGTCGGCCGCCTCCAGCAGGTCGCGCAGGCCCCGCCGAACGACCTCGTGGTCGTCGAGGAGGAAGACGCGGATCGGGTCGGGCGAGACCTCGGCGTCGGCATCCGCGACCTTCGAGAGCGCAATGGGGTGAGGAGCGTCCGAATCGGTCACCCACGCATGATAGGAGCGATAGGTTCGGGGAGTGAACGAGGGGTTCCCCGCCGACGTGCTGACGAAGTTCCTGGCCGCGGTGGCCGGGGTCGCGTCCGGTCTGAGCCTGCCCAGCACCCTCCGTCACGTCATCGACGCCGCCACCACCCTGGCCGGCGCCCGCTACGGCGCCCTCGGGGTGATCGGCGAGGACCAGAACCTGGTCGAGTTCGTCACCACCGGCCTCGACGAGGCGACCATCGCGGCGATCGGGGCCCGGCCCCAGGGCCTCGGCGTGCTCGGGCTGCTCATCCACGATCCCAAGCCGCTGCGCCTGGGCGACCTCGGCGTCCACCCCGACTCGTTCGGCTTCCCGCCCAACCACCCACCGATGGAGTCCTTCCTCGGGGTACCGATCCGGATCGGCGACGAGGTCTTCGGAAACCTCTACCTCTGCGAGAAGCAGGGCGCCGAGGAATTCACCGCCGAGGACGAGATCCTGGTCGAGTCCCTCGCCGCCATCGCCGCGGTCGCGGTCGAGAACTCCCGCCTCCACGAGCGTTTGCAGGACCTGGCCGTGCTGCGCGACCGCGAGCGCATCGCCCGCGACCTCCACGACAAGATCATCCAGCGGCTGTTCGCCGCCGGCATGGCGCTCCAGGCCGCGGCCCGGCTCCCGTCCGACGAGGTCGTGGCCCGCATGGAAGACACCGTCGACGAGCTCGACGCCATCGTGAACGAGATCCGGGCGACCATCTTCGACCTCGAGATCCGCCCCGACGACCGCCCCGCGATGATGGCGGCGGCGCTCGCCGTGGTCGACGAGATGACCCGACACGCGGACCTCGTGGCCTCGGTCCGCTTCCAGGACGACATCGAGCACAAGGTGTCCCCCGAGATCGCGGACGCGACCCTCGCCGCGCTGCGGGAGGCGCTCGCCAACACCGCCCGGCACGCGAACGCCCGCCACGTCCACGTGTCGATGGCGTGTGACGGCGACCAGCTCCAGCTCCTGGTGGAAGACGACGGCCGTGGCCTCGACCCCGCCGAAGCACCCCTGCCCGGGCGCGGCCGCGGGCTCAAGAACCTGCAGACCCGCGCCCGCGATTGGGGCGGATCGTGCCAGATCGGACCGCGCCCGGACGGCGGCACGGTGTTGGAGTGGCGGGTCCCCTGCGAAGTCGGGACCTTTTCCCCTCCCACGTAGGGCCGAGCATGCGCCAAGTTGGCAGGCAATCCGTCACCACCAGCGGGAGCCTGTCGCAGCGCAGCCATGTTCGTCCGGGACTTCATCCATGTGGCCCAACCGTTCGAGGTGGTGGCCCCCCGCTTCGTCAGCGACACGCGGTGGCTCGCGCCGATCGCCGAGGAAGCCGCCGACGTCGCTCGTGACGTCGCGGTGAGCCTCCTCGGGTCGGGACCGGCGGGGACGACGGGTCGAGCCGGGCCCGTCGAGCCGGGCCTGGTGCACTGCGAGATCGGCCCGTTGCGGGCCCGCAGCGCCAGCATCCTCATCCCGATGTGGCTCATCAGCGAGCCGGCCGACACCGCGCTCCCCGACCTCGCCGGCGACCTCGAGGTGGCGCCGGTGGGCGCGACCTCGTCGCTCGTCGCCTTCGGCGCCACCTACCAGCGGCCCACCCACGACCCCCAGGTGCTCGCACGGGTGGAGCGCGCGACCGAGGCCGGCGTGCGGACGTTCCTCAACGGGATCGCCTCCGCGCTCTTCCGGGTGGAGCTGGACCGATGATCGCATCGGCCCCGTAGGCTCCCAGCAGATGAACCGCTCGATGCAACCGCACTTCGCGCCGATGTGCTTCACCTTCCGAACGCGGCGGCGGCTCTGATGGCCCGAGCCCCGAAGGTCCGGCCCGGGGGGGCCCAGCACGCCGAGCGGCACCGCTACGACCGCGTCAACTGGCTGCGGGCCGCGATGCTCGGCGCGGGCGACGGCATCGTGTCCACCGCCAGCCTGCTCATCGGCATCGCCGCGTCCAACGCGACTCGCTCACAGCTGATCGTCGCCGGCTTCGCGGGCCTGGTCGCCGGCGCGATGGCGATGGCCAGCGGCGAGTACAACTCCGTGAGCTCCCAGCGCGACACCGAGCTGGCCGACATCGCGCGCGAGACCCGGGAGATGACGACCCAGCCCGACCGCGAGCTCGACGAGCTCACCCAGATCTACGTCAAGCGCGGGCTCGACCCCGCGCTCGCCCGCCAGGTCGCCGAACAGCTCCACGACAAGGACCCGCTCGGGGCGCACCTGCGCGACGAGCTCGGCATCGTCGACGGGGGCCGGGCCCGGCCGTTCCAGGCCGCGTGGGTGTCGGCCGGCAGCTTCGGCCTCGCCGCCGCGATCCCGCTCCTCGCGGTGATCCTCGCCACCTCGGGCACCCGGATCCCCGCGCTCGTCACGGTCTCGCTCGTGGCCCTGGCGGCGCTCGGCGTGGCCGGGGCCAAGCTCGGCGGCGCGCCCCCGGGCCGGGCCGCGGTCCGGGTGCTGATCGGCAGCGGCCTGGCCATGGCCATCACCGCGGCCATCGGCGCCCTCGTCGGCACCGCCGTCTAGCTGCATCCTCGCCGCCACGCGCGGGCCGGGCCCGATGGCCTGCGCCCGTCCGGGCACTTCGCCCCTGGCCCGGGAACCGGCGCGCGACGATGCTGGGCCATGGGCACGCGCGGTGAGTTCCGCCCGCCGCCGGACGCCGAGGAGCCCGCATGCACGAATCGATTCGCTTCGGGACGTTCCGCGGCATCGCGATCGGCTGCAACTGGAGCGTCCTCGCGATCGCCGCCCTTCTCGCCTGGGGCCTCGCGGGCGGCTACCTCCCCGATGCCGCCCCCGGGTACTCCACCGCCGAGTACTGGCTCGTGGCCGCGTTCGCGGTGGTGCTGTTCCTCGGATCGCTCCTCGCCCACGAGCTCGGTCACTCGCTCGTCGCGCTGCGCCAGGGTGTGCAGGTCGACAGCATCACGCTCTGGCTGTTCGGTGGAGTGGCCCGGCTCCGGGGCGAGGCGGCGACCTCCACGGCAGAGCTGAAGATCGCCACGGCCGGGCCGGCGGTGAGCGTGACCGCCACCGTGGTGTTCGGCCTCGGCGCCGCGGCGCTCGGCGCGGCGAACGCGCCCGACCTGGCCTTCGACACCCTCGCCTGGCTCGCCCTCGTCAACGGGATGCTCGCGATCTTCAACCTCGCGCCCGCCGCTCCGCTCGACGGTGGCCGCATCCTCCACGCGCTGGTGTGGGGCGCCACGGGCGACCGGTACCGCGCCACGCGGGTGGCCACCGGCGCCGGCCGCATCTTCGGCTACTTCCTCATCGGGGTCGGCATCCTGATGGTCGCGGGCGGGTACCTCGGGGGGGCGTGGCTCGCGCTCGTGGGGTGGTTCGTCATCTCCGCCGCGAGCGCCGAAGCCACCCATGCCCTGATCGCGACCGCGCTCGCCGGCGTGAAGGTGCGCGACGTGATGACCGCCCACCCGGTCGTGGTGCGGGCCGAGCACTCGATCGACCGGCTCCTGGAGGACGCGTTCCTGCGCCACCACTGCTCGTCGTTCCCGGTGGTCGACGAGGACGCGCACGTGCTGGGGTTGCTGACCTTGCGTCGCGTCCGCGACCTCCCGCCCGACGACCGGAGCACGAACACGGCCGGTGACGTCGCGATCCCGCTCACCCGCACCGCGATCGTGGGGCCCGACGACAGTCTCGTCGACGTCCTGGAACACGCGGATCCCGAGACCGCGGGCGACGGCCGCATGCTCGTCTTCGACAACGGACACCTCGTGGGCATCGTCTCCCCCACCGACGTGAACCGCGCGATCCAGATGGCCGCGCTGCGGGGCAACCGGCCGTCCCGAGCGGACTGAGCGTGAGCACGCCGGAGGCTGCGTCGGAGCCGCTGATCCGGCTGACGGGCGTGAGCCGGCGCTACGAGGTGGGCGGGGGCACCGTCACCGCGCTCGCCGACGTCGACCTGTCGATCGGAGCCGGCGAGTTCGTCGTGGTGCTCGGGCCGTCGGGCAGCGGCAAGACCACGTTGCTCAACCTCGTGGGCGCGCTCGACGTGCCGTCGGACGGCACGATCGAGATCGCGGGGCGCGCGATCACCGGCGCCGGCCATCCCGACCTGTTCCGGTTCCGCCGGGAGACGGTGAGCTTCGTCTTCCAGAGCTTCAACCTGTTCCCCACGTTGACCGCGCTCGAGAACGTGCAGTTCGCGATCGACGTGACCCGCCGACGCGATCACGTCCGCGCCGCCGAGATCCTCGATCGGGTGGGGCTCGGCGACCGCCTCGGACACTTCCCCGGCCAGCTCTCGGGCGGCGAGCAGCAGCGGGTGGCCATCGCGCGCGCCCTCGCCACCGGCAACCCGGTGCTCCTGGCCGACGAGCCGACCGGCGAGCTCGACTTCCGCACCGGGGTGCAGATCCTCGAGCTGCTCCACGAGCAGACGCACGCCGGGACCACCGTGCTGATCGTGACGCACAACCGGGAGATCGCGCGAGTCGCCGACCGGGTCATCGAGCTGAGCAGCGGTCACGTCGTCGCGGACGGGCTGCCGCCGGGGGGCCAGGTCCCCATCGCGGAGCTGCACTGGTGAGCGAGCCGCGCGGACGGCGCGGCCTGTGGCTGCGCTGGTCCTGGCGCGACCTGCGCAAGCGCTGGCCCCAGGTCGCGGCGATTGCCGCGATCATCGCGCTGGGCTCGGGCATCTACTCCGGGTTCGTGAGCTCGTCGCAGTGGCGCCGCGTGTCGTACGACGCGAGCTACCGGCAGCTGGCGATGTACGACCTCCACGTCGGCCTGAGCCAGGGCAGCTACGTCGACGCCTCCGCGCTCACCGACGCGATCCGCTCGATCCCGTCCGCCGACCGGCTGCAAGCCGTCGAGCCGCGCCTCGTGGGCAAGACCCAGGTCGACGCCTCCACCGCCGACCAGACCATCCTCGTTCCGGGCCGGATCGTCGGCGTCGACGTGGGCCGGGACGGACCTCACGTCGACCGCATCGCGGCCGAGACCGGCCGCGGGTTGCAGCCGACCGACGCCGGCACCGACCGCGCCGTCCTCGAGTACCACTTCGCCGACTTCTACGGGCTCGCGCCCGCGGGGACGGTGCACATCAGCGGGGACCGAGCGCTCCGCTACGTCGGCCAGGGCCTCTCCCCCGAGTACTTCATGGTCCGGGGCGACCAGGGCAGCCTCCTCGCCGAGTCGAACTACGCGGTGCTCTTCGTCCCGCTCGACACCGCCGGCACGCTCCTGGGCCGGCCCGGCCAGGCGAACGATGCGGTGATCCGCCTGCGCGCCGGGAGCGACCGCGCCGCGATCGCGGCCGAGGTGCGCACCGCGCTCACCACGGCGTTCCCGGGGGTGGGCTTCGACGTGACCCGCCGCGGCCAGGACTCCATCCGCCGCATCCTCTACAGCGACATCGCGGGCGACGAGCGTCTCTACAACATCCTCGCGCTGCTCACGCTCCTCGGCGCGTCGTTCGCGGCGTTCAACCTCGCCGGGCGCATGGTCGAGGCTCAGCGTCGCGAGATCGGCATCGGGATGGCGCTCGGCGTCACCCCCCGGAAGCTCGCGGTGCGGCCGCTGCTCGTGGGCGCCCAGATCGCCGCGCTCGGCGCGGTGCTCGGCGTCACCGTCGGGCTGGTCGTCAGCTGGCTCATGGCCGGCGTCCTGCGCAGCTTCTTCCCGCTGCCGGTGTGGGAGTTCCCGTTCCAGTGGGGGATCTTCCTGCGGGGTGCCGCGCTCGGCCTCGTGCTCCCGTTCCTCGCCGTCGGCTGGCCGGTCCTGCGGGCCGTCCGGGTCACCCCACTCGAGGCGATCCGCACCGGCGCGAACGCGCCGACGCACGTCTCCGCGCTCGCCCGGGTGCCGCTCCCGGGCCGGGCCCTCGACCAGATGCCCGTCCGCAACGTGCTCCGCACCCCGCGGCGCACCGCACTGACCGCGCTCGGCATCGGCGCTGCGATCACCGTGTTCGTGGGCGTGGTGGGGATGCTGGACTCGTTCACCGTGACCATCGACCGCACCCGCACCGAGATCCTGCGGGGCAGCCCCCGCCGGCTCGACGTGTCGCTCGACGGCTTCACCACCACCGGCGGGTCCACGGTCACCGCGATCGCCGCCGCGCCCGGGGTCGCGGCCGTGGACACCAACCTGCGCGTCGGCGGCCGTCTGGAGCACGACGGCACCCGGATCGACACGCTGCTCACGGTTCTCGCCCTCGACGCCAGCCAGTGGAAGCCGACGCTCGACCATCGCGTCGACCCCGACGGCCGGCCCGGCATCGTGATCAGCGCGAAGGCCGCCCGCGACCTCGGCGTCGCTCCCGGCGACATCATCACGCTCCGCCACCCGCGGGTCACCGGCCCTGCGTCGTTCGAGTACGTGCGCACCCCGGTCCGGGTCATTGCGACCAGTCCCCTGCCCACCCGGTTCACGGCGTTCATGGACACGCCCGACGCAGCGATCATGGGTCTCACCGGGATCACCAACGCGCTCGAGGTGGAGCCGAAGCCCGGCACGAGCACCGCAGCCGTCCGCCGGACCCTGTTCGAGCAGCCCGGCGTGAGCTCGGTGCAACCGGTGCGCTCCTTCACCGACTCGGTGTCGGACGCGCTCGCGCGCTTCCAGTCGATCCTCACGATCATCGAGGGGATCGTGCTGCTCCTGGCGCTGCTGATCGCGTTCAACTCGGCGAGCATCAACGCCGACGAGCGGCGCCGCGACCACGCGACGATGTTCGCGTTCGGCCTACCGACCCGACGCGTGCTCAGGATGGCCGTGATCGAGAGCGCGCTCGTCGGGGTCCTCGGCACCGTGATCGGGGTGATCGGCGGGCTGGCGCTGCTCAACTGGCTGATCACCGTGCAGTTCGCGTCGACGTTCCCCGACCTCGGGGTGGTCGTCTCGCTCTCCCCCCGCACCGTGCTGATCGCCGCCGGACTCGGGATCGTTGCGGTATCGGTGGCGCCGCTGCTCGGCGCGCGTCGTATCCGCCGGATGGACATCCCGTCCACACTGCGGGTCGTGGAATAACCGGCTCGCCCGATCAGCCATCGATGCGAGCGGCGGTGATGTACTCGGGGTTGCGCTTGGCGATGCTGTGACGGGTGAACTGCCACACCACCTCGATCCCGATGACCGCGAGCGCGCAGATTCCGAGCATCTCGGCGGACACCGCGGCGTCGGGGATCTGCAGTGCGTAGAAGTCACGCAGCCACGGCACCGCGAGGATCACCGCGACCGACCCGGCCATCGCGGCGACGAGCAGGGTCCGCCACCAGTTGAACGGGCGGGCCAGGCACACGAGCACCCACAGCCCCACCGAGCAGAGCGCGAGCGTCGAGCAGGTGCGCGCCTCGCGCAGCGGCAGGTCCTCCGCGTAGTACGCGATGCCGAACGCGGTGAGCGCGGCCGTGGCCGCGACGAAGCCGGCGGGCACGGTGAACCGCAGCACCCGGTCGAGGAACCCGGGCACGTAGCGCCGTTTGTTGGGCGCGAGCGCGAGGAAGAACCCGGGGATGCCGATCGTGAACGTGCTGACGATCGTGAGCTGACGCGGCAGATACGGGTACTTCCACCCGAAGACCGCCACGAACACCGCGATGAGGATCGCGTACACCGTCTTGGTGACGAAGAGGTTGGCCGACCGCTCGATGTTCGCGATCACCCGCCGGCCCTCGGCCACCACCCCCGGCAACGTGGCGAACCGCCCGTCGAGCAGCACCAGCTGCGCAACCGACCGGGTGGCCGCGGCACCCGACCCCATCGCTACTCCGATGTCGGCATCCTTGAGTGCGAGCGCGTCGTTCACGCCGTCGCCGGTCATGGCCACGACATGGCCCTGCGACTGCAACGCGCCGACCATGGCCCGCTTCTGCTGCGGGGTCACGCGCCCGAACACCGAATGCGTCTCGAGGACCTCGACCAGCTCGGCCTCGTCCTCCGGGAGCCCCCGCGCGTCGTACGGGTCGTCGCCGCCCGACAGGCCGACCCGCGTCGCGACCGCCCCCACGGTGCGCGGGTTGTCGCCGGAGATGACCTTCAGGGCGACACCCTGGTCGGTGAAGTACCGGAGGGTCTCAGAGGCGTCGGGCCGCACCTTCTCCTCGAGCAGCACCAGTGCCTCGGGCCGGATCCCCGCAGGGAGCGCCTCGCCGTCGAGCGCGGCGTCGGCGTGGGCGAGCAGGAGCACCCGGCGGCCCTCGGCCGCGAGCGCGTCGGCCCGCTGGCGGGCGGGCACCGTCGCGTCGGCGAGAATCATCTCGGGCGCGCCGATCACCCACGAGCCCTGGCCGGCGAACGCGGCGGCCGACCACTTGCGGGCCGACGAGAACGGCACCACACCGGAGCGGGTCCACCCCTCGGGCGCGGGGAACGCGTCGCCGATCGCCGTGAGCGTCGCGTTGCGGTTCTCGTCGTCGGCCAGCGCGCCGAGCGCGGCGCCGACGAGATCGTCGCCATCGGCACCGTCGGCCACGCGCTCGAGCCGGTCGAACGCGACGTCGCCCTCGGTGAGCGTCCCCGTCTTGTCGAGGCACACCACGTCCACCCGCGCGAGCCCCTCCACCGCGGGAAGCTCCTGCACCAGCACCTTGCGCCGGGCGAGCGTCACCGCGGCGATGCCGAACGCGAGGCTGGTGAGGAGCACGAGCCCTTCGGGCACCATGCCCACCACCGCGGCCACGAGCGACAGCAGCGCGTTGCGAACGCCCTCGTCCTTGGCCAGCTGGCGCAGGAGGAGCGCCAGCGCCACGGGGAACAGCGCGAACTGGATGTAGCGCAGCAGCGTGTTGATGCCGTCGACCAGCTCGGACTTCGTGAGCGTGAACCGGCGCGCCTCGGTGGCGAGCTTGCGGGCGTAGGAGTCGGCCCCGACCCGGGTGGCCTGGAACCGGCCCGACCCGGCCACCACGAAGCTGCCCGACAGCACCTCGGCGCCGGGGCCCTTGTCGATCGCGTCGGCCTCGCCGGTCAGCAGCGACTCGTCGATCTCGAGCCCCGCGGCCGCGCGCACGATGCCGTCGGCCGGCACCTGGTCCCCGGTCCGGAGCTCGACGATGTCGTCGAGCACGAGGGCCTCGACCGCGCACTCCGATACCCCACCGGCGCGCACCACCCGCGCCGTCGGAGCGGCGAGCACCGCGAGCTTGTCGAGCGTGCGCTTCGCGCGGGTCTCCTGGATGATCCCGATCGCGGAGTTGACGACGAGGATGATGCCGAACAGCGCGTCCGGGAACGAGCCCAACGCGAGCACGATCACGAGCATCGAGCCGAGGATGGCGTTGAACCGGGTGAAGACGTTGGCCCGGACGATCTCGCCGTAGGTCCGGCTGGTGCGCTCGCCTGCGTCGTTGGTGAGGCCCTGCGCGACGCGTTCGGCCACCTCGGCGTCGGTGAGCCCGGTGAGGGTCGTCTCGACGCGCGGGTGCGGCGTGCCGAACCTGGACTCTGCGGTGCTGGCGGTCACGGTCCGGCGACGCGCCTATCCGGTGCCCTCGGCCGCGGCAACGGGCACGAGCTCGATCTCGCCGGTCTCGTCGTCCTCGAAGAGCCGGTACCCGCACAGCTGCGCGAGGAGCGGCTGGCCCTCGTCGGGGCCGCTCCCGATCAGCTCGTCACCCGCCTCGATGCGCACCGGCCCGCGCGGCCGGTAGAGGTACCGGCCCGATCGCCGGATGGCGAGGAGGTAGAAGCCGGTCTCCGTCTCGAGCTGCGCGTCCTTCAGCGTGAGGCCGTCGAGCGGCGCGCCCGCCGCCACCGGCACCCGGGTGATCACCTCGTCGGCGTCGCCGAGGGCCATGGCGACGATGGGGTGCATCTCCTCGCCCTCCTCGACGAGCCACACCATCTGCTGCGCGGCGTCGCCGATCTCCTCGGCCGCCGCGCCCAGGTGCAGCAGCCCGCGCAGCGGCGATGGGTCGACCTCGTCGGCCGCGCTGCGCAGCACCCAGATCTCGAGCCGCTCGCGCATCTCGTCGAGCCGGTCCTCGAGGTGGCTCACCTCGGCCGCGAGGCTCTGGTCGTTGAACAGCAGCGCCGAGTAGGCGAGGCCGACCGCGACCTCGGAGATGTTCTTCATCTCCACGAGCGTGTCGACGGCACGGTCGAGGTCGGTGGCGGTGGGATCGGAGCCGACGGTGGGCGGTCGCCACTCGGGCGCGCCGGCGAGCTGGCGCAGCTCGTCGATGCCGTCGGGGGAGCCGCGCAGGATCAGCACGTCCTCGGCCACCACGACGTCGTCGCCGTCGGGGTCGATCATCCACTCCTTGCCCCGGCGGATCGCCATGACCCGCATGCCGACCTCGACCGGGAGCTCGACCTCCGACAGCCGCCGCTGCGCGAGCGCGGAGTCGGGCCGGATGCGGACCCGGTGCGAGATCTCCTCGGCCGCCGCGAGGTCGGCCACCAGGTCGGGAGGGATGCCCAGACGGTGCGTGACCACCCGCGTGATGTCGACCGCAGCGTTCGCGAGCCGCTCGATCGCCGACACGAGGTGCAGCACGCTCGACATCTGCTCGGCCTCGCGTGGCGACCGGCCCGCGAGGACGCAGATCTCGCGCATCTCGTGGACGAGGTCGCTCAGACGCTCTTCGAGCTCGTGGACCTCGTTGGCCATCGCCTCGTCGTCGAAGAACAACGCGGCGTACGCGAGGTCGACCATGAGCTCGGAGGTGTCTTTCGACTCCGAGAGCATCGCCTTGAGATTCCGTGGAGGTCTGTCGTCGCCCATTCGATGCTCCGTCTGGAGAGGGTCAGGATAACCGGGTGTCCGGCTACGGGAGGATGAACGCGACGGCGAGGGTGATCAGCGCCACCGAGCCGACGAAGTCGACGGTCGAGGTCACCGAGGGAACGCCGTAGATGTCGGGGTCGAGCCGGAACCGCTGGGCCACGATCGTGCTGTAGTACGCGACGATCAGCACGAAGACGATGGCCATGGCCCCGGCCCCCAGGCTCAGCGCGACCATCTGCCACAGCGGCGGGCCGGCCAGGCCGAAGATGTGGGCCGCGATCGCGGCCCCGACGCCGTCGAACAGGAACACGATGGCGGCCAGGCCGAGCAAGAAGGACGCGTCGCCCCGCGCCTCCTTCCCCGGCATCGCGGTCGGCTCGATCACGCCGAGGTGGAGCTTGGTCGCGGTGCGACCCGCGAGGATCCCACCGAGCGCCCCCGCGCTCGACACGAAGGCGGGCTGGAGCACCAGCAGCGCCGGCAGCACCGCCAGCGCGGCGAGCCGCTGCTCGAGGACCAGGCCGGCCATGATCTGGATGCCCGCGGCCACGAGCAGGATCGGCCAGGCCTGCCGCGTGACCTCGCGCACGATCGGCCGGCGGGACGCCACGCCGTAGACGAAGCCGGCGACCGACAGCACCACGAGCAGCCAGGCCAGCACCCGTTCACCGGGGAGGTCGAGGAGGTACGAGCACAGCCAGAGCGCGGGGAGGGTCAGCACGTCGCCGAAGGTGGAGTCGATCGGGGCGACCACGTTGTCCATGTCCCAGTCGAAGCGCACGGCCATCCACGCGAGGCCGACGGTGATGGCGTGGACGACCAGCGACGACAGCAGCCCGGCCGAGATCGCGATGAGCGCGAGCGACGGGATCGACAGCACGTGGTCGAGCCCGATGGCTACCGCGCCGATCTTCGCCAGCACCGCGACCATCAGCGATAGTCCCGCGCTGAGCATGAACGACGCCTCGAGGTTCTGCATGAGGAGGCTGTCGCGCCGGGCCGACATGCGGAACCGGCCGGTGTGGATCGAGGTGGAGAGCCGGTTCCCGAACGCCGTCGAGATGTTGCCCCGCAGGCCGATCGCGGCCGGGACCATGATGAGGAGCCCGGGGCGCTGTTGGAACACGCCGGTGATCGAGCCCAGCACCACGCCCGCGATGAAGCTCGTGGTGCTGTTGAAGCCGAGCGCGATGAGGCTCTGGCGTGCGTCGCGCGCCCCGCCGAGGAGCAGGCGGCCGCGCCGGACCACGCGGCCGGGCAACGACCGCAGATCCCGGGTGCGCTCGGCGCGCGCTCGCACGACTCCTCGCATGGGTCACCTTCCCGCCGGAGGCGACCCACGCACACGCGGTCAATCCTGGGCGGTCATCCTGGTCTGTCGACTGTCGGAGATGTCGGCCACCACTGGCCTCCTCGCCCTGGATAGGCCGCGGCAGTCTACCCGAGCCCCCGACCGCCTGTTCTGGCGCCGCGTGTCCACGCAGGACGCGCGGCGCCGAAACGGGCTTGGGAGCGGAGAACGTGCGTCAGCGGAAGTCGCGGGAGCGGAGGAGGTCGGCGGGGGCGAGGGAGAGGGGCTCGATGCGGCGGGCGAGCAGGTTGACGACGTCGTAACGACGCTCGAGCAGGCCCCGCACCACCAGCGCGGGCGAGCCGCGGGCGACCTTGCGGAACCGCTTCCACACGTCGGCCGTGCAGATCACGTTGACCAGGCCGGTCTC
>Ga0302322_100000681_pt1 | contig 26516 bp, 24 predicted proteins | sample Fen_T0_2_FD_203757 | JGI IMG/M metagenome (GOLD analysis project Ga0302322, IMG submission 203757) | Peat permafrost microbial communities from Stordalen Mire near Abisko, Sweden - Fen_T0_2 | ecosystem: Environmental > Terrestrial > Soil > Wetlands > Permafrost | place: Sweden: Abisko...
GCTCGTGGTCGGCGTCGTCGCGTCGGCGGTCGGGCTCGTGGTCGGTGTCGCCATGGCGACCGGGCTCCTCGCCCTGGTGCAGCGGGTCGGGTTCGACGTGCCCGAGGGCGGGGTGGTGGTGCTCGCCCGGACGGTGGTGCTGTCGGTCGGGGTCGGGGTGCTCGTCACCGTGGCCGCCGCCCTGTGGCCCGCGATCCGCGCGTCCCGGGACGCGCCGCTCGACGCCATGGCCGACGTGCCGCCCGTCCGCGCCAAGGGGATGCGCCGCCGCGCGGTGCTGGGCACCTGCGTGCTGCTCGCCGCGGTGCCCCTGATCCTCATCGGGCTCGACCGCACCCGCCGGGCACGCCGGCTCACGAGCGACCTCGGCTGGGTCGCGGCCGGCGCACTGCTCGTGCTGCTCGGCGTTTTGATCCTCCTCGCGACGTTCGCAGGGCCGTTCGCCGCCGCGCTCGGCCGGCTCGGCGAGGGCGTGGGCATCGTCGGCCGCCTCGCCCGGCAGAACTCGGTGCGCAACCCGCGCCGGGCCGCGGCCACCGCGACCGCGCTGGTGATCGGGCTGACGCTCGTCTCGATGGTGGCGGTGTTCGGCGACTCGACGAAGGCGTCGGTGCGGTCCGCGGTCGACCGGGGAATCCGGGCCGACCTGATCCTCAAGGCCCAGCAGTTCACCGGATTCTCGCCCGACGTGGCCGCGCGGGTGGCCAAGGTTTCCGGCGTGGAAGCGGCGAGCCCGTTCCAGTTCCGCAAGGTGCGCATCCTCGGCAACGAGGAGACGGTCGCCAGCGCCCAATCCGCCGGGCTCGACGCAACGGTCGACCTCGACCTCGTCGCCGGCTCGGTCAACGACCTCGAGCCCGGCGGCATCCTCCTCCACGAGGACGCAGCCCGCGACTACGCCGTGGGCGTGGGCGACCTGATGCTCGTGCAGATGTCGAGCGGGTGGTACCCGTTGACGGTCGCGGGGATCTACCGCCAGAAGGACTTCACCGGGGGGCTGCCGATCTCGTTCATCGTCCCGCGGGCGGTCTACACGCAGGGCTTCGGCTCCGACGAGCAGGACACGCTCGTATACCTGAAGACCAGCGGCGACACCGACGCGGTGGCCGCAGCAGTCAGGCGGGAGCTGCGCCGGGACTTCCCCAACGTCGAGGTGCTCACCCGTGCGCAGTATCGCGATGACCAGGAGCGCGCGATCGACCGGTTCCTCGCGGTGATGGTCGCCCTGCTGCTGCTCTCCGAGATCATCGCCGTGCTCGGCATCGTCAACACGCTCGCGCTGTCGGTCTTCGAGCGGACCCGCGAGATCGGCCTGTTGCGGGCGGTGGGCATGACCCGCGAGCAGGTGCGGCAGATGATCCGCCGCGAGGCGATGGTGATCGCGGGTCTCGGCGCGGTGGTGGGAATCGTGGTGGGGCTGTTCTGGGGCTGGCTCTTCACCCACGCACTGCGCAGCCAGGGGATCACCACGCTGTCGATCCCGTGGCTGCAGCTGGTGGCGTTCCTGGTGGTCGCGCTGCTCGCGGGTCTGGTGGCCGCGTGGTTCCCGGCCCGGCGGGCGAGCCGCCTCGATGTCCTGTCGGCCATCGCGTCGGAGTGAACCGGTTCGGTCCCGCCCGGATGGGGTCGGACCTGTACGATCGTGGCCCTCCAAAGGGCGGTTAGCTCAGGGGTAGAGCACTTCCTTGACGCGGAAGGGGCCGGGAGTTCGAATCTCCCATCGCCCACCCTGAAGGTGCAAGCAGCCGGGGTCTCCGACCCCGGCTGCTTCGCGTCCGGGCACGTCCGGGCGTCCGGGCACGTCCGGGCCGACCTCCTGGCGCCAGGTCCTGCGCTCTGGGATGCAGACGGTACCGTTGTCGCCCTGTACCGCCGTCGGTCTACAGCGCGTCGAACGCGAGCGCGTAGGTCAGTCCGGCGAGCGACAGTCCGTCCTGCACTTCACCGGCGCGGAGGAAGCGGCGCACGTCGGCTACGGACACCCACTCGATGCGCTCTGACTCCGCCCGATCGAGCGGATCGCCGGTCAGCTCGGCGCCGCGCGCGAGAAACACGTTGAAGGTCTGGTCCGACAACCCGTTGGTCGGGTGGAACGACACGAGGAGCTCCAGATCCTGCGGTCGCCAGCCAGTCTCTTCGACGGTCTCTCGAATCGCAGCTGCTTCGATGCCCTCGATCGGATCCACACCTCCGGCGGGTATCTCCCAGCCCCACGTGTCCGTGATGAAGCGATGGCGCCAGAGGAGGAGCACACGGCCCTCGGCGTCGACGACGATCGTGCCAACGGCAGGCCTGGGCATCCGGACCACGTGATGATCGAACCGCGGCCCTTCTGGGATCTCGACGTCGGCGAGCGCGAGTCGGAGCCACGGGCTCTCATAGATCGCGCGCTCTCCGTGCACGGTCCACTGCATGACCCGACCCTAGGGCTTGGTGCGCCGGACCTGAAGCTGCTCGTTTCCAGCCAGACTGCCGTCGCGCACCCGGTGCAGAGAAACGCGGTTCGTGGTGGGCGTCGCGGGGTTCGTTAGTATCTCCCGACTTCGCCGAGATGGAGGGGTTTGTGCGCCAATCGGATCGTACGGAACCGCAAGTGCGGATTCCCCCCGCGAGGCTCGTCTTCGCTGATGATGACCGAGCTCGGATTCTCGAGTTGATCGACGCTTCGTTGCGGTCGGGGTCGTTGACCATGGGCCCCGTCGGGGAGGAGTTCGAAGAGCTCTTCGCGGCTCGTTGTTCCGTGGACCACGCCATCGCCACGTCGAGCGGCACGAGCGCCCTCGAGATCATCTTCCGAGCGCTGGACGTCGCCGGCACGGACGTCGTCGTGCCGGCGAACACGTTCTTCGCGACGGCGGCGGCTGTCCGCCATGCGGGCGGGCAGGTGCGCCTGGCCGACGTCGGCGGCGACACGCTGGCGCTCAGCTACGAAACGGTCGAAGCGGCGATCACCGACAACACCTCCGTGGTGGTGCTCGTGCACATCGGCGGCCTCGTCACGCCGGAGATCGAGAAGATCGCTGATCTGTGCGCGACCCGCGGTATCGCCCTCGTCGAAGACGCGGCGCATGCGCACGGCGCCATGGTCGACGGCCGTCCCGCCGGCTCCTTCGGCGTTGCGGCGGCCTTTTCGTTCTATCCCACGAAGGTGATCACGGCGGGCGAGGGCGGCATGATCGTCACCGACGACGAGCAGATCGCGGCTGAGGCGCGGTGGTTTCGCGACCAGGGCAAGGCTGGATTCCACGGTGGTGCGCACGTTCGTCTCGGCCACGCGTGGAGGATGAGCGAGCTCCATGCCGCGGTCGGACTGGTGCAGCTCGACCGACTCGATGCGTTCATCGATGTCCGTCGCTCGGTCGCCGGGCGGTACGACGATGCCCTTCGGGGGGTCCCGGGAATCACCCCCGTGCTGGAGCCGGACCGGTGCAGGTCCAACTACTACAAGTACATCGCCATGCTGGCCGACGGCGTGGACCGAGGCGCCGTGAAGCAGCTGTGCCGAGATCGATTCGGGGTCCTGCTCAGCGGCGAGGTCTACGCGCGACCGTTGTATCAGGAACCGGTGTTCTCGGACCTCATGACGACGCGGCTCGATGGCGCGGAGGAGGTCTGCGCTCGTCACATTTGCCTGCCCATCTTCTCCGACATGAAGGACGACGAGGTCGACGCGACCATCGAAGCCGTCACGGCGGCTGTGGCCGCGGCGCGCGAAGTGCAGCTCTGATGCGGGTCGCGGTCACGGGCGGATCGGGGTTCATCGGCTCGCATGTGGTCGACAAGCTCGTCGAGAGCGACCACGACGTCGTCGTCGTGGATCCGAGCCGGCCACACCGTGATGACGTGGAGCACGTCGCAGCCGACATCCTCGATCTCGAGGAGATGGTCGCGGCGCTCGACGGGGTCGAGACGGTCTTCCACCTCGCGGCGGTGGCCGACGTCAATGTGGCGAACGGCGATCCATCGCGCGCGGTTGAGCTCACCGTGCTCGGCACGAGCCGAGTCTGGGAGGCCGCCCGGGTCTGTGGCGTGGGGCGTTCGATCCTCGCGTCGACGGTGTGGGTGTACGGAGCGGCGTTCGGTGCCGAGCCGATGACGGAGGAGTCGGCGTTCCAACCGAGCCGGGTCACGCACGTGTACACGGCGGCGAAGCTCGCCTGCGAGATGATCGTCCACGCCACCCACTCGCTCTATGGGCAGGACTTCACGATTCTCCGGTACGGCGTGCCGTACGGCGAGCGAATGCGGGCCGAGTTGGTGATCCCGCGCTTCGTCAGGCAAGTGCTGGACGGTCGCCCGATCACCCTCCATGGCGACGGGAGCCAACACCGCAACTATGTCTACGTGGGTGATCTCGCAGATGCCCACGTGCTCGCGCTCGGTTCCGCGGCGAACGGCCGTGTGTTCAACCTCGAAGGCGTCGAGCCCATCTCGCTGCGGTCGCTCGTGGATGCGCTCGCAGCCCTGCTCGATCGGTCGGTGCCGCTCACCTTCGAAGCACCTCGCCCCGGCGACTATGCGGCGCCGGAGGTCTCGAGCGCCTTGGCCGCCGAAGTGCTCGGCTGGTCGCCGAGCACTCCGTTCGCGGTCGGGTTGCGCCGGTACGTGGACTGGTACATCGAGCAGGACACTCGCTCCATGCCGCCGTTCTCGATGGAGGTGGGCGGCGGCGCCGCGGCCGCACGATGATGGAGGCGGCTCCGTCATCGCCGAATGAACCGCGATTCCGCATCGCGGTCGTCCCCGCCTACAACGAAGCAGCGACGATCGTCGAGGTGCTCGAGGAGCTCACGAGGAAGGTCGACGAGGTCTACGTCATCGACGATGGCTCGACCGACGCGACGCGTGCGCTCGTCGAAGAGTGGCGGGCTCACCATGCTTCCGTGCGCTTCTTGTCATTCGACGACAACCGCGGCCAGTCCGCCGCGTTGCAACTGGCGTTCGGCGACTTGCGCCGGCGCCTTTCCGCGGGCGAGCTGGGTCCCGATGACGTCGTGATCACCGTCGATGCTGACGGACAACACGACTTGAGTGCGCTGGACGGCCTCTGGTCCACGATGACGCGAGGCAACTTCGACGCCGTGATCGCGCGTCGTGATCTGAAGCAGTACCCGGTGCTGAAGCGCGTCGGGAACGCCGCCATGAGCTGGTGGGCGCGGCTGTGGGCCGGCACGCCCCTGCGGGACGTCGAGTCGGGCTACCGGTTGTTCCGACTCGGCGCGCTCGACGACGCGCTCTGCTACTACGTCGGCTATCGGTACACCGAGGCCGTCGAGGTGGCCGTGATCCTGTGCCGTCTCGGATACCGAGTGAACAACGACTACCTCGTGCCGGTACCCGTGTTGCGTTCCAGGACGAGGATCATGGATGCCGTGCGCGACCTCGTGGTCATGCCGCGTGCCCGGTGGCGCACGCGCCGGCGCCTACGTCAGGGCGCGTCCGTCTAGGCCGCACCGCTGGATCGCATGCACGGTGTACGACGGGCGTCGCTCGGTGGTCGTCGCGTACAGGAGGCCGGGCGTGCAGGCCCCATCGCGGGCAACCGTGATCCTTCGGAGCAGCGCACGCTCGTTCTTCGCGCTGGGGCCGTTGTACGAAGGAAAGACGACGACGTACTGGATCCCGCGCTGTTCGAGGAAGTTCCTGTAGTCACGAACGTCGGTCCACCTGCGGGGGCTGATGCTCTCCGGGAAGAACTCCGAATCGAGGCGTATGCCGGCTCGGAGCCCCTCGTACATGGCGACTTTGTGATCGTTCGCAAGGATCCGATAGGTCGATCCGGGCCGGAGATCTCCAGAGCGCGCGAGTGCAGGCACGGTTGACTGCCGCGATGCCAGGGCAAGTCGGAGACCTGAGCCCTCGCTCGAGACGTTGAAGAACACAACCTGCCATGCGATCAGGACGATGCCGACGACACCCATTGCCCACTGGTCGCGCGGCAGGCGCCTCAGGCGGTACAAGAGGATCGGAACGACGAACACCATGATCCGCTCCAGCAGCGTTTCGACGAACGCGATGGCGCGCGTCGCTGCCGATGCTTCCGAGAAGACGGGCGAGACCCACACCATGATCGCGGCGGGCACGGCAACCACTGCCGAGATCAGATATGCCGTGACCAGCTGCTTGCGTTGTCGAGTGAATGGCAGGTACCCGGCCACGAGCAGCGCCGTGATCGGCATCAGGATCGCGGCATGCGTGAGCTGCGCGCCGGCAGCGAGCACGGTGGCAACGACGGGCCGATCTCGACGCCAAGCGGCGATCGCGAACATGAGCAGGCTCGCCGCCCACAGGAACGGGAGCTGCCCGATCACCACCGCGCCGATCAAGGAAGGATTCATGAGCACCACGACCGCGCCGTAACCCAGCCGGAGCTCCGGGAAGGCGACGAAGGTCGCCACGATCAGCGTCACGGCGCCCACGACGAGCAGGAGGGTGACGCCCCAGTCGCCGAGCAGGGGATAGAGCAGAGAGGCGCTCAACCACGGGAGGAACCCGTAGGGAAAGGCGAAGGCCTCGCCGTGCCCGATGACGGGCATGTGGAACGGAAGGTGATGGTGATGCCAGATCTCGTGGCTGACGTACCAGACGTGGGCGTAGTTGCTGATCGTGTCGTGAGACACGAAGATGCGGTGTCGCACGATGAAGGCGAGGACGACAAGCCATGCCAGGCTCAACCCCGCGAGCATGATGCGTGCGGGCGAGCCGAAGACGGGGCCGGCACGATCGCGAAGGGTCGTATCACCTGTGGTGGACATCGGGAGGGAGTATTCCACCCGTCATGAGGCGGACGAAGGCGGGACGGTCGAGGACGCTCGGAAGGCAGACGAGTCGCGACCGCGCGCCGCGGTACGGACGATGGCGGCCGTTGCCGTGGTCGTGGCCGGATCGGTCGCCGCTGTCGCACTCGTTGCCCAGACGGAGTTCCCGCCGGGCGTCCGGCTCCTCGCTCTCGGCGTTGCCTGCGCCTTCCTGATCGTCGCCGGTCGGCGCCGAGCGCGGCCCTGGACGGTCGTGCCCGACTTGCTGCTCGTGCTCTGGGGCGTATGGCTGCTCCCGAGCGTGCGCGACGAGTGGGCAATCGTCGCAACGGGAGCCGCGCTCGGAGCCGCGGTGGGGGCCGCGTGGAGTGCGGCCATGCATGGAATCGTCGTCCGGACCTCCGCTCCCCGCAGACCGCGACAACGCCAGCAATGGGGTGGGACCGGGCGCGGCGTCGTGGGGGCAGCCGTGCTCCTCCTCGCCGTCGCGACCTTCTGGACCGGAGCGACGTCACCCACCGTCACGTGGTTCGGCGGCCTGGTGTCGCACGGCCCGCGCACGAGCAACCGGATCGCGCTGACGTTCGATGATGGCCCGAACGGTCGGTTCACGCTCGAGACGGCCGCGCTCCTGGACCGCTACGGAGTCCGAGGCACCTTCTTCCTCGTGGGCAAGGCTGTCGCACGCGAGCCGGACGTCGTTCGAGAGCTCGTCGCAGACGGTCACCTCGTCGGCAGCCATTCCTATCAACACGACGCCTGGCGGTGGCTCGATCCCCGGTATCCCGAGCTCGCACGAGCGGACGACGTGATCCGAGAAGTCGCCGGCGTGTGCCCGGCGTTCTTCCGGCCACCCCACGGCGAGCACACGCCGTTCATGGCTCACGCGGTCGAGAGCCAGCACCTCACGATGGTCACGTGGGACGTGTCGGCGGCCGATTGGGCGACGACCAACGCCGCCATGGTGGCGCGACGCGTGCTCCGCCACGTTCGGCCGGGCTCGATCGTGCTCCTGCACGACGGTCTCGACGGCAACGCCGACCAGAACCGCGCGGTCGTCCTGCGGGCGCTTCCGCGGATTCTCGACGGCCTGCGCCGTCGGGGCCTCCATCCCGTGACGCTCGACAGGTTGCTCCGACGCCCCGCCTACCAACCCACCTGTGGCCTGACGCGCCGGGAAGCGCGCCGCGAGTCGCCGGCGGCATGACCGACTGCGTCTCCCCGCGGCCCGCGTTGCCCCGCGACCAAAACATCTATATGTTTGAGGGCGAACCACGGCGGGCCGCGAGGGAGCAGTGGATGGCGGGCGAGCAGCGACCGGGACCGGCGATGGCCGACGTGCCGTGGATCGTCAGCGTCGACGACCACGTGATCGAGCCGCCGTCGCTCTGGGCGTCGCGGCTGCCGGCGCGCTACCAGGGCGTCGGGCCCCGGGTCGAACGGTTGCCGGCGGGGGAGCTCGCGCTGTCGGGAGCGCGCTACGTGGAGCGCCCGGGCACAGACGGGCCGCTGGTCGACTACTGGGTGTACGGGGACCTGTACCAGTCGCTGAAGCGGGCCGTCGCCGCGTCGGGTCGGCCACGTGACGAGATGACGATGACGGCGACCACCTACGACGACGTGCGTCCCGGCTGCTTCGAGCCGATGGCGCGGCTGCAGGACATGGACACGAACTGGACGCAGGCCTCCCTCTGCTTCCCGAACTTCCCCCGGTTCTGCGGGCAGACCTTCCTCGAGGCGAGTGACCGTGAGCTCGCGCTGCTCTGCGTGCGCGCGTACAACGACTGGATGGTCGAAGAGTGGTGTGGCCCGACAGGGAGCCGGCTCGTGCCCCTGTGCATCGTCCCGCTGTGGGACCCGGCGCTCGCCGCCACCGAGGTGGAGCGCAACGCGGCGCGGGGTGTCCGCGCGGTGGCGTTCTCCGAGATCCCCGCGTACCTCGGGCTCCCGAGCATCCACAGCGGAGCGTGGGACCCGTTCTTCGCCGCCTGCGAGGCCACCGGCACGGTGCTGTGCCTCCACATCGGCTCGGGCACGAAGATGCCGTCGACGTCACCCGATGCGCCGCTCGGCGTGAACGTGACCATCGGCTTCGGCAACTGCATGAACTCGCTCGCCGACTGGCTGTTCTCCGGCAAGCTCGCGCAGTTCCCGGGGCTGAAGCTGATGTACGCGGAGAGCCAGATCGGCTGGATCCCGTACCTGCTCGAGCGGGCCGACGACGTCTGGAACCAGCACCGCGCGTGGGTCTCGAACGGTGTCGTGCTCGAGGAGGCGCCCTCCACCTACTACTACCGACAGGTGTACGGCTGCTTCTTCCGCGACCGCCATGGCATGGCGTCGCTCGACCAGTGCGGCGTCGACAACGTGATGTTCGAGGTCGACTACCCGCACTCCGACTCGACCTGGCCCGACAGTCGCGCGGTCGCCGCCGAGATCATGGCCGGGCTTGCTCCCGCCGTCGTGCACAAGCTCGCACGCGGGAACGCGATCTCGCTGTTCGGCCTTGACCTCCCCGAGTCGCCCTGAGCCGGAATCCGCCGACGACCCGGGCACGCCGGGGGGATCCAGAGATCAGTCGGCCTTCGGCGTCCGGATGAACGAGATCTTGCGGGACGCGAACCGCCACTCGCCGTCGAGTCGCACGTAGGTGTCGTCGTAGCGGCCGATGCGCAGCGCGTGGCCGTCGCGCTCGACGAACAGGAAGCCCTGCATCCCGCGGGCGCGGTCCTCGTCGCCGCCGTCGTCGGCGGTGATGTCGGGGATGCCGGCCATGTGCAGGCCGGGGTCGGCCTGGGCGATGTGCTCGGTGATCTCGTCGGGTCCGGTCCAGATCGAGCGGTAGAGGTGGAGCTCGGCGTCGGGCGCCCACAGGCGCGCGTACGCGTCCATGTCGCCCAGGTCGAGAGACAGGCAGTACCGGGCCAGCAGCTGCTGGATCGCGAGGACGTCGGTCGGGTTCATGCGGGCTCCGATCGGGCGGGGGCGGCGCTGGTCACGGGAGCAGGGGGTCGAGCCCGGCGCGGTCGGCCTCGGTGAGCGGCCGGAGCCGTTCGCCCCGCCCGGGACGGAACGAGATGCCGGGTGCACGCCACGCCTCGGCCCGGAGCCGCGTCTTGTCGATCTTCATGCTCGCCAGCTTCGGCAGCTCCGCCGTCGGCCGCACGAAGGCCGGGATCCACTTCGGCCCGAGGTCGGGCTGGGCGTCGAGGAAGTCGTCGAAGTCGTCGACGCGGAAGCCGTCGGGATCCGCGAGCTCGAGCGCGACCATCACGCGGTCGCCCACGGGGTCGTCGGGCACCGCGTACACCGCGGCGGACCGCACGCCCCGGTAGCGCAGCACGATCGCCTCGACCGGCCCCGCCGCGAAGTTCTCGCCGTCGACGCGCAGCCACTCGTTGGACCGGCCCGCGAAGAAGAACCAGCCGTCGGCGTCGCGGTACGCGAGGTCACCCGACCAGTAGATCCCGTCGCGGACCTTCGACGCACGCGCCTCGTCGTTGCTGTAGTAGCCCTCGAAGGTGTCGCCGGGGCTCGTGTTGACGATCTCGCCGACCGCCCGCTCGCCGTTGACGAGACGGCCCTGTTCGTCGAGCTCCGCGCGGGGGCACTCGCTCCCGGTCTCGGCGTCGTACACCGCGATCGAGTCGTCGCCGCGGCCGATCGACCCGCGCGGCATCGTCTCGTCGCGCCGGATGATGATCATCCCCTCGGTGGAGCCGTAGCTGTCGCGCACCTGGCACCCGAACCGCGCGGCGAAGTCGCGGATGTCGGACTCCGACGCCTCGTTGCCGATCGCGAGCTCCAGGGGCGAGTCGGCGTCGTCGGCCGCCGGCGGCACCGCGAGGATGTAGTTGAGAACCTTGCCGGTGTAGGTGAGCATCGTGGCCCCCATGCGCCGGATGTCGGGCATGGTCTGCGACGCCGAGAACTTCGCCCGGCTGCCGATCGGCACTCCGGCGTGGAGCGCGCTCGCGAGGCCGGTGAAGAGCGCGCTGGTGTGGAAGAACGGCAGCGGCGCGTAGACGAGCGACCCGGGCCCGAGCCCGGTCACGCCGGCGACGTGCATGCCGGTGCGCGCGAGGCGGCCCTGGGTGCAGCGCACCGCCTTCGGGAAGCCGGTGGACCCCGAGGTGAAGATGAGGAGGTACAGGTCGTCGGCGTGGGCGGGTGCCCAGGTCCGCTCGGGGTCGACCGCCGCGACTGCCGCCGCGTACTCGGGCGTGTGCGTGCGGAGCACGCGCGGGTCGGGGACGCGCGAGGGCGCCGCGGCGAGGATGTCCGCGTAGGTGTCCGAGGTGACCAGCACCTGGCAGTCGGTGTGGTCGATCAGGCGCGCGAGCTCGGCGCCGCGGTATGTCGCGTTGATGCCGACGATCACCGACCGGCTGATCGCCTCGGCGCCCAGCCAGAACAGGTACTCGGCCGTGTTGTCGAGCAGCACGCCGATGTGGGGTGGCGCGTCGGGGTCGCGCAGCTCCTCCCAGAGCGCGGCGCGCCGGAGCGACTCGGACACGACCTCGCGGTACGAGTACGAGCGGTCCTCGAAGTGCGCGCCGGGTCCGTCGTTCTCCGCGTTGCGCAGGAACAGCTCGGCGGTGGTCGTCGCCGGGTCGGTCACGGCACCGACACGCCGAGGAGCTGCGTCGCGTTGTCGCGGGCGATCTTGCGCACCGTCGCGGCGTCGGCCCAGGCGAGGGACTCGTCTACGAAGTCGATCGGTGCCACCACCCCTTCGGCGTGGGGCCAGTCGGAGCCCAGGAGCAGGCGCTCGGCCGGCACGGAGGCGCTGAGCGCCTCGACGTCGTCCTCCCAGAACGGGGTGACCCACACGTGCTCGAGGAACGACGCCACCGGGTCGTCGCGGAAGTAGCCGGGGTCACGGTTGGCCGCGTCGCCCAGGCGATGGAGGAGGTCGGGGATCCACGCCGCCCCGTTCTCCACGCTGGCGAGTCGCAACGCCGGAAAGCGCTCGAAGAGCAGCTGGCACACCGCGGCGCCGTAGAAGTCGCTCACGGCACGGCCCTTGGTGATGACGCCGCGCAATGGGCTGCGGAACACCGAGCTCTCGGCGCCACCGCGCTCCCACATGTTGACGAGCGCGTCGTAGCCGTCGAGCCCCGCGTGGGTTGCTACCACGACGCCGCTCTCCGCGGCGAGCCCCCAGAACGCGTCGTACGCGGGCTCGAACGGTGATCGGTGTCCATCGGCGACCGGGACGGGGGCGTTGCGGACGTTGACGACGAGGGCGCCCCGGTCGAGGAGGCGCGCCAGCTCGGCGTGTGCCGCCGTAGGGTCGAGCATCGGGACGTAGGGCACGGCGAAGATGCGGTCCCGGTATCGGAAGCCCCAGTCGTCCTCCACCCAGCGGTTGAACGTACTGAACGCGAGCGCGGCGGCTTCGGGATCCTCCTTGAGCGCTTCCTCGATCCCGACCCCGAGCGTCGGGAAGAGCAGTGTCGCGCCGACGCCCTGCTCGTCCATCGCCGCGAGCCGCGCGTCGCGGTCGCGGTACGCGGGGCGGATCGGCTCGAGCTCCCCGAACGCCTCGCGGATCGTGTGACGTTCCGGGTTGCCGCGATACCAGTGGTAGAGCGCGCCGGGCTTCGAGCACGGGTCGAACGTCGGGTTGGCGATGTACTTGTTGATCGTGCCGCCCACCATGAGCCGGGGTCGGCCGTCGGCGTCCACCCACTGCACCCCGCGCGTGCCGAGCTTCGGGTCGGCGTGACGGGTGAAGGCGTCGCGGGGCTCGTAGTAGTGACCGTCGAAGTCGAAGAGGGCGTAGTCGAGCGTCACGAGGATCCTCCGGTTCGTGTGCCGGCGCGGGTCCAGTCGACGGTCTCGCGCAGGACGTGCTTGGTGACCTTGCCCGACGGGTTGCGGGGCAGTTCGTCGACGGCGGCGACGAGCTCGGGCGTCTTGATGGTGCCGACACCGGCATCGGCGAAGAACGCGCGCAGATCCTCGATGGTCACCACCGGCGCCTCGGGGGCGGGGACCACGACGAGGCCCACGCGCTCGCCGTAGCGGTCGTCGGGGACGCCGATCACCGCGGCGTCGGCGATCGCCGGATGCCGGACCGCGATGGCCTCGATCTCCATGGAGGAGAGGTTCTCCCCGCCGCGGATGATGATGTCCTTGAGCCGGTCGGTGACGGCGAGTCGGCCGTGCGCGTCGAGCACGCCGACGTCGCCGGTGTGGAACCAGCCGTAGCGGTCGACGGCCGTCACGTTCAGCGCCGGATCCGTGTAGCCGAGGAACTGCTGCGGCCCCCGCAGCACGATCTCCCCGGCGACGCCGACCGCGACGTCGGCGCCGTCGGCGTCGACCACGCGGATCTCGGTGTCGGCCACGGGTCCGCCGTCGGTGGCGATGCGCACGGCGAGGTCGTCGTCGAACAACGTGGTCGTGGCCTGCGGGTGCTCCGACGAGCCGTAGGACCGCGTCACGCTCCAGCCGGCCGCGTCGGCCCGCTCCACCAGCACCGGGGGAACCGACGCGCCGCCGGTGATCGCGTAGCGGATGGAGCTCGCATCGAGGGTGCCGGCTTCGACACGGGCGAGCAGCTCGCCGAGGTGGAACGGCGCGCCGGTGATCGCGATGGGCCGGTAGCGCTCGATGTACGCGCCGAGGAGGTCGACGTCCCACCGGTCGATGAGGAGCGTGGTCGAGCGCGTGATCAGCGGGCTGCAGATCGCCAGCAGCCCCGCGACGTGCCCGGCCGGCCACGGCTGCACGACGATCCAGTCACGCCGCTCGGGCGGCGCCTGCGACATGCGGAACAGCTCGGCGACGAACGTCTCGTGGGAGTGCAGCACGCCCTTGGGCTCGGCCGTGGTGCCCGAGGTGTAGACCACGAGCAGCGGGTCGGTGGGTACCAGCTCGGGGAGCGCGGGCGCGCCCGCCCCGCCCGCGAGGAAGTCGGGCCACGCCAGCGCGCCGGGGCGTACGTCGTCGCCGACCATCACGACCGTCCCTCGCGCGGCCCAAGGGATCGCGTCGAGCCGGGCGTGGTAGTCGATGTTCGTCCACCGGTCGGGGCACACGAGCACGGAAGCACCGGAGGCCTCGAGGATCCAGTTCGTCTCGGCGGGCCCGTACGTGTGGACGATGGGCACGATGACCGCGCCGGCCGCCACCGCGCCGAGGTAGGCCTCGATGGTGACCGGCCAGTTCGGGAGCTGCACGGCGACGACGTCGCCCGGACGGACGCCGATCGCCGCGAACCCGGCTGCGACGTCGCGCGCTCGCTGCGCCAGGTCACCGACGCGCGTCTCGCCCGCGTGGGTCTCCGAGGCGAACACGAGGCGCGCGTCGGGGTCCTCGGCCGCGGCGCGGTCGACGAGGTCGATCAGCGTGTCGGCGCGGAACCGGCCGGTCTCGCGCCAGTGCTGGAGCAGATCGGCCCGCACTGCGGCGGTCGCCGGATCGGGGTACAGCGACTCCAGCGCTCCGGTGACTCGGCCCACGCGGCAGAACCTAGCGGGGGCCGCCGGTCAGTGCGGGGTGAGGCCGCCGTCGGCGATGACGACCTGGCCGGTGATGAAGCTGCCGGCGTCGGAGCACAGGAGCAACGCAGGGCCGACCATCTCGTCGGCGTGGGCGGCGCGACGCATGAACGCGGCCTTGCTCATCGACTCGACGGCTTCGGGGGTGTTGTTGCGGACCATGTCGGTGTCGACGGTGCCCGGCGCGAGCGCGTTGACCCGGATGCCCTGCTCCGCGAACGAGGCGGCCATCGCTCGGGTCATCGCCATCAGCCCGGCCTTGCCGGCGGAGTACATCGCCGTCCGGGTCGAGAAGAGGAAGGCGCCGGCCGAGATCACGTTGAGGACTGCGGCGTTGCCGGACGCCGCCAGGTGGGGGAGCGCCCGCTCGACGAGGAACACCGGGCCGCGCAGGTTGGTGTCGAGCGACTTCGCCCAGGCCTCCTCGGTGAGGTGGCCGAACGGAAGGGTGAGCGCGTTGGCCGCGTTGTTCACCACGATGTCGAGGCGGCCGTACTCCTCGACCGTGCGGTCGACGAGCGCGTTGATCGAGTCGATGTCGCCCATGTGGGTGGGCACGCCGAGTGCGTCGCCGCCGAGGCCGCGCAGGTGCGCCTCGGTCTCCGCGCAGGCGTCGGCCTTCCGGCTCGCGACTACCACCGTCGCGCCCGCGCACAGGAGCCCCTCCGCGATCGCCCGACCGATGCCGCGGGTGCCGCCCGTGACGATCACGACGCGTCCGGTGAGGTCGTGCAGTGAACGGAGCTTCTCGCGGTCCATGGGGATCTTCCTATCAGGGGGCCAGGAGGCAGATCGGGTCGCGGCGGCCCCGCTCCGTCCCGGCCTGAGTGCTCACCCACTCTAGATAACGCCGTTATATTGCGGTTCCCGCCCCGATCAGCGAAGGAGCGGCCATGCCCGCCCACGACCGGATCGCCGTCCACGAGCTCATCCACCGCTACTGGTTCCACTACGACGAGGGCCACCTCGACGTGATCGAGCGTCTCCTCCACGAGGACTGCCACATCACGTCCCGCACCGAGACCGGTCAGCACCCGTACGAGGAGTTCATCGCGTCGGACAACCAGGGCCGCGAGGCGGCGATGGCCTGGACGAAGGACCACCGCATGCACAGCCCGTACCCGCTGCGCCACAACGCGACCAACATCTTCGTCACCGAGGAGCGGGGCGACGAGCTCGACGTCGAGTCGTACCTGTTGGTGACCCAGATCATCGAGCAGAAGCCGAGCCCGCTCTCGAGCGGCATCGTGCACTGGACGCTGCAGCGCGCCGACGACGGCTACAAGGTGAAGTCCAAGGATGTCGTGCTCGACTCGATCACGTCGGGCGAGTTCCACACGATCGATGTCGTTTCCGACCGCATGGAGAGGTGGTAGCCGTGGGTGCGTGTGACGGCAAGGTTGCACTGGTCACCGGCGCGAGCCGGGGGATCGGCAAGGCGATCGCGTTGCGACTCGCCGCCGAGGGTGCCGCGGTCGCGATCTGCTCGCGCCCGACGCCGGGCCTCGGCAACCTCGGCACGCTCGACGGCGCACGCGAGGATCTGGAGGCTCTCGGCGGCCGCGTGCTCGCGATCCCGTTCGACCTCGGCGACGCCACGCAGGACCGCGGCGCGCTCGTCGACCGGGTGGAGGCCGAGCTCGGGCCGGTCGACATCCTGGTCAACAACGCGGCGGCCAACGGCTACCGGCCGTTCCTCGAGTGGACCGACGCCCAGATCCGCACGAACCTCGAGCTGAACTTCTGGTCGTGCTGGCACCTCGCGCAGCGGGTGGTGCCGGGGATGCTCGAGCGTGGGTCGGGCTGGATCTGCAACCTGTCGTCCCAGGCGGCGATCGAGCCTCAGGGCCCGCCGTTCGCCGGCACCGCGCCCGCCAGGTTCGGCACGATCTACGGCGGGACGAAGGCGATGATGAACCGCTGGACGATCAGCGTCGCCGTCGAGCTGCACGGGCAGGGGATCGCGGTCAACACGCTCGCCCCCGAGGCCGCCGCGCTCACCGAGGCCCTCGCCGAGTACGCCACCCTGCCCGAGTACCTGTGCGAGCCACTCGACACGATGGCCGAGGCCGCGCTCGCGCTGGTCACCGGCGATCCGGCCACGCTCACCGGGCAGGTGACCACGAGCCTCCAGCTGCTCGTCGACCTGGACCGGCCGGTGTTCGACCTGACGGGTCGCGACCTGCTGCCCGAGTGGCAGCCGGGGATGCTGGGGCCGCGGATCGAGAAGATGCGCCGGCACCAGGCGGGCGAGATCACCAGCGGTCCGACCGGCATCGAGAACGTCACCAACCGCGGGCGCTGAAACGCGCGCGCCGAGGCAGTGGCCGCGTCCATTCGGGACACCGGTGGTCGGGCCGTCGCCGTGGGTTTCGACGTCACCGACTACGACGCGGTGGCCGCGGGGGTGGCCGAGGCCGAGGCCGCGCTCGGTCCGGTCGACATCCTGGTGAACAACGCGGGCAACGGCGGCGAGCACGGCATGGTGCCCACGCAGTTCCGCGACAGCGATCCGGCGTCGTGGCGGGGACGATCGGGCTCGACATCGCCGCGTGCGTGTACCTCGCGTCCGCAGAGGCGAGCTGGGTGACCGGCCAGACCATCGAGATCAACGGCGGCGCGGTCACGACCTGACCACGCGGTGCCGGTCAGCGGCGATCTACAGCGGGTCGCCGGTGCGGGTGAACACGTCGATCGCGTTCGCGCCGAGGAATCGGTCTCGCAGCTCGGAACCGAGCCCGTCGAGCGCGTCGCCGTAGAGGTTGATCGGGTCGGCGTTGCCCTCCATGTGCGGGTAGTCGGAGGAGAACAACGCCATCTCGGGGAGTGCGCGCACGACGTCGAGCGCGTCGTCGTCGCCGAAGCCGGGCAGCGGCGTGAACTTCACGTTGCGGCGCAGCATCTCCCCGCCGCTCACGGGGAACGGCCAGTCGCCGAGACCGGGGGAGGGCATCGCCTGGCGCGTGCACGCGTCCACGAACGACGGCAGCCAACCCACCTTCATCTCCTCGAGCACCACGGTGAGGTTCGGGTGCCGGTGGAACGCGCCGCCGTAGAGCATCGACACCAGGAGGTTCTGGGCGGCGTGGATGCGCTGGGTGTTGGCGAGGCGGGTGAGCCCTCCGACCCCCGCGCCGCCGGGGAGGTCCCAGCCGATGTCGGCCCAGCCGGCGAAGTCGGCCGCGGTGTTGCCCACGTGGATCGACGTGATCATGCCGAGGTCCACCGCGGCCGCCCAGACCACGTCCCAGTCGGGATGGCCGGGCGGGGTGGCGGACGGCGGCCGCCCGTTCACGGTGGCGAGGAAGAAGACGCGGTGGCCCCGGGCCCGGGCCCGGGCGAGCTCGGCCGCCGCGGCGTCGAGGTCGGTGACGTCGACCACCGCCACTCCGTGGAGCCGCTCGGCGTGGTCGGCGAGCTGCTCGGCCAGGAAGTCGTTGCAGCGGCGCACGCCCTCGGGCCGGTCGGGACCGAGGAACTCGAGCATCTGCCAGTACCCCCCGGGGTTCACCAGGCAGTGGCCGATGCCGACGCCGTCCATCCAGGCCACCCGTTCGGCCGCGGTCGACGAGTGGAGCGGGTGCAGGATGATCGGCCCGCCCCGTTCCTCGGCCATGCCGACGAGCGTGGGGAGCAGCGCACGGCCGTCGGGGCGGCGGTCGTCGGGGAGCGCGCGGAGGAGGTCGCCGGCGATGCCGTGGGCGAGCCGCTCCACCCCGGCGGGGAAGCGGTCGAGCCACGGACCCAGCGGGTGCGCGTCGGCGCCCAGCTCGCCGATCTCCCAGTGGGTGTCGACGTCGACGACGGTCATCGGGGGCCTCCGGTGGGTGTGGGGACGGCGTCGGCGTAGGGCGTCGCCTGGAGGTCGTCGACCAGACGGCGGAGCAGCGTCGCGAGCGTGCGGCGATCGGTCGCCGACCAGCCCGCGAGCGCTCGGGTCAGGTGGTCGTTTCGCGACGCGGTGATCCGGGCCGCGATCTCCCGGCCCGCCGCGGTGGCGGTGACCAGGACGACGCTCGCGTTGTCGGTGCTCGGGGAGCGCGTGAGGTAACCCTCCTCCTCGAGCACCCGGAGCTGGCGACTGACCGCGCCGACGTCCATCCGGGCCTCGCGGGCGAGCTGCGCCACCGGCAGCGTGCCGACGAGCGCGACGAGCACCTGCACGGCCTGCTGCGACAGGTCGACCTCGGTTGCCTCGGCGAGGGCGGCGTGCACCGTGCGGCTGGCCCGGAGGCGCTGGAGGTCGCGCAACGCCTCGGCGATGGCGGCGAGCTGGTCCTGGGTGGCGGCGGTGGTCATGCGGCTCCGAGTCCGGCTCCCGAGTCGTCTTGACTCAGTCAACACCATTTGGTTGACTGCGGCAACCCTCGGCCGGGAGGCCCCATGACCAACCTGGAGCTCGTGGAGCGCTACCGCGCCGCGTTCTCGTCGTTCGACGCGGCGCAGTACGGACCCTTCCTGGCCGACGATCCCGTGTACCACTCCGGGATGACGATGCGGCGCGGTCGTGCTGCGGTCGATCAGGTCACCGCGGCGGGGCGCGTGCTCTACCCGTTCGGCGCGTTGCGCAGCACGGCTCGGCGGGTCGTCGCCGAGGGGGACTGGGTCGCGGAGCTCATCGAGCGGGAGGCGATCACCAACGCCGACGCGCACTACGAGAACGTCGACGCGATGTTCTCCGAGGTCCGCGACGGCCGCATCGCGACGCAGGTCGAGCTGCTCGACTTCCGTGTAGCCGCGGCAAAGTGCGATCTGAGCGCCCTCGGCCCGCCCCCGGACCCCGGGGTGCAGCAGGTGCCGACCCAGATCGCGTCGCCGCCCGCGGGGGACGACCGGTCGCCCGAGACCGAGGCGACGCGGACGGTGCTCGGGTTCCTCGACGCGTTCTTGTCGTTCGAGCCGGAGCGCTTCGTCGACCGGTTGATCACCGACCCGCTCCACCAGGTGGGCACGAGCCGGCGCACCGGCCGCGACGCGTTCCTCACGATGGCCGCGGCGGGGCGCGTCCTGTACCCGGAGGGGATCGCCGGCCGCACCCACCATGTGCTCGTGTCCGACGGAACGACCGTCGCGACCCTGTTCTCGCTGCGCGCGCGCACGCACATCGGCGTCGACTACGAGAACCTCTACGGCATGTTCGTCGACGTCCACAACGGCCGGATCGCGTCGCTGGTCGAGGTCTACGACACGCGCGTCGGCGGCGCAGCGTTCGACCTCTCGGTCCTCGCGCTCTGAACCGTCGCCCCGAAGGAGACCCGATGATCCACTTCAGCTTCACCAAGCTCGTCGTCACCGACCTCGAGCGGTGCGGCGCGTTCTACTCCGAGGTCTTCGGGCTCACCGAGCAGACGCGTGTCCGGTCGGAGCTCGCGGGCCACCCGATGGACGAGATCATGTACGAGGCCACGGCGCCGGGGGGCGGCATCTTCATCCTCCTGCACTTCTCCGACGGCGCGGGCGACGCCGCGGGCGCCGCCGCCGGGTTGATCTCCGGCTTCGGGACCGACGAGATCGACGCGCTGTTCGCCCGGGCCGTGGTGGCGGGCGCCACGGTGGCCCAGCCGCTGGCCGACGCGCCGCACCACGGCGTCCGGATCGGGGTCCTCGCCGACCCGGAGGGTCGGTTGATCGAGGTGGTGCAGCGGCTGACGGTCGGGTGAGGCGAAGCCCCGGCGTCCGCGGAAGACTTGACTCGATCAAGCCGCATAGTGTTGACTGAGTCAAGTCAAAGAGGCTCGACCCGAAGCGAGGGTGCGATGACCACGACCGCAGCGTCCGACTCCCGGTACACGATCATCTCCGCCGACTGTCACGCCGGTGGATCGATGAACCAGTACGCCGAGTACATCGACCCGGAGTGGCGCGACGAGCTCGCCGCGTGGCGGGGGAAGTACGAGAACCCGTGGCGCGACCTGCACGGTGAGGCCAAGGCCCGCAACTGGGACACCGCGCGCCGCGACGCCGAGCAGGAGGGCGACGGCGTGGTGGCCGAAGTCCTGTTCCCCAACACTGTGCCGCCGTTCTTCCCGACGAACTCGGTGATCGCGCCCACGCCGACGGCGAAGCAGTACCCCCGCCGATTGGCCGGCGTCCGCGCGCACAACCGCTGGCAGGCCGACTGGATCGCCGACGCCCCGCACCGCCGCAAGGGCCAGATCCAGATCTTCCTCAACGACATCCCCACCGCGATCGAGGACATCCGCACGTTCCACGCGATGGGGGTCGATGGCGGGGTGCTGCTTCCCGGAGTGGCGCCCGACTCGGGGCTGCCCCCGCTCTTCGCTCCCGACTACGACCCGCTGTGGCAGGTGTGCGAGGAGCTCGACCTCACGGTCTCGCACCACGGTGGCGGCACCGGCATCCCCAGCTACGGCGGCTACCCGGCGAGCATCGTCGTGTTCGCGAGCGAGGTGGCATGGTGGGCCGACCGCGCCATCCATCACCTCATCTGGGGCGGGGTGTTCGAGCGCTTCCCGTCGATGCGGTTCGTGATCACCGAGGCCGGCATCGGGTTCGTGCCCGGCCTGCTCGAGCAGATGGACTTCTACCACCAGGAGATGCAGCGCGGTCACCTCGGTGAGATCGCGTTCGAGCCCGACCAGGTGCTCCCGGAGAAGCCGTCCTTCTACTTCAACCGCAACTGCTGGGTCGGCTGCTCGTTCCCGGGCCCGGCCGAGGCCAAGACGATCCGCAAGGTGGGGGTCGACCGCGTGATGTGGGGGAGCGACTACCCCCACCACGAAGCGACGTACCCGTACACGCGCGAGTCGTTGCGCTTCGCGTTCGCCGACTGGAGCCCCGACGAGCTCGACCTGATCCTCGCCAAGAATGCGGCGAGGGTCTACGGGTTCGACCTCGACGCGCTCAGCCCGATCGCGGCGACGGTGGGCCCGACCCACGACGAGATCCGTACGCCCCTCGACGAGATCCCGGCCGACGCCGATTGCCTGGCCTTCCGTCGCGCCGTCTGATCACCCCACCCCGCCGCGTTCCCACCCCGCCGCATTCCCACCCCGAGGAGAGTCCATGAAGCGCGTCGAGTACGCGGGAAGCGTCCACGACGAGGAAGAGGTCGAGGCCGTCCTCTCGGTCCTGCGCGGTGGTCCGACCGCGTTGCGCATCGGCAGGAACGTGAAGGAGATGGAGCGGCTCGTTGCCGAGTCGTTCGGCAAACGACGCGGCGTGATGGTGAACTCCGGCTCGTCGGCCCTCTACCTCGCGGTGGAGCTGCTCGGTCTCGAACCGGGGGACGAGATCATCACCTCGTCGGTCACGTTCTCCACCGACATCGCGCCGATGATCCGGGCGGGTCTCGTGCCGGTCTTCGTCGACGTCGAGGTGGATACGTACCAGATCGACGTCGCGCAGATCGAGAGCGCGATCGGCCCGCGGACGAAGGCGATCCTCGCCCCGAACCTGATCGGCAACTGCCCTGACTGGGACGTGATCCGGGAGATCGCCGACCGTCATGGGCTCAAGGTCGTCGAGGACTCGTGCGACTGCCTCGGCGCCACGCTGCACGGCACGCCCACCGGCACCCGCAGCGACATCTCGCTCACGAGCTTCGCGCTCAGCCACATCATCACCGCAGCCGGCACGGGCGGCATGCTCTGCGTCGACGACGACGATCTGCTCGACAAGGCGCTGCTCCTGCGCCGCTGGGGGCGCCGCAGCGAGCCGAAGCTGTTCGGGTCGAAGAAGGGCGACAAGCGCTTCTTCTCCGAGATCGACGGCATCGAGTACGACGACCTCTTCATCTTCGACGAGGTCGGCTGGAACTTCGAGCCGGCCGAGATCTCGGCCGCGTTCGGCGTGGTGCAGATGAAGAAGCTGCCGATCAACCTCGCCCGGCGTCAGCGCAACTTCGCGCTGCTCAGCGAGTTCTTCGGCAAGTACGACGACGTGTTCGTGCTCCCGCGGATGACGCCGGGGATCGAGACCGGGTGGCACATGTTCCCGATCATGATCAAGCCCGAGTCGGGTGTGCGCCGGGCCGAGTTCCAGCAGCACATGGAGGCCCAGGGCATCGACACCCGCATGGTGTGGACGGGCAACGTGACCCGTCAGCCCGCCTTTGCCGACAAGGAGTTCCGGGTCGCGTCCGGTGGTCTCGCCAACGCCGACCGGGTTATGGAGACGGGCCTCATCCTCCCGTGCAACCACGCGATCGACGACGAGGGCATCGAGTACATCTGCCACCACGCCCGCGAGTTCCTGGAGCGGTCCTGAAGCGCACGTCAGGTCATTGGATGCCCTCGAGGACGCGCCGCACGGTGGCCGACCAGGCGGAAGGCTCGGGGAGGTCGACGCCCGTCGCCTCGAGGATGCCGAGACCGAGCTCCATTGCGAGGAGCAGCGTCAGCAGCGCGTCCATGTCGACGTCCGGGAAGGACCCGTGGGCCTGGACCTCCCGGTACTGGGCCTGCCACCCCTCGAGGCGGGCCTGGAGCACCTCGCCGATCGTCTGACCGGCCTCCTCGTCGACGTGGGCCGCGTGCGCGCCTTCCACGAGCAGCGCGCGCAGGCCGGCGCGGGCCCGGTACTGCTCGGCCTGCCACGCGAGGATGTCGGGGAGGTTCGCCCCGGTTCCGCGCGTGGGCGCGACGAGGTCGGTGTCGATGTGGTCGGCGATCGCCGCGGCGAGCAGGTCGGCCTTGTTGCGGAAGTGCCCGTAGATCGCGCCGGTGGTGACGTCGTTCTCGCTCGCGACGTCACGCAGCGAGACCGCGCCGTACCCCTCGCGCTCGAACATCTCCCCGGCCGACCGCACGAGCGCAGCGCGCGTCGCCCGGGCCTTCTCGGTGGGCGGGATCGCAGCCATCGACACGGTCTACTTGAACATGCCGCCGGAGACGGCGAGATCGTCTCCGGTCACGAACGACGACGCGTCACTGATCAGGTAGAGCACCGGGCCGACGATCTCGCTCGGATCCGCGATCCGCTTCTGGAACGTGCCGCCGGCCACCAGCTCGAAGAAGCCCGGAGCGGTGCGCTCGCCGCCCTCCATCATCTCGCTCATGAAGGGCCCGGGGGACAGGATGTTCACCCGGATCCCGTGCTGGGCCCACTCCGTGGCCATGCTCTTGGTGAGGTTGAGTAGACCGGCCTTCGACGCGCCGTAGGCGCACACCCCACCGCCCCCGGAGTACGCGGCCATGGTGCCGATGTGCACGATGCTGCCGCCGCCCCCCGCTTGCATGTGCGGGAACACGCACTGGCTCATGCGGAGCGGGCCCTCCAGGTTCACCGCGAACACCTTGCGCCAGAAGTCGAGGGTCATCTCCTCGGGCTTCACGCGCGCGGGGTTGATCCCGGCGTTGTTGACCAGGCCGTCGATGCGGCCGAAGCGCTCGTGCACCGCGTCGACGAAGTCGGGGATCGCGTCCCAGTCGCCGACGTGGCACGCCTTGGCGAACACGTCGGCGCCCGTGGTCGTGGCGATCTCGGCCGCGACCTGGTCGCAGAGGTCCTGCTTTCGGCTGCTGACGACGACCGAGGCGCCGGCCGCGGCGAGGCCCTCGGCCATCGCTCGGCCGATGCCCTTGGTGGAACCGGTGACGATCACGACCTTGCCGGTGAGGTCGAAGATCTCTGCAGGTGTGCGCACGATGTCTCCCGTGTCTGGTATCGAGAACGACGTGCGTCCCTCGGCGTCGCTGTCGATGAACGACGCTCAGAGACGCACGTCAGGTGGGGTGGCATCGTCTCCTTCGTCGTCCAGACCGCGAGTGGCCCGTTGCTCGCGATCTGGCGCGCGGTGACGAGTGCGTGGTCGACCACCTCGCCGTCGGGGACGACGTCGAGCACCAGCCCCATCTCGCGCGCTTCGGCCGCGTCGAACACGCGCCCGCGCAGAAGCCCACGCCCTCGCTCATGCGGCCTCGATCCAGTCGGTCGTCGGCGCGACCGAGTAGGTCGCGATGACGGCCCGCACGAACTCGGTGTCGTGGAGCGGGTCCGACGGATCGGCGACCGTGGTGCCCTTCGCCCGCATGTCGGTGATCAGCCGGTCGATCGCCATCTCGACGGTGAGGTCGTCGGTGTGGTCCATCACCTTCTTGGCCTCGGCGAGGTCGGAGTAGACCTCGGCGCTCCAGTGCACGAGCAGCCGCATCTCCTCGGGGCGGTAGGTCCGAACCACCGCGCCGTCGGTGGTGATGTTCCACGCGTCGTTGCCGGCGTCGTACCCGAGCATCGACCGGTGCTTGAGCCCGGGGATGTCGCGCTCCTCGGGCCGGCCGACCGGGTCACCCCGGTGGAACATGCGCTCGTTCTCCACCACCACACCCTTGTTCCAGAGCGGGTGCGCGAGCACCTTTGGGGCGGCGTCGGGGCCGTCGGGCCAGTAGGTGAACGTGCCGTTCTCGCCCCGGTACCACCAGGTGATGACCTGGCCCTTCTTGAGCCGGTGCTCCTCGAACAGACCCGACTTGCCCATCGTGTTGAGCAGCCACGTGGGCGTGTTCTCGAAGAGGAGGCCGCGGAAGTTCACGGCGTCGAGGTGGGCGTTGAGCCCGCTGCGGTGGGCGCCGCAGAGGTTGAACAGCATCATCTGGGGCTTGGCGTACTCGGCGCCCCAGTAGGCCGTCACCCGGTCGACGAGCTCGGCGTTGTAGAAGCAGTCGAAGAGCTCGGGGTGGTAGCAGATCGAGCTCTCGCCGAAGAAGCCCCGGAAGTGGCCGGTGGCGATGTCGTCGAGCGTCAGGTCGAGCCCAGCGGGGACCACGCCGGTGGAGGTGGCGACGAGCTCCTCCACGGTGTCGAAGTGGTGGGCGGTGATGGTGGGCCAGGGCCCCTCGGCCTTCACCACGCCCAGCATCCGCTCGTACTGGTCGTCGGTGTAGACCCCCTCGACCACCTGCGGGGGCGCCACCGGACGGAGGGCCCCTGACGTCTGAATCCCGTCCTCGCGCACGTACGCTCCTCGTCCCGCCGGTCTGATGCGAAGCCAGAATATAACGGCGTTATGATTCCGTCCACGACCGGATCAGGGGATTCGGGGAAGAGAAGAGAGGGAGCAAGCGGTGAGGCGATTTCGATGGATGGCGGTGTGTGCGCTCGTGGCGGTCGCGACCGCCTCGCTCGCGGGCACGGCCACCGCGCAGAGCACCGGCAGCGGCTCGAAAGAGGCGTTGACCGCCTCCGACGTGGGCATCACGCCGACGGAGATCCGCATCGGCGTCATCGCCGACACCGGGAGTCAGCTCGCGCCGGGCCTCTTCCAGGGCTCCGTCGACGGAGTCCAGGCCTGGGCCAAGTGGATGAACGGCCAGGGCGGGCTCGCCGGCCGGAAGATCGCGGTCGACGTCTACGACTCGGGGCTCGACCCCAACAAGTCGCGGAACGCGATCATCGACGCCTGCACGAAGGACTTCGCGCTCGTCGGAACGTCGGCGATCTTCGTCTTCAACACCGACGACCTGATCTCGTGCAAGGACGCGAAGGGCGCCGCCACGGGCGTGCCGGACTTCCCGGTGCTCACCACCGAGACCGCGCACCAGTGCTCGCCGGTTTCGTTCCCGATCAACCCGCCGATCCTCGACTGCGCGACCAAGGACCAGAACCCGCAGACGTACCGCGGCAGCCTGAACGCGACCAACTACTTGCTCAAGAAGTTCGGGAAGAGCGCGCTGCACGGTCAGTACGTGTACCCGTCCGACTTGAAGGCCTCGAAGGACTCCTGGATCCCGCAGTACAAGGCCTATCAGGACGCCGGCATCAAGCAGGACTCGACCTACGACGTCTCGTCCCGAGCGCCGCAATCGGCCTTCACGCCGCTGATCCAGTCGATCAAGGACAACAGCTCGACGTACGCGACCCAGGGCGGTACGTCCAACATCATGATCTCGATGATGAAGGAGGCCAAGCTCCAGAGCGTGAGCTCCGTCAAGGCGTGGGTCTGCGCGTTGCAGTGCTACGACAAGTCGATCCTCGCGGCGCCGGAGACGGAAGGGCTCTACGTGAGCCTGCTCTTCCTGCCGTTCGAGGAGGCCAAGAGCAACAAGATGCTCGGGACCTTCCTCAAGTACGTGGGTGCCGACAAGGCCGACGGCTTCGCGGCGCAGGCCTGGGCGGCGGCGGTGCTCTTCGGCGACTCCGTCACCAAGGCCGTGACCGACGGTGGCAACAACGCGGTGACCCGTGCGAACACGCTGAGCGCCGTGAAGGCGACGACGTCGTTCGACGCCGGGGGGATGATCGGCACGATCAACCCCGCCGGGAAGGAGCCGAGCCACTGCGTCGTCGT
>Ga0302322_100000682_pt1 | contig 26481 bp, 20 predicted proteins | sample Fen_T0_2_FD_203757 | JGI IMG/M metagenome (GOLD analysis project Ga0302322, IMG submission 203757) | Peat permafrost microbial communities from Stordalen Mire near Abisko, Sweden - Fen_T0_2 | ecosystem: Environmental > Terrestrial > Soil > Wetlands > Permafrost | place: Sweden: Abisko...
AAACGCACGCCCGAGGAGCGAGCACCGGAGAACTAGCAGCGCTAATTCGAGGAGCGCAGCGACGAGGCCGCGCGTTGCCGCGATGGCATCGCTCGTTCATGGGTTGGTCTCGAACCGGTCGGCGCTCTAGCATGCCCGTCGCGTGGCTCAACCCGGCGGGGGGGCTGCGCTATCACGTGCGTGCGCGGCTGGCGGCTCGTCACTGGCAGCCATTTCGTGTCGCGATCGCAGACTGGCTACCGACCTTCGACGCGCCCAGGGCGCGCGCGCTGCTCGTCGGTCCGAGCGCGGGATATACCTTTCCCGACGTTTTTTTTCGCCAATTCTCGGCGATTACGGTGCTGGAGCCAGACCCGATTGCCGGCTTTCTGATCTGCCGCCGCTTGCGCAATTTGGGCATCTCCACCCGGCTCGAGCGAAGCGATCGACTGATCGAGCCGTTGCTTCGAGGTGGCGGACATGGCCTCGAAGCAGAGCTGCGCGCCGACCCCGCCGCGTGCCTGATTTTCGGCAACGTGCTCGGACAAACGCGGTTTCTACTGAGGGACCCGGATTTCGAACGCTTCAAGCTCGCGTTTCGGGAGCGCATCGAACCGCGGTTGGCGGGGCGCGCCTGGCTCAGCTTTCATGACCGCTTGTCGGGCAGTTTGGCGCCCAATTTTCGCCAGCCGTACGCAGCTCCCGAGCGTTTGGACGACCGTAGCGTCTTGGGCTTGCTCTATCCAAGTCCCGGGTCCGGTGCAAAGTTCGAACTGTTCGACCATGAGAGCGCCGGATTTTTTCCGACCTGGCTGCCTCACACTTACTTCCATTGGCAGATCGGACGCGAGCGGCACCACTTGATCGAGGGGGTGAGTTCCAGCCCCGAGAGCTGGCGGTCCGTGGCCCTTGGCTAGCGCTCGCTTTTGCACCGAGCCGGTGCGCGTGGGCGACGGGCTCAGGGGCGGGTCAGCGCCTCCAGGGCTCGGATCTTCTTGGCCCAATAAGCCTTCATTTGTTCGGCAGCGTCGGACGTTTCAATCCGATTGTGCTGCACGGTGACTTGCGATTTCGACGGGCCCTTCTCACAGAAATCCACGTCGATTCGGCTGACCCCGCGGCCCCAACGGGCGCGGATCGACTTCGAGGCCGTGGCCTTGTGAATCGAAAAGCGGTCGTCCGCCAGCCACTTGTTGCGCTCCGAGGGTTCGGCCCAAAACCGGAACAGCTTCGCCAATGGCAGCTCCAAAACCTTCGAGACGTCTACTTGGAAGCCATCCTCGGTGGTCGTGTTGCCGTTTTTCCCGCGTGCCTGTTCGTAAGCTACGGTCACCATCTGTTGCCACCAGGGCCCGACGCCGTGGCGTTGAGCGAGCACCGCGACGATGCCCTTGTGATCGAGTTCCGCGGCGCCTGCAGCGTCGAGCAAGGCGAACCATTCTGCCCAGGACTTTCCGGTGCGACGCGCAACGGCATCGCTGCTCACCCCGACCGCCTGTTCGATCGGACGGAGCTTGGCCGGCGTATCGAGGCGCATGGATGTCTTGCCAGCGACCGCTTTGGTCGAAGCAGATTTCGCAGGCGCTGGCTTGAGGGGCGAGGTTGCCTTCGTCGTTGCTGCGACCCTTACGGCCTTGGCAACGGGCAGCACTTTGCTCGCGGCCTTCGCCACCGGCGCAGCTTTCGACGGCGCGCTCTTGGCTGCTGGCAGCGCTTTGGCCGGCGCCGGCTGCGCCGTCCGCGCCTTCTTCACCGGCGCGGTCTGCACGGTCGACATCGCTTTCACCGGAGGCGCGGGTTTAACGACCGCCTTGACGGACGTTGGCTTGGTCGGCGTCGCTTCGGCCGGCGCAGGCTTTTCGGCGCGCGGTTTGCTGGCAGGCTCCCGGGTCTGGATAGAGGGCTTCGGCTTGGCTCTGGTCATCTGGCGCGGCTCATCCCGGCGGCAGGGCACACCGGGCCGCGAAGTGTAGCGTTTTCAAGGGCGTCCTGTCAGCCCGCTCCAGGCCGGAGTCACTCGTTGCCGGCAAAGTGCGCCGATTACAGGGTATCCCAGCTGAATTTCTCCGCCTCGAACGCGTGGTCGGCCAACAATTTGATCGATTCGTCCACGTTGTTGTCGATCTCGTCCACGTTGGTCTTGATGCGACGCTCCGCTTGGCGCGCGAAGACGGTGGCAATTTCCAGTTCTTTCTTGGCCTTGTCCGGGCCCGTGGCGCGGACGCTGGAATCGACGCGACTGATTACCGAAGCCAGCACGAACAGATCGATCATGATGTCGGCCAAACGCCGGGTCGCGAACTGTTTGTCGATGATCGAGCGGCCGTGTTTTCGCAAGATTCGATCCGAGGCGCTCGCCAGATCTCGAGTGCCATTTTCGAACACCGCAGCGACCGTCTTCAGGGCGGGGTCGAGTTTGGTGAAGGTCGTGCCTTGGCGATTGTAACCGGTGGCCAGCGACACCCGGCGCAGCGTGTATTCCGAGACGACGCCGAATCCCTTGATCGGATCGGTAAACACGCCCTCCAGTGATTTCGCGAGTTCACGCAAGTTCTGGCCGGCGTCGTTCATGGCATTGAGCGCGATGAACAAACGTAAGATGTCGTTGGTACCCTCGAAGATACGGTTGATGCGGCTATCGCGCACCACCCGCTCGTACGGGTATTCACACATGTAGCCGTTGCCACCCGCAATCTGCAGGGCCTCGTCCGCGGTGCGGCCCAGGGCTTCGCTGGCGAACACCTTGCTGATCGCGGCCTCGACCGCGTAGTCCTCGTAACCGCCGTCAGTGAGCCCGGCCACCATACTGACCACCGCCTCGGTCGCGTAACAGTCGACCAGCATTTGCCCGACTTTTTGCTTGATTAGGCCGAACTCCGCGATCGGTTTGCCAAACTGCACGCGTTCTTTGGCCTGCTTGGCCGACAGCGCGATCAACTTCTTCATGCCACCCACGCTGCCGCCGCCGAGGCCGGTCCGTCCGGAGTTCAAGATCGTCATCGCGATCTTGAAGCCCTTACCGGCTTCGCCCAAGAGGTTCTCCTTCGGCACGCGCACGTTCTCGAAGTGCATCGTCGTGGTCGAGCTGGCGCGGATGCCCATCTTGTCTTCGTGCGGGCCGTTGCTCACACCCGCCATGTCACGCGTGACCAAGAAGGCGCTGATCTTGCCCCGCTCTCCGCTCTCACCCGTCTTGGCAAAGACCGTGAAAAAATCGGCGATACCGCCGTTGGTGATCCACAGCTTATTGCCGTTCAAGATCCAATGGTCGCCGTCGTTCACGGCACTGGTTTTGATCGATGCGGCATCGGAGCCCGCACCGGGCTCGGTCAAACAGAAGGCGGCAATCATCTCGCCGGAAGCGAGCTTTGGCATGTAGCGCGCCTTCTGTTCGTCATTGCCGAACAAGAGTAAGCCACGCATGCCGATTGAACTGTGCGCGCCGACGGTGACGGCCACGGACGCATCGTATTGGGCGACTTGTTGCAGCGCGCGAGAGTATGCGCTGCTGCCAAAGCCCAGGCCCCCGTGCTCTTCGGGGATGACGAAGCTGAAAAGCCCGCCCGCCTTCAGCTCTTCGATGAACTCCGGTGGAAACTCGCCCAGGCGATCCCAATGGCGAAAGTCCGCCTCGTGGGGCCGGAGCAATTGCTCCAGAGTGCCGAAGACAGCTTGCAGAGTCTCCTTCTCGGCGGCCGGGATGGTCGGGAACGGCAGAATCACGTCCTCTTCGATTTGACCCATGCACAGGGACCGCATGAAGCTGACCGTCTTCTTATCGACCAAGAGAACCTCCTTCTTCTCGCTCAATATGCGTGGCCCCGCGGATAGCTGCAACCTCGCGATTTCCGGCCTATGATCCGGACTGCCCATGCTGCAAGAAAAACTGATTCCGCCGGAAACCAAGGGGCATGTCTCGGTCGCGCGGCTCGGGCGGTTCTGGTACGTCGCGTGTCAAAGCGCAGATCTTCGCGACCGACCGCTCGCGCGGGACGTGCTTGGCGTGCCGCTCGTTCTGTTTCGGACCGCCGATGGCAAAGCCGCCGCACTCCTGGATCGCTGCCCGCACCGCAACGTGCCCTTGTCTTTGGGCCGTGTAGTCGCAGGTGGGCGCCTCGAGTGCGCCTACCACGGCTGGCAGTTCGAGGGCGGAGGGCGCTGCGCGCAGATCCCCGGGCTACTCGGCAGCGAAGTGAGGGAGCGCCGTGTTCCAGCGGCCGCCGTGCGCGAGCAAGATGGCTTGATTTGGGTTTACCCCGAGCTCGACAGCGAACCCGACGGGGAGCCATTTTCGTTGCCTGCCGCAGGCCCCGACTACGCGCGGGTCGTGCGCGTCGTCGAGACCGATTCCACGCTGCACGCGACCATCGAAAACGCGCTGGATGTTCCGCACACCGCGTTTCTGCACCGCGGTTTGTTCCGCGGCGGCAAACCGAGCGAGATAACGGCGACCGTCCGCCGCTCCGCAGATCGCGTCGAGGTGCAGTACGACGGCGAACCACGCCCGAGCGGCGTGGCCGGCCGCGTGCTTTCGCCGGGCGGCGGCACGGTCGAGCACTGGGATCGCTTCATCTTGCCTTCCATCGCGCAGGTCGAATACCGGCTCGGTCGAGACGTGCACTTCCTGGTCACCTCACTGTGCACTCCCGAGACTGATTTTCGCACGCGCATGTGGGCCGTCGTGCAATTCAAAACGCGCTTCCCGTCGCGCGCCGTCGCGCGCATCTTGGAGCCGTTCGCCTTGCGCATCTTCGGCCAAGATGCGCGCATTTTGCGCGCCCAAGCCGAAACCATTCGCCGCTTCGGCGGTGAGCAGTACCAATCGACCGAGCTGGATTTTTTGGGTCCGCACATTTGGCGCCTGTTGAAACAAGCGGAGTTGGGCGAACGGGGTGGGGATTCGGTGGTCGAGCGGTCGATTCAGTTCTTGGCTTGATTCCGTGGTTTTGGGGGCGCCCTGTAAAGTGCGCGTCAGCCGACGGTGGCGGTCGCGGGGCCACCAGGTTCCCGCGCTGCGAGCTGCAGCCGCGCAAGCCCGGCGTTGGCTACGAGCGAAGCTGACTTCGCTGCTTCTACGTGAGCCTGGAGGGTCGCTCCGACCATTGCAGGGATCGGGTGCAGCTCGCTGCTTTGCGATAGTCTCTGGTCATGGGCCATCTCCGCGTTTTGAATACCGGTGACTTGCAGGGCGTCCAGGGCTTGAAGTTCGATGGCGCGAGTCAAGTCTACAGCCACTACAACGACGTCTTCTCGATCGCGACTATGTTCCGTTGCGAATCGTCGATCAGTTTTCGAGGTAGAACTCACCAAGGGCTCGACGGTGCGGTTGGCTTGCTGGAACCCGACGGCATCTTTCGCCACTTGCAGATTCCCGTCGCGGAGTCCGTGGGCAAGCTGCACATCGAGGCTAGCGTGATGGATGAGGCGCGGCGCTCGCTCGGTGGGCGCAACGGCGCGATCCGCGTGCGAACGGTGATCACGCGCTCGCCCCCGCTGTTCGAGTCCCTATCGCGGTTGCATGCCGCCTTGGAGGGGGAGGCATCCGCCCTCGAGCGACAAGAGTTGTTCGCGCGCGTGCTCGATCGCGTGTTCACCGATGGCATCGACGGCAGCGTCGTTCAGCCTGCAGGGGGCCATGAGACTGTGGCTGTTCGGCGTGCCCGCGACATCCTGCACTCCCGCTACGCGGAGCAAGTCTCGCTGCATGAGCTGGCCGCTGCCACCGGGCTCAGTCAGTTCCATCTCTTGCGCGCGTTCGGTCGCGGCATGGGCCTGCCGCCGCATCGATATCAAACCCACGTACGCCTGGCGCGCGCTCGTGCGCTGCTGCGCCGTGGCGAGCCCGCCTCGCAGGTGGCGGTGGCCGTGGGCTTCGCCGACCAGAGCCATTTCGTGCGCGCGTTTCGCCGCTACCACGGGCTTACTCCTGGCGCGTACTTCGCGCCAGCGAGGCCCGCCGCAGCGACCTGAGTGCTTCCGTGCAGCTCCGAGCGTGGCGTTTGGACAGTGACGGCCTCAGGTTCGGACGTGTGCTGCGAACCGTGCCAAAGCGCGTGGGCACGAAGTGCCCTTCGGGTCAGGGCTCGAGCGTGAGCGCTGCGTCGTCGATCACCGACCAATTGTCCGTCTTGCCGGCGCCGGCTTCCGTATAAATGCCGACCTTGACCTGTCCACTCGTGACTGGGATGTGGAGGATGGAGACCTTCACATAGCCGGTCTCTTGCACGTTCGGGTCACCCACGGCGGTGTCGACCGTCTTTTCCGCGGCGGGCTCCGCGCGGGAGTAATCGCGAGCGAAGATGTATTCCTTCGTCAGATACTGCGAGCGTTTGACCCAAATCTCGAACGTATATTTGCCGTCCGGGAGCGGATGAACCACTTGCCAGGTGCTGACCTTGTATGCGGTCGAGTCGAGCCAATGGCCCAGACGGCCCGAGCCCGTGCGCGCCTCCTGAAATACGATGGTCGCTGCGGTGGTGGTTCCTTCGCTCGTCCAGTTCGGAATGTTCGTGCCGGACCCGAGTTCGAAGCTTCCGTTGAGTAAAGTCCCGGGGGCCTCAGACATCGCGCCGCCTTCCCCCGCTGCGCCGTCAGGCGGAGCGCCGCCCTGGCCAATGGCCCCACCCCGGCCGGCAACACCAGCCCGACCAGAGGTGCCTCCGCTCGCGGGCGTGCCCCCGCTCGTGTCGCCTGCGGCGGAATTGGAGCCGCTCGTGCCACCTGCAGGTTGGCCGCCAGCGCCGCTCACTGCCGGGTGATAAGCGTCCTTCAGATAGTCGAAGTCTTGAAACGAGCAAGCCGAGGCCAGCAGGGTAGCCACGCCGATGCAATGCATTGAGCGGAAATGCGCCATATGATGAAGTCCGATTATACACGCCTCAGCATGCGCTCGCCGGCCCGATCTTGCGTTCGCGGCGGCTTCCACCGATCCGCGGCTTCGCTGATGTAAGCCCAAATCTCGGGAGCGGATGTGCGTGCATTGCCAGCGCAGACCGCGTATCACCCTACAGGTGCCTTCCTGCGTCCCCGTTCTCTGACCGCGGTGCTCGTCGTCGTTTTCGGCCCCTGGGCGACGTGGTCGGAAGTACGCGCAGGAAACCGCTGGCGCAGCATTTCGACCTGCGGGATGATTGCCGATAATCAACCCAACTGACGCCTGTCGACTTCCGTCGTCGTCTGGCATTGAGCGCCACTTGTCCTGGTCGGTTCTGCTTAAAAGCCCGTAAATAGCTCCGTGCCGACGAACCCCACTTCTGCAAACGCCGCGGGCGCCCCCGCCATGCCTTCTATCGCGGATGGGGATGACATCGCGGGTTCCTCCGGGATGACCTACCGCCCGCTGCTCGAGCTCGGGGAAGGGGGGATGGCCCGAATCGTCCTGGCCCTCGCGGCGGGCCCCGGCGGTTTCAACAAGCTGGTCGTGCTGAAGGTGATGCGCACCGCCCAAGACTCGACCGAAATCCGTCGCCTCTTGTTGGCCGAGGCGCGGCTTTCGGCGCGCCTCAATCACCCGAACGTGGTGCAGGTTCAGGAGGTCGTGCAGACGGGGGATGCCCCCTACATCGTGATGGAGTACTTGGACGGCCGCCCGCTGTCCGAGTTGCGGGATGGCACGGCCATTACTCCGAACATGGTGATGACCGTGATCTCGGAGGCGCTCCTCGGGCTGCACTATGCGCACGAGCTCGTCGATTTCGACGGCACACCGCTGCGTATCGTCCATCGCGACGTGAGTCCGCACAACATCTTCGTCACCTTCGATGGCGTGGTGAAGGTGCTCGACTTCGGCATTGCCAAGATGCGTGACGAAGCGGCCAACACCGAGACCGGCGACGTCAAAGGCAAGATTGCGTACATGCCTCCGGAGCAACTGCTCGGAGAAAGCGTGGATCGGCGTGCCGACATCTTCGCCGCCGGCGGAATGCTCTGGGAGGCGGCCACTGGGGCTCGCATGTGGGCGAACGCCTCCCAGGCGAATTTGATGCATCGTCTGGTCACGGGCGACATTCCCAGACCGAGCAGCGTCGCCAACGTCGACCCTGAGCTCGAACGAATCATCGTGCGAGCGACGGCGGCGGATCCGGCGGACCGTTACCGAACCGCGCTCGACATGCAGCGAGAGCTGGACGCTTACCTCAATGACCGAGGTCTGCGGGCATCGCTGCGCGAGGTGGGCGCCGCGCTTTCCGAGACATTCGGGCACGATAGGGAACAGCGTGCGCGGTCCATCAAGGCCGCGCTGCGGCACAACTCGGTCGCCCCGGCGGCGCATCAGCAGCTCGATCTGCTTACGACATCCGAGACCATCACCGGGCAGAAGCCCCGGCGGCGCTGGCTGCCGGTGGCGCTCGTGACGAGCTTGGCTGCGCTGCTCGCGCTCGGCCTGCTGTTGCGCCCGGCTTCTTCCTCTGCGCCGGGCGTTTCCAAAATGGACTCGGCGATCTCGATCAATATTCATGCGCTGCCGCCCGAGGCCAAGGTGAGGATCGACCAACGTGAGTATCCACAGCCGGATGTAAGACTCAGCGTGCCGCGCGACGAACAGCAACACGTCATCGAAATTTTCGCGCCGGGCTTCCTGTCCGACTCTCGCTCGGTGCGCTTCGACAGGTCGCTGGCCATGGACGTCGTTCTGCATGCCGCTGAGCCCGCAGCTCTGCTCGTCGCTTCTTCGGCGACCTCGGCGGACGTGGTCGAGAAATTGCCGACGCCGGCTAGCATGGCCAAGACCCGGAATCCGGCTATCCGAGGGCCCAGGGCCAAGCCCAAACCGACGCCGACGCCGACGCCCGCGTCGGATGATTGCAACCCGCCCTACTTCTTTGCTCACGGGATCAAGACTTACAAGCCTCAATGCTTGTGAGGCTACGAAACGAGGCCAGCCCTGTGTGCGTCGGCGCGCACAGCTTTCATAGCCGCGAAGCGTAGGCGCTCTTCATCGCGTCGAACAGCGCTAGGTCCGGGGTCGCCGTGAACGTGTCGCCGATGGCGGTGAACAGGGCGTGACCCGTGTTCCAGCTTCCAGTATGCGTCGGTTCCCAGACGAAGCTGCCGAGCCCGCGGGCGCCGGGCAGTGCGAAGAGCAGGTCATTGGCGGCCCGTTGCTCGGGGCCATACTCGGCGATTACCCACTTGAGTGCTGGGTAGGCACTCGCGAGCTGCGAAAACGTATCTTGCCAGTTCGTCGGTGGCCCTTGGTATTCGGTGTAACAGGACGCTCCGAACACTTCGAAAGAGACGCCCTGCTCCAGCGCGTGATCGATGAATCCGCGGCTCGTCTCGAAAGAATCACCGCTATGCAGGTGAATCATCACGAGAATGTCGGGGTCTACTTCTTTCACCGCGTCGGAGCCGGCGCGCAAGAGTGCGCCTAGGTTCGACCAGTTCGAAACCGCGCCCGCCACGGGGCTAACGCCCGTCGGATGACCATTCTCGTCGCACAGGTGGATATCCATGCCGGGCGTGATTTCATTGCCGATCTGAACCATGTCCGGGCGGGCGCCGGCTCGAACTAGCTCATTTAGCGTTTCGAGCGTGTAGTCGTGTACGGCGTTCGCCATGCCGGCGAGATCGGTGAAACCTTGCCAGCCGACGGGTACGCATTGCTTGCCGGGATCGGCCCAATTGTCGCTGTAATGAAAGTCCAACAAAAATCCGAGCCCGGCAGCCTTGATCCTCTTTCCGAACGCGACGGTATGCGCGAGATCGCCGAAACCGCCCTGCTTGTCGTAGCCGTCAGTGGCCTTGGGATCGACGAACGTTCGCAAACGGATGTAGTTGAAGCCGTGACGCTTCAAGATCTGAAGGATGTCGCCCGGCTCACCGTCGCTGTACTTGGCACCCTGGGCTTCATCGGCCTGGACCCAAGTGATATCCGCGCCGATGATGAAGCTTCCCGCCGAAGATCCGGCAGTCCCGGCGTCCTCGTCGCGTGCGCCCGCACCGCCCATCCCCGACGAGCTGCCGCCGAATCCGGCAGTTGCTACGTGAGAGCCTGCGCCCGCCGCCTGCGCCGCCCCCGCGGACCCTCCGGTCGCGCCGCCCCCGTAGTCGCTCGAAGAACGTTCGATGGCGGCACAGCCCAAAACTATCGAGGTTACCCCCGCCAAATGCAGAGTACGGAACGGTTTTCGCCTCATCCTGAAAGGCGCTCAGCCCGCGGGAGCGGGCTCGAAGACGAAAGCATCGGCATTCAGCCAATCGCCGATGTCCATGTCGGCGAAGAGTCCGACCGTGCAGCTCGTGCCTGTCACGTCGATGTCGGGGATGCTGAATTGCGTGAAGGTCGGCACCGTATCGACGATTGGTAGATCGACGTGCGAGTTGCTGAGGCCACAGTTGATTGCGTACAGGTAAGCGGCGTTGATGCCGGTGCCGAACGCTACATGCACCTTCAGTTGGTACTTCCCCGGCGTCAGGTCGGTGACGGTTTGCTCGAGGGCGCCCGTGAAAGCAAAGGTGCCGTTCCAAAAAGCGACTTCATAGTTGCCGTCGACGGCTTTGGCATCGCCGACCGGATATTGCGCGAACACCGACTTGCCAGCAGTGCTGGGCGTGACCACGAGTTTCCAGCCCAGAAGTGTCCCGAGCTCGAAGCCCGCATTCTCCAGTAGCGGCTTCGCAGGACCCTGTCCACCAGCTCCGCCATCTCCGGAAGTCATCGCATCCGAACCCGCGCTGCCAGCGTTTTCAGCTCCGCCGCCGGGGCCGCCGCCACTCGAGGTTTTGCCGGCAGTGCTGGTGCTACCCGAAACGCTCGACCCAGAGCCTGATGAACCTCCGCCGCTCTCGCTTCCCGGCTGGCCGGCGATTGAGTCAGGCCCTCCACCCGCGCTCGTCGTTCCCCCGATGTCCGCCGTGCCCGCCGTGCCGGCCCCGCCCGTGGCTCCGGCGTCAGACTTGTTGGCGCTGGAACAGGCCAGCGCGAGCAGGCTCGAAACCGCGAGAGAACTCAACGTAAGCGTACGGCGACTTTTCATTTGCGAGCTGACCTTCACCAGGGATGGGATGCCGAAATGCCGAAGGAAGACCGGTTGCCGCCGAGCGTGCCCACCTGGAAGGAGGTCGCGGACGATTCGACGGTGGGGCGTGTGAAGTAGACGACGGCTGCGCTGAGCAACGCCGCAGCGCCGATGCCCGCTGAGAGATCGCCGACGAGGTACATGGTCTTCATCGGCTTGAGATCGCTGTCCGTGCACGTCATCAGCTTCACGCAGTCGTTATCCAACTGGTTCTGCTTCGTCTTGCCCAAGGACGCGAACGTGGCAAAGCCGCCCGCCCCCAGCACGCCCAGGCCCAGCAATACATAGGTGCCCGCTGGAGTCGGCCGCGAGATGACCGGCGCCGCGGGCGGCAGCGAACGCGGAGTCGGGGCGTCAGGCTGCTTGGTCTTGAAGTCCGCGGATACCACCTTGAGCCGCTGACCTTCGAGGGTCAGCAGGTTGGCGGTGTACGGCGCGAAGCCTTCCACCACGACCCGCACGTCATGCCGGCCTGGGTTCACTTTGATCGCCTGCGCCCAATCAGCAATCGCGCGACCATCGAGCTCGACCTGGGCCGCGCTGATATCTTTGCCGTCGACGCGCACTTCGAAGGCCAGCGAGGGGGTGATTTGGTCCATTTCGCTGAGCCACTTGCCGCAATCCGTAATGACGGCACCCGGGCAAGTCTCACTGGAGCAAACCAAGAGCTGCTCCTGCGATTCGAGCAGCTTGCTTTCTTTTCGCAACTCTTGCGCGTTGCGGTGCGCATCCAAACAGGCCTCGCGCGTCGGGGCCGACGTGATGGCCTCGGGGCCACCCGCCGCGGACGCGCCTGCTCCATAGCTGACGACCAACAGCAACGCGCCCAGCCGTAAGTTTGTTCTCACATCGCTCATCATGTTACTTTGCCGCCTGTGCGAGGCTCAGATGCATTCGGGTTTGAAGGTCTTGATCCCGCCCACGAAGTAGTACGGGGGCGAGCAGTTTGCGCTCCCGCTCCCGGTAGTCGCCGACTTCACGCCTGGCACGTTCGCCGACACGAGCCCGTGGGGGCGATAGTTCGTGCTGCCCTTGTTCTGCTTGGGGCGTGGCTCGTCCGCCTCGGAATGCCCCCTCGACGAGCTCGGCAGTGCATTCAGTACGATCGACATCGACGTATCGGCCGCGAGCGTGACTTGGCGCTCTACCGGGGAGTAGCCGTCATACGCGACTCGCACGACGTGCGTCGTGTTCGGCGCGAAACGCTTGATTATGTCACCCGCGCCTTGCTCCGTGCCATCGATGCTCACGATCGCCGTCTTGGGCGTGATTGTGATCGAAAGTGCGACGTCTGCAACGGCTAGCGCAGCTGCTTGGCTACTAGTGGTAGCGGGCGCTGGTGTGTGCCAAAAGGCGTGTCCCAGGACCGCAATCACACAAGCGGCTCCGATGGACAAGGGGACCCACAGCCAGCGACGCCCCGAGCCATCGTGCGAGGGTTCGGGCGGCTTGCCCGTCGTCACGGACGCTTGAAAACCCATCGCGTTGTCCTCGCTCGCCGACGCGTCTGGCAACGCGGCGATCAAACGAGCGATCTCCGCTTGCTGAGCCTGGTGAGTGTCGTCGAAAGCCTGGGAAAGCATGTCTCCGATTTCGCGCGCAGAGACCGGAGTGGTGGTGACCAGCAACGCTTCCAGGTCGAGCCGCATCTCTTCGGCGGTCGCGTAGCGATCAGCGGGGTCGAGCGCCGTCGCGCGCTTGACGATCTGGTCTAGCCGAGGGTCGACTTCGACGCGCGAGCTGAGCTCGGGCAGCTCGCCTTTCAGCACCAGCATCATCAGCTCTTTGTCGCCTCGCTTGCCCCAAAGGCGGCTGCCTGCGATGACCTCCCAAAGAATGCAACCGACGGAATAAATGTCCGTTCGACGGTCCACTGGCAAGCCTCGAAGCTGCTCGGCGGGCATGTACGCCAACTTGCCTTTGATTACGCCAACCTCGGTTTGCTCGGACACGTTCGCCTTGGCAATGCCGAAGTCCAGGAGCTTGACCCGTCCATCGAAGGTCAAAAAAATGTTTTGCGGGGTCACGTCTCGGTGCACGAGCCCGAGGGCCTCGCCCTCGAAATCGGTAAGCTCGTGCACGTAGTGCAAGGCAGCCAGCACCTCACAGACCACGCGCAGGCGCATGAGCAGCGTGAACCGATCGCCTTGCCCGCTCAGCGCGGACAGCGGCCGACCGTCCAGGTATTCCAGCACGATCATCACGCCAGAGGGTGAATCCACGACCTCCGAGACTTGGACTACGTTCGGGTGATTGAGGCGCGCGCAGATCCGGGCCTCATCCAGAAACATCCGACGCAAGTCAGGGTGTGCGAGCAGCTCATCGCGAATGGCCTTGACGACCACGAGGCGATTGAAGCCACCGGGACCGGCTGCGAGCGCGAGGTGAACGGTGGCCATGCCACCCGTGCCGAGCAGCATCAAGCGCCGATACTGCATCCCGCGGCTGCGCAGACGACCCGACTCGGGGTGGGTCGCGGAACTGGCTTCGGTGCGGCTGACGCCCGAACGGCTTCGCGATCTCGGGCCTTGGCTTCCAGTCGAGTCTTGAGCGGTTCGCATGGTTTGCTAGCTTGGTGTCTTCCCCCGTAATCTGCGCGGGTCGGTCCGACGAGGCGGCTACACTACGGGAGCGCGGCTGCCTCGCCTCTCTCCCTCGGCTATTGAGGGCTCGGCTATTGAACGCGAGTGAGCGTGACGTCGTCGATGTTGGCCCATCCGCCTGCGGCCGCGGTCGTTCTGACCCCGATGGTTATTTTGCCAGCCGTGACCTGAATACCGGTGACCGAGTACTTCATGAAGTCGGCGCTTGGAGTGATGTCGGTCTTCGTCTCGTCCGTAGTGTTGCCGCTATAGTTCTTGGCGTAGATCGTCAACGCAGTGCCGCCCTTGATCCACGCTGCGTACTCGTACGTGCCGTTGGCCAAGCCATTGATGGTTTGGGTCGTGTCAACCGAGTACGCAGACGAGCTGTAAAAGGCCAAGAAGCCGTACCCGCTGTGCGCCGAGTTGCCGTCGTAGTGGACGTAGGATGCTGCCGTATCGCCAGTCGATTGCCAGTTCTGCGCCGGTTGATTGTCGTTCCCAGTCTCGAAGTTCGCGTTGAGAACCGTGATCGGTGCAGGCACGAACGGAGGCGTCCCTGATGCTCCGCCGTCGCCACCCGCGCCCGCATCGGTGGTCCCCGCACTGCCGGCGTCGCCGCTGGGAGCTCCGCCGCTGGGAGCTCCGCCGCTGGGAGCTCCGCCGCTGGGAGCTCCGCCGCTGGGGGCTCCGCCGCTGGGAGCTCCGCCGCTGGGAGCCCCGCCGCTGGGAGCCCCGCCGCTGGGAGCTCCGCCGCTGGGGGCCCCGGCTTTGCCTCCGGCAGCGTTGCCGCCTCTGCCGGCAGAACTGCTGCCACCTCCTCCGCCTGCTCCGCTGTCTCCAATCGGTGTGACGCCGTCGTCGTCAGAACAGCCCACGCCCAAGACGAGCGCGGCGCCGCAAGCGGCCATCGCAGTCAACCATCGCTTCTGACCAAACATCCACATCGATTCAATCCTCCAGAACATCTAAAGATAGGCGCGGGTGCGCTTTCAACAGTATGCCGATTGCGCGCTCCAGTCGAGCGTTGCGAGTTGGCAAACGTTATCGGAGATCAACGCTTGTCATCTACAGGGGTGAGAGGTGGTTGAAAATGAGCTTGCCCCTTACATGTCGAGCAAGCAGTGGTGTAAAGTGTGGTGCACCCTGCAAGGGCAGAACGATCGCTCAAATCGCGCAAAAATTTACACGCAATGCGCTAAATAGCGGCCCGTACCACAGCCTCTCAGTGGCCGGTTGCCCCGACCACACCAGCGCACCTGTCCATGCGCTGCGCAGCGTCAGGCTTACAGTGGTTTCTTCGGACGCGGCAGGTCGTACTCGCGGAGCCGATTGACCAGCGTCCTGCGGGAGAAACCAAGCAGCTTGGCCGCTCGCGTTTGGTTGCCACCGCATGACGCGAGCGCCGCGAGCATACGCTGCCGATCGTCGTCCATGGTCGGGGTGAGCGACACGGCGCGTGAGATCTCCAGTACGCGCGGCGGCGTGCCTTTCTCCTGGTCCTTGTGCGCGCCCGCTGGCAACTCGTCGGCGCCTTGCGGACGATCGGGCTCGGTGTCGAGGGCCAAGTGCTCCGGTAGCAGCCGACCGCCCCGATGCAGGAACGCCGCTCGCTCGATTACGTTTCTGAGTTCGCGCACGTTTCCAGGCCACGCGTGCTCACGCAAACGCAGCAAAGAGAGTGGTGTCAGCTCTGGCACCTTCAGGCCATTCTTTTGGCAGAAGAGAGCGAGAAAGTGCGTCGCGAGCGGAGCAATGTCCAGGGGTCGGTGGCGCAGCGGAGGAATTAAAATGGTGACCGCGTTGATGCGAAAGAGCAGGTCCTTCCGAAACTTGCCCGCGGCGACGTCTTGCCTCAAATCGCGATTGGTCGCCGCGACGAAGCGCACGTCGATCGGCCGCGGCGAAGAGGACCCCACCCGCGTGACCTTGCGTTCTTCCAGCACGCGCAGGAGCTTCGCTTGAATCCCCGCCGGCAGCTCGCCGATCTCGTCCAAGAACACGGTGCCCCCATTCGTCGCTTCGAGTAGCCCCTCCTTCGCACGGAGCGCCCCCGTAAAGGCGCCACGCTCGTGCCCGAAGAGCTCACTCTCGAGCAAGGATTCGGAGAGGGCCGCGCAATTCAAACGCAAAAAGGGCTGCTTGGACCGCGCTGAATTGGAGTGAATCGTCTCGGCCAAGATCTCTTTGCCGACTCCGGTCTCTCCCGTCAATAGCACGGTCAAATCACTGCTCGCCACGCGCAGCGCGAGCTCGTAGCTCTGCACGGTGGCGGGATCGACGACGCGCCGATCGAGCACGGGAATTTCCGCCACTGGCGCGGACGGCGGCAGCGAGCGTGAACCGCGCTGGCGCATCTGCAGCTCGGCGAACACCGAGCCCAAGCGCAGCGAGTCACGCAACTTGAGCGGGACGGGCGTCTGCGCCGACAAGCGCGAGCCGAGCACGTCTTTGTTGCGCCGCGTACCGTCCCCGGCATCCATCGAAGGTCCGTCCGGCATCGACGGCACGACATAGGTGCCATTCGCGCTACCGAGATCTTCGACTTGGATGTTCGCGCCGACGTGCAGGCACAGGTGATGGCGCGAAACGCTGGGATCGTCGACTTGAATGTCGTTCTCCGGCGCGCGACCAATGCTCACGCGGCCGGCAGCGGGCAGGGCGTAGGCGTGGGCAGCGCGCCCCAGATAGAACACGAGTTCGCGCTTCAGTTCTTCCATCTTCGTCAGGGTCGTGTTTGAGCCGTAGGCTGAAACACGAGCGTACCACGCACGCCGGTCACTACGGAGGCGGGGCAGGGGGCACCTCGCTGGTGTCGGTGCGATGACATGTGGGTGCGGCTGCTCTGGCGCCTGCTCACGTGCCAATAGCGCAGCGCAAGTTGCGCATTTGCCTGACTTGCGCGGGTGTCCTTGGGTTGAAGCGATCGTGCCTTGTCGGCTTCGGTGCGGGTCTGAGCGCGTGGCGGCAGCACGAAAGCTCACTGACCAGGTGACGAGCTCCGTGGCACGCCCCCTGCAGAGACTCCGGATTGAGAGATGAGACGTCACTCCGTATGCTCCCAAAGACCACTTCGAATCACAATCTCCTACGCCTCGCTACTGTGGGCCGCGCTTCTGTGCGGCTGTGCCGCGATCGACCGTAGCGCGGCGAGCTCGAACGGCGCGGGCGCCGGCGGTCAGGGGATGGGCGGTCGCGCCGCCGGCGGTGACCCATCGTTCGTCGACGCTGGTTCCGGCGGCACGGACATCGGCTCAGCCGCGGGCGAGGATGACGGGGCGTCGGGCGCAGCCAACGGAGGCGCGCCGGGTGCGGGCGCAGCGGACGCAGGGAGCGGCGGCGACTCAGCCGAGGCAGGTCGAGCCGAGGCTGCGGGCGCGCCGAGCGTCGGCTCGGTACTGAACGGCAGCCAGGAGCTGGTGGACTTGGCTGACGGTTACTACTCGCTCTCTGCGCTGACGATGAAGTCAGGTGTCGGTAACTGCTACATCAGCGTGAAAGACTACGGCGGCGGGTCGGAGCGAATGACCAGCCTCCCCGTCTCGAGCGAGCCGACGACGCTCGTCGTGCGTGGCGTGCACGTGCTGGGGGGGCGAGTGACAATCGGCGCCTACAGCGATGCGAACGCCACCGACTGCGTCGTGGGCAGCGCTCGCTTGGAAAAGGACGACGTGCCCTATCTTTACCTGAAGGGCGGGGACGCGACCGAAGTCACGCGCACCGAGGACTCGGGCGCGATCTACCGCGAGACCGACGGCGCGCCCAAGGATCCGTTTCAGATCCTCGTCGACCACGGTTACAACATGGCGCGGCTACGCCTGTACAACGATCCGGGAAATCCCGACTATTTCCCGTCCCGCGAGATGCCACCCTACGCCGGACCCGAGGACGTACTGAAACTGGCAAAGCGCGCGAAGGACGTCGGTCTGATGATCGAGCTGACCTTCCACTACAGCGACTACTGGACGAACGCGGGTACGCAATGTTTGCCGCACGAATGGTCGGGGATGACTACGTTCGCCGAGGTCAAGAGCGCCATGGTGAACTTCACCCAAGACTTCATGGCGAAGATGGCGGCGCAGGGAACGACGCCGGAATACGTGTCGATTGGCAACGAGAGCAACGGCGGGTTGCTCTATCCGTTCGGCTGCGCCTGGTCGCTTCCGGCATCCGACAAGTGTCCGACCGCCGTCTGCACGACCGGCAACTGGGCGCAACTCGGTGAGTTGTACGGGGCTGCCTACGACGCGGTGAAGGCGGTCTCTCCAACCACCCAGGTCATCATCCACCTCGCCTACCAAAACGGCGCCGTTCCAACGCAGGCGGCGGGGGCCTTCAATTCTTACTTCGCCAAGGTGACCGCGAACGGCGGTAAGTACGACATCAAAGGCCTTTCGTACTATCCGTTCTGGACGCGTTCGAAAGTGACGGAACTGGAAAAAATGGTCAATCTGGCGACCGCCGGCGATTCGCCGCCCGTGCTCGTGATGGAGACGGGTTACAATTGGAACCCGACGCGCCAAGACGGCACGCTCGGACAACTCACCAACAACGGGCCTGCGCCTTATCCGAGCACGCCGGCAGGACAGAAGGACTTTTTGCTCGAGCTATCCGCGGCGATCAAGCGCGTCAACGGCGGCAAGTGCATCGGTTCGTTGTACTGGGATCCGATGAACATCATCGAAAATAGCCAGGTCAGCAACACAGCGATGTTCGATTTCGGCGGTAAAGCGCTGCCCGCTCTCGATGCTTACCAGTTCAACGACTAACGCCGCTAGCGCGAATGCACTACCTGGACTGGGCATCGGCGGACCATACGGCTTTGCCCCACTGGGCAGCCGGCGCACTTCTGGCTTTCGCTCTGCTCTGGTTCATCAGGGAGTTCACGCGTCCGAGTCCGTCGACCGATTCGAAGCAAAGCCACACGCGGGAGCCAATCACGACCGCAGACTTCGAACCGCCCGGTGTCGAGCAATCGCTCACTCCGCCGCTTCGGGCTCCAACACGCACGCCCCTGGCCGAACCCGAAATCGCGTCCCACGACCGTGACTCCGCGCCGGACGTAGCGCGGGTGTTCCTGCTCTGTCAAAACGACGCTGAGGCGGACGAGCCGACGCACCCCGACGTTCGCCTGTCGATCGGTGCGAGCGGAGATAGCGATGCAGGTAAGAAGCGGGCTCGCAACGAGGACAGCTTCTTGCTCTCTCCTAGCCACTCACTAGTCGTAGTTGCGGACGGCATGGGTGGCCATCGCGGTGGCAAGGAAGCAAGCTTTTTGGCAGTCCAGGCCGTGCTGCGAGCTTTCGACGAAAGCGCGTTCGACGATGAATTTCAATGCGACGTCGCGTTGCCACGTCGCGGGCGCGAACTAGCGGCGGCAGTGGTCAAGGCCAATGAGGGTGTATTTGGCGCGGCGCAAGTCGACCCCGAACTCTTTGGCATGGGCACCACGCTGGTCGCTGCGCGCTTCTCGCTCGACGAGCAGCGCGTGTACATCGCGCACGTGGGCGATAGCCGCTGCTACCGGCTTCGCGGGTCGAAGCTGACGCAGCTCACCACGGACCACACGATGCGACATCTCGGCCTTCAGGGACCACACGCGAACGACCTGTCGCGTGCGCTGGGCATCGACCAGACCGTCCAGATCGACCTAGTGGTAGACGCTCCCCGCGCGGAAGACATTTACCTACTATGCTCCGACGGGTTACCCAAGATGGTGAGCGATCGGCAAATCGAGCTCGCCCTGCAAGAGGAGAATGACCTGGAATCGGCGGTTTACCGGCTGATCGAGCTGGCCAACGATGCGGGAGGGGTGGACAACGTGACCGTCGTCTTGGCTCGTGTCCGCGAGCCACGCCCACCCGCTTTCGCCAATGCGGGCGGCGCCGCGCACGCGAAGCCAGGCGACGCGCCCGCCCCGTCGCTAATAACCCGTCAGGTTCCTGGAGATGGTTCACAATGAAGGCGTCGTGATCAAAGCAAGCTCCGGGACTCCGCCTGTCAATCGATCCGCCTCGCCGCTGCTCACGGCGTTGGGTGGGCCCCAGTGTGACGTGCTGTTCGAGCTTTCCACGGCTGGCCTCAGTCGCTTGTCCTTGGGGCGAATTCTGACCGGGGCTGACGCGGGCCGTGTCGTCGCGTTGCGAAGACTGCAAGGGCCGGCGTCGAGCGAGTTGCGGAGCGCGGCCGAACGCGCGCAGTCAATCGCGCACCCCAAGCTCGCGAAGGCGCTCGGTCTGCTGCGCATCGACGGCGTTTTTTATTTCGCGAGTGAATACATCCCGGGGGTCACGCTGTTCGAGGTGCTTCGCGCGAGCTTGCACCGCGGGCAAGCGCTGAGTGCGCCGTTCGCAGTGCGCGTCGTGCTGGATGCCCTACGCGCGAGTGACGCCGCTCTGCAGTTGCTGGGCGCTCGCGTGGGCGAAAGCGCCCTGCGGAGCCTATATCCCGAGAACATTTGGATCGCGGAGTTCGGAGAGACGTTCGTGTCGGAGGTGTTGGTTGCGGGAATTCTCGCCAAATCTGCCATCGCTCCCGTAAGTCCGCTCGACGACGACGTCGCGTCGGCCGGCTCGCTACTCCTGTCCCTGATCTCCGGCGTGAACGACGAGAGTTCCCTCGACGACCCGAGAATGCCACCCGAGGTGGCAGAAATCGCCGCGCGTGCTTTGGGCTTGCGCGTGCCTCGCAGCTTCACTTCGGTTGCAGAATTTGCCGATGCGCTTTCTGGGCTGGATGATGCATCGATCGCTTCCGAGGCGGAGGTCAGCGGGGAGCTTGCTTCGTTGATGGGCGCGGTGCTCGATATTCGCCGCCAAAAGTTGGCTATGACGGAGCGTGAGGCCGTCCAGGACCTGAACCAAGACGAAACCAAATTCTTTCGCACCGCGAGTGTGGGCGGTGGCTCGACGGGGCTGGACACCGCCCGTCCGCCTCCGGGGCCCGCCTCGCTTCCGGCAAGCGCTCCCCGCCCCGCGCAAAATCGCCCTCCCGAGATCGACGAGCCCGACGAACCGACGATGTTCTATCGGAGCGCAAAGCTCGACACCGCCCAGCGTGAGCCGCCACCGAAAGTCGAAAGCTCGTCACTCGAGCCGCGCACGGATAGCGTGCTCAGGGCGCTGGCGGAGCCCCCGGCGTCTCCCGCTGCGGCGAGTCCCGTAGGCAGCGTTACCGGGCCGATAGTCGACCTCCCGAGTTCGAAGCGAGGACGTCGCAAGGTTGCGTTCGTGCTGCTCGTCCTTGCCCTGTCGGTGTTCACCGCGACCTCGGGTTCCAGTCACGCTCGCTACACGACCACTACCCACGCGGCTTGGGTTTGGTTGAATGGCGTAAGCAATAGAGTTCTGGGCTGGTTTCGAACTTGAGTTCGCGCCTCGTCGAGTGGGGCGAGGCCTGGGCGCCGTAGGCGGCGGGCGTCCTTCGAAGTTCGTCACCCCGACCACCGGCGGGAGTTGCGGTGTGCCTCGAGTGAAAGCACACCGCCACGTCCGCCGCGCGGGTTCAGGGTTGAAACTGGTCGAGCGCGGGCACGGCCGTCGACTCGAAGTCGAACAGCGCTTGGTTCTCCCAGTTGTTGCCGCTCGTCGGATCGGTCGGGTCCCAGCCGTTGCCGGCTACCGCCGTCCAGGTCGCATCCCAATAGAACACGCCGAGTCCGCGACCGGCAGGGACCGCGCGCACGATCGACATCACGTCGCGCACGCTCGCCGCTTGCCCCGCAGGGCTTGCCGGGTAGCCAGATACGAGTTGGCTCTCCAGCCCGATCAGGTTCGGGAAAGAGTCTTTGAAGCCGAGCGTGAACGGATAACCGGTTTCGACGACCATCACTGGCTTACCATAGCGCGCAGCGACATCGTTCAGATTGTACTGAAGTGCGCCGAGTGAACCGTGCCAATACGGGTAATAGGAAGCGCCGATCACATCGAAGGGGACGCTCCGCGACGTCACGTTATCGAACCACCAGCGGTAGAGCCCGTTGTCGCCGCCGTTGGCCAAGTGCAGCATGACCTGGGTTTTCGGCGAGCAGAGCTTGACCGCGTTGTAGCCAGCGGTCAGAAAACGACTCAAATTGTCCCAATTCGGTGGGTTCCAGGTGTGTCCGTCCGGCCAGAGCATGCCGGAGTTCAGCTCGTTGCCGATCTGGACGATGTGCGGCGTCACGCCGACTTTGCGAATGCTCGTGCAGGCGGCGAGCGTATGTGAAAAGACGGCTCTCTCCAGTTGGTCCACGGAATACCCGGCCCATGCGGCAGGTTTGGCTTGATGGTCTGGGTCTGCCCAGGTGTCTGAATATTGCAGATCCACGAGTACGCCGAGACCGGCTTCGTCGGCACGTCGTGCCATCTTGGCGAGTTCGGGAATGTCGTGGTGTCCATCTGCGGGGTTCACCCAGACCCGGAGGCGCACGTCGGTGAGGCCGTGCTCGGAAAGAATGTCGAGCGCGGAGCGCTTCCGGCATTGGTGGCTCGCTTCTTCGTCGAAGTACCTGCCGCCGAGTGACTCGGACTTTGCCAGACTCGAGACATCCGCGCCCAGCACCGATAGCTGCGCACGTCCGGGGACCAGCTCGACGTCATCGAAGTTGGCCCACTCGCGGCCCGCAGCAGTGGTGTGGAGGCGAATCGTACAGGAGCCCCGCTTCGGCTTCGCCGAAATCACTATCTGGAGCCACTCGTTTGCGGGCGCGACGGGTGAGAAGGTGCGGGCGGCCCCACTTCCGCAATCCAGTATTATGGAACTGTCGTTCTGTCCGGGGCTGCGTTTGACCCAGGCCCGCAACGTGTACCAGTCGCGGTTCAGTCCCGTGACGGTTTGCTCGGTATCGACGCTGTAGTCGCTGGCACTCCAGTGGCTCAAGCGAAGTGAGCCCGTGTGCCCACCGAACTCGGTGAACGACGCATTCACCGAGCCGCGACTCAGCCAACCACTCGGGCTCGCGACGCCGGTGCCATCACTTTCGAATCCAGGATTGACCGGAACGGGCGTCGCCGCCAGGGCTACGCCACTCGTCGCGCTCAGCCCGAGCAGCAAGAAAGCCGACCTCAACGAGCATGAAGTTCTCATCATATCGCTCCTCTTCTTTTTTTTGACGGTGTACGTATGCAAAATATTGATTCGGACGACTGCCAGCAGTGCGGACCGAGTGGCTCCGCGCTCAGGCAGTGTGGGTAGTGCGCTTTTCATACGTGATGACGACTCCCACTCGGACCCACTGCTCCTCCACGCGCGACTCGGGCAATGTTGCGCGATTTGCGCGTGCGCAAGTGGGGCAGTGGAACGCGGCCGGAACACGCCGGCGCGGCGAACCGGTACCGCGTTCGCGCGCGTGTGGCCGCGGTTCACGCGGAGCAAGCGTGCTCATCCCGGTTGCTCCGAGTTGCCGCCGCGGAGCTTTCGATGGGCGGTCCAGCAAATTGGACAGAGCCATTCGGGGATTCGATTGCCCTCGCGATCCTTTCGAATCGATAGCCGCCAGCCGTGCGAAGCGCTGATGAGGGTGTAGGCGGAGGGCGTTCTGGGTGCGTGAATTCGGCAGCCCGCGCATTGGCGTTGGTCTGCGTCTTCGTCGCCGTCTTGCTTCAACATCTTCGACTCACCGCCTAGACTTGCAAGGCCCGTGCGCGTCCGGAAACGAGTGTTCGAGTGTTCGTGTGTTCGTGCGACAACCCACCTACCTGGTTGTCGTCGGGACCGTCCCGGGAGCTACCCCGAGCTTGCCCGAGTCCGTCGCTTTCGAAACGTCACGATGAGAACTGCCCCGAAGATGCTCTTGTGCGTCCTTCTCAGTTCGTCGTGGAAGATAGCGTGACGTCCGGGATCGCTTGCAAAAGGCACGCGCTGAGCGTCGCGCACGATTGTGCCAGGCAGCCGTTGGCGCTCTGGAGCGCGCTATCGTCGTAGCTCTTGGCCGCCTTCAGACACGTCGTGTCTGGGTATTCGCTGCCGCTCGGATCACACTGCGCGCCGCTGGAAACGTAGTCTGCACAGAAGGCTCGCCCGTATTTGCTGGCCGCGAGTTGGGCTTGCGCTTCGTTCTTACATTTGGCCGCGCTCGTGCTCGAGCAGGTGGCGCTCTCGATGCAGCCGGCGACGTAGCCCAGGAAGTCAGCGCGCAGCTGGGGCTGGGCGGCAAGTTCGGTTTGGCAGGCCGCGCGGCATGCAACCTGGTCGGTGGCGTCGTTGCAGGTGTGGGCCTGCCTGCAAGCGCTTTGGCAATACGCTTCAGGGGTGCCGGTGATGGTCTGACGTTCGTCGGTCGAGGACGAGCAGGCGGCGCAGACGAAAGTGAAGATCCATAACAATCGTCGCATTCACCGTCTCAGAGTGCGGGGTAAGTCTTGTCGAGCAAGGTCGAGCGGCATTCGAGCACCGCGCCATCCACCGTCATCGCGATCACGGTGCCGATTTCGGCCATGATGCTCACGAATGGTGGCTGCCAGGCGGTGTGTTCCCAGACGCAGGTCCATTCGCCCGATCCACGGCGGGACCAGACGCGGCCCGGACCCGCGGCCCAATGCCGACCCAATGTATCGATGTCGACGCAACTCAGGTCGGGGCGAGCCGCGAGGGGTCGTGGCTCGGGCACGCCGCCCTCGAGGTCGAGAGACGCGCCGCCGACTCCCACGGCCAGGGCGACTTGCCGCTCAGGGCGGCTGGCACAGGCCAGTAAGGCGCGCCCCTCCGGGACGGTGAAGCGCTCCAGTTGCCAATCGAGTGGGCGGTAGCAAGCGGCATAAGGACGGCCGTCGTGGCCCCGACCCACCACCAACCAGTGCTCGTCGTCGATGCGGGAGAGGGCTGCGATCATGGCCGCGTCGGGGACGGGCAGGGGACGGAGCCAGTGCTTACCGATCAACGCATAGAGCAGGGGGGCAAACCCGGCCTTGGTGCCCAGGACGACTGCGACGTCATCGAAGCCTGGCGTCAGCGCGGTGAACGTGACGGCGGGATCGGGCGCTCGAAATAGCTCGCGTAGCCCGTTGCGGGAGTACTCAAATAGCGTCGCGCCTTCGCCGCCCACCACCCAGGTTGCGGGCGTGAGGCGTTCGACGACGCGCAGCGAGCCCGCTTTCGGCAGATTGCTCGTGGGCAGATCGCACCAGCTCGTGCCGTCCCAAAAGGCGAGGCCTTGCGTGGTCGCGGCCAGCGCGTGGCCGGCGGAGTTCCAAGCTACGTCCAACACCAAGCGCTCATCGCCGGGGGGATGGCGAACCATCCAGTTGGTTTCGAGCACCAGCTCCCGCGAGCGCAGGGGATCCATGCTGGAAACCCAGCGCCGGCTGGGGCGCGCGGAGCGCGACTCGATCCAGGGCAAGAGGCTATCGGCGAAGCGCTGCGCGCTCTGCGGGCGTAGCTTCGACTCCAGCGAAGTCGCCCGCGCGATTGCCAGATCGATGGCCTGGCAGGCAGCGTCGCGCTCGCGTAGCTCATAGGGCAGGGTCGCTGCCTCTAGCAGGCTCCGACGTTCGGGGGCACGCGCGAGCTGCAGAGCCGCGATCGCCGTCCGCGCCTTGAACAGCGGATCGCCCGTGAGTACGTAGTAGACGATGGCGGCAAAACTGAAGATGTCGGTGCAGGCCCCGATCGGATCGGCCTGCGGCACGATCTGTTCTGGCGCCAAATAGCCAGGCGTGCCGATCAGCATGTTACCGAAAGTGACCGAGAGGCCCGCCGGTCGCGCGATGCCGAAGTCCGAGATCTTGAAGAGCTCGCTCTCGCCCGAGCCACAGCACAGGACGTTGCCTGGGCTCAAGTCGCGATGAACGACACCGACGGCGTGGATCTCGTCGAGACCCTGGGCCAGGCCGCGAATCAGCCGCGCGGCGCGCTCTGGATCGAACGAAAAACCGGTGGCCTTCACCGAGTATTCGACGCGTTCCGCCAACGTGGCGCCTTCCAGGCCGCCGTGCACGTATTCGAGCACGATGAACGGGAGCTGCAGCTGGCGAACGCCGGAACGAAACGGCACGCTGCCCGTGTCCAACAGGCGCACCACGAAGGGCGTCGGCGGCACGCGCTCGTTGAGCCGTCCCAGAGCGACGGCTTCTTTCTTGATGATCGTCAACGCGCGCTCGTCGGATTCGGCTACCAATTGCGGCAAAATGATCTTGACCACCGCTTGGGACTCGCCGACGGGTGAGCTGCGTCGCGCGAGATAGGCAAGGGCCGTACCTCCCTCGCCGAGCTTTCTTTCCAATCGATAAGACACGCCCGATTGATAGGCGCTCTCCAGCACTTGGCCGACGAACGGATCGCGCGGAGGATCACTCGCGGGATGCATCTCGAGGTGCGAGCATAACCTAGCTCGCCCGGGGCCAGAGGGAAACCCGACGTCTGCTCAAATATTCCGCAAAATGAGCTGCAATAGCCAAACCCCGAAAAGTAGCGGAAGGACGATCGCGGCAGCCACGAGCGCGAAGCCCAAGCCCACGATCAGATAGTCCCCGACGTTGGGCCGCCGCAACGGGTCCGCAGTGTAGCGCTGCAGGAGCTGGAGGTTACGCCGGTTGGAGCGCCAAACCAGATCGAAAGCGTCACCAATGAACGGCACACAGCCGATCAAGACATCGAGGGCGATGTTGAACACGACACGGAGCACGACCACTTTCGGCAGCCGCATCCGGAACGCGAGTACGAGCAGCGAGAGCGAGGCCAGGCCCGTGACGGCGTCGCCGAGGGTCGGGAACAGGAAGCCGAGCAGCGCATCCAAACCGATACCGATGCGGGTGCCCGGAATGGTCCAGCCGTCATCCAGGACGCGCACGAGGGCATGCGCCCAGGCCGGCGTCGGCTCGGTTTCCGGCACTGGTTTTGGCGCCATCAGCGATATCTACGCTTGAACCGGGACGGACGCGAGGGCAAGCCTCGGGCGTCATGCGAGCTGTCGTCCAACGCGT